>Ga0172380_10004539_pt1 | contig 17733 bp, 16 predicted proteins | sample Leawe162metaG_FD_119747 | JGI IMG/M metagenome (GOLD analysis project Ga0172380, IMG submission 119747) | Leachate microbial communities from a municipal landfill in Southern Ontario, Canada - Leachate well 162 metaG | ecosystem: Engineered > Solid waste > Landfill > Unclassified | place... | reverse complement strand
TGGCGCGACCATTTCTGATTGCCTGAAACCTGGTTCTGGTTTATCCTCCGCGCCCTTCCGGAGAGGTGGATGAGCGGTTTAAGTCGCACGCCTGGAAAGCGTGTGTGGGATAACATCCCACCGAGGGTTCGAATCCCTCCCTCTCCGCCATATCAAAGACATAGGGTTACTTAACCCTACTTCTTCATACCTGAACCTACCTAAAAACCAGGTTCCCGCTGTGCCAAATTTGTGCCAACTGTGCCAGATTTGTGTAGTAACTCAAAGTAAATTTGAGGAGTCCGCAAGACTGCAGGCTTTGTTATGGCAAGAAATATTTGTCAGAGCTACTTCTAGGCCAGCCAAAATACCTAGCGTGCTGGAGAAATACAGAATTATCGAGGCGGGAATTTTTTCAGCTCCCATAGTAACCAGATGACCAGCGTCCCCGCTAGCCAGCAAGTGTTTTTGTATTCGAATTCCCATTGCAGGGTTCCTGTACCGTTTGTCCAAGCGAATTCAAAACATCAAGGATACGCGACCGTGGTTCGGCTAACCGCTTGGGTAGTATCCGATAGTAATCGGCTTGCTTAGTCTCGGAATTCCACTTTGGATGTCGCCAAATGTCCTCAGTCGGGTCTTCGTTGAGAATGCCGGTAATGTACTTGTAGCCTACCAAGCTATCCGAGTGCGACAGAAACAAGTTCGCTAAGCACAAATGGAACATATGGGAGGCAACATCGACAGGGCTTGGCCGCTCAACGGTCAGTCTCAAACACTGCTGACTATTGATGCTCCGCCAATCATGCCCAACAACCTGTCCTGCATTCTCAAGCATCTTTCTTGATTGCTCGCTCCTCGCATTGACAATGGATACGGCCATTGCCGACTTTGGTAGCCCTACTAGGTCTTGTAGCTTCTTTGCCCATTTCTCTAGACGCGTTAAATCCTCGTCTGGTGCAAACACTACGAACTGATGGCGCGTTTCCTTGATCAATCCGCCAGGAAGCTGCAAATACAATGGGTACAGTAGGTCATGCAGATAGACGTAGGTTTTGCGTTGGCCTGTGTCACTGGAGTACGCAGTGGCAGTCAGAGCGGCATCAGCCCATTCGGGAGTAATTTCCTCTAACGTCATTCCCGATATGTCTATAGATATCAGAGGAAACGCTTGGGACTTTCCAATGAGTGCCTTTCGGCCATCAAACTGGTGCTCCCACTCGATTTCTACCCCGCCCAAGAGAATAGGCTCTTTGCTTATCAACTTTGAAACAATAGCAATGTCTAGCCGGTAGCTGCAGCCGAAAGATGTCTTGACTGACTCTTCGGTATGAACGGCTTCAGCACCAAGAAGCAAATTCCCTGCAAGATGATATTGGGAGCTATCTGGGTCTTTGAAGTACCACGGCATGGCGATACCATTTTGTTGACGTTGCTGTAGTGCGTCAGCGACCATGCGCTTTGCTGCTGCGTGTTCAGGGCTTTCACATACAGCCTTGCGACGTGCAGCCTCTTCCTGCTCGAAAATCTGCGTAGCGCTTAGGCTTTTACCGCCGGGTAATGTCCTGAAGTGTGAGCGTCGCTTGAGTTTCTCTTGGATAAATGTGGGTTTTACCCAAGTCACTAACTGGCGCGGTAATGATGGCGTAACTAGCGGCCATAGCTTCCGTGCGTGCTCATGACTATGGATGTCACGAGCGGTGACGGTGGTAGTGAAAAGACCATTTCTCGAAAAAACGACAACCGCATCTTTCATGACGTCCACTCATTGATGGTTGGGTCTATGCATCTACATCATCAAAAGTCGATCTTGAATCACTTGGTTGTCCCCCTTGGATACTCGTACCAAAAAAATCATCCGAATCTGGTTCTGCTGGCATTTCTGATCGCAATTCTTCGACAATCTCATCTATCTCATGCAATGCATGATCAATATCGCATACGGCAGAAATGTCTTCGTCGAATGCTTTTTGGTATTTTATTAACGTGCTCTTGAGTTCACTGAAATAGTCTTCGGGATCATCATCACCATTGTAGTCTTCCCGCCAGGTATTAATACGTTCATCAATATTCGGTAGCAACGTCTGTTTCACGTAATCAAGCAATTCATTTAGCTCTGATTGCGTGAACAACTGGCGGATATCCATCCGCAAGAACCCTGAATCTGGAGTGTTTACTGCCAAGTCGCGAATTCTAGAGACAACACTGAGTCTTTTGCTCTCTGGCAACAGTTGAAATTGATGCAAACGAACGATTACGTCCACGTCAGATATCGCGTACAGATATGATCCGACGCGAAGGTTTGCCACAAAATCTGATTTTCTGGAGATGTAGCGCGAGAGAAACTCTTTGTCACATCGATAGGATAGGAAGCGATTAACGCTGTCTTCATTCTCACGTCGCTTGCTATAAAATGAATCGATTCGGGTCAGTAATGCATCATAGCGATCAGGTGGAACAATTACCTTCACACCTTCTATACCCACATCTCCACAAGATACTTCGCGGAAAAGCTTTTCGATCTGGGTGCCAGCAAGGTATATATCGAGCAACTCGCGGTCTTCCGCCACCAAGCTTGCAAATGCATCGCTAATAGTAGGGTGCTTAAATTTTATAAAATGCCCAGACCCATGGCGTACCTGACTAAGCAGGCTTCCCTCAAGTGCGGAAAGTGCGTTTCGAACATCCGCCTGCGAACCACCCAAGAGAGTGACAGCTTTTTCCTCTTCATTAGTGATTCTCATAGGGCTTGGTGTCACACCTCCCCGCATGAAGACAATAGCAAGCGCCGAGCGACTGCCTGCATCAAGAGTTCGTATGATTTCTTTTAGCAACCCCATTGATTGGGTCACAAACTCATCCAACCCGCTCTTCGAAAGAATAAGGTTTTTTGTGAAGAGTGGGCTGCCTAGACGCCTCGCTATCTCAGGACTAAAACGCTGATGGGAGGCCACATCCGTCAAGAATGGTTTAACTCTAGTCTTAAACTGGGAAGACTGTGTTCCTAGTCGAATATGGTTGTAGAGTATTTGCTCACGCTCTTCTTTCGTTAACCTCTCTACATTTATTACCACTTGTGACTCATGAATATAAGGGAACGCTGATTCCTTCAGGTGGTTTCTCGCCGAGCGGTAAATATAGTCACGAGATGTGAAGACGACTCTAGCCCCACGGCGAATTGCTGCATGAATATGGGGAAACACACTGTTCCATTTTACTGTACTTGACCAGTCAAGTTGAGTAGCTCCGAAGGCGTCATCCACCCAAAAGAACTGTTTGGGTTCATGCGGATTCGAGTGCCGAACAAAGTCATCTGCATTTCGAATCTTTACTGTCGAGCAACCCCATTCATCTAGCGCTGCTACAGCTAGTGATGCGGCAATTGTAGATTTACCGCAGGCTGGTTCACCAAGTAAAAGTACAAAACCATGCTCGACCAATGCCCTTGCGCTCTTCTGGTACGCATCTGTAATGACGAATTTAGCCAAGTCGTCGCCGAGTGCGCTGAGTAACTCTTGTGCTTGGGAATATGCGCGCTCGTCCAATATTTGGCTTAAGTCGCCAAGGCCATACACTCGTGGAACAAGCATGCGTAACCTAGGAGACTCGCGGATAAATTGGGAAATACGTTCTGCGCCATAAACCGCGAAGTGTTTAATGCCTGGTATCGACTCAAATGCCTCGCGAACCTTTTCATCTGAAACACCGGTTAACCGTGCATTTGTAAGTAGGAGGTAGTTGTCTGCGAGCCCCCGAGCTGCAAGGCGTTCTGCCTTGGTTAGTTCGTCCCGTAGATCAGAGAGATGAATAGCGCTGGCAGGTTTGGATGTAAATTTACACTGAACCGTGAATGATCCCTGAAGGGATTCCGCAGCCTGTATGGCCCATGTGCCATAGAAAGCTCCGTCACGTCCTCCATCATGTGAATCATGAAAGCCTTGTACCGTCTGCCCCCATACTTCACTCACTACAGAAACACAAAGTTGCTGAAATGCTTTCCATCCAAGTGAATGAAGCTCGTAATTAACTTCAGATGCTTGTGCACTAGCGGGATAATTGGTTGGCAAATGAATTTCTCCTAAGTTAGTTGGCATCTATATAGCCAAACTAGAAATTGGCGTTAACGTTTAGTCGACCTGGGGTAGCTGAATGTTGGATGATTCATCACAAGCTTTCCTGCTCAACCGTAAACCCCGCCTTCTCAATTTCCATCGAGATTTCATCCCAGCCTGCTTGTCTAGCAAAGTACGCCATACGCTCAATCGTTTTCGGGCTCGCAGGTCGGCGATGTTCCGTCGGAACATCTTGAGGGTGCATCTTCATTGGGAGAAGGGTATGCCCTGCCCTAGCGGCCTCCTTGGCTAGCACGGAGGCAATCCTGAAACCTCCCTCGTCTATATCCCCCCAGTGGAAAACAGGAACCTCTCTTGGCAACCCCTGCAATATGCGGACGTACATATCGCGCCATGGCGAATTGGGCATGCCGGCTGTGTAAATCAGCAAGACGTTTTCCTCATGTCGAGCCCTAGCCTCTTCATGAAAGGTCGTTTGATTCTCAATGGAGATGACAGCAGACGGCACGCTCGCGAGCCGTTTCACGGAGTCTGCTGGTAGCCCTGAGCATGGAATGTCAAGCTTAGCCGTAACGCCTTCACGCTCGACGACTACATTCCCGGCCATCCTCACCGGATGCTCTTCCCTGAAAAGGCCGATATCGTTCCAGATCTCATACCCCTCCCTGCCACTGACCTCAATACTGCCAGTCAACAGAACATCGAGCGGGACTTCAAGACGCCGAATCCGCTTCGTGTCCTTGAAGAGTTTTCCGCTTGCCACGTTGAGCGGCATTGAGATGATTCCCTTCCTGAGGTTCTCTTCAGAGAAATCGATCACTTGGATGGCATCGAGCCAGTCCTGAACGGAGGTGGCATCATGGTTGCGCACTTTTCGCAACTCCTTCCACTGCTCAAGAACATCTGCCAAGACGGGGAATCTGCCAACAAAAGGAGCAAGGGTCTTACCGGCCCGCTCCAGTGTTTTATTCAACGGTTCTCGACCAAGGAAATTGGCGAGTATGACGGGGTCACGAACCACCACGCGCACGATAAACCCTTCCTGAGCCCCCCGATCTGCCTTTTCTAGGTCAACTGCTCTCGCCATTCTTGCTGATTCGAAGACGGCGTCAAAAGCTTCTTTTCTCTGCAAGGAGTTGCAATGATGGTAAGCCGATAGGTTCGATGCAGTCAGCGCGGCCACACGAGAACGTCTACCCGCCTCCTCCTTATAGGCATCATCGAGAAGTTTTCCGAGCAATGTACGGGCTAGTGCTTCCATGATCAGGCTGCCGCAACCGTCGTGCCTAACTTGGCCGCTCTCATGGTGGCGAGCTCCTCAGGCAGAAGCGTGTCATTGAATTCGGGGAAATCTCCCCGGAACATCTCGCGCGTCTCCTCAGATACATCGTGACCGGTAATCAATGCAGTGCTGGTTTCCGCATCCCTGACGATGTCGTAGTAGCGATGCAGGAAGGCCGTCAGCGTTCCTTGGTTCTCTCCCGGGCTAGCCAGGAACACCTGTAAACCGATCGCCTCCATGTAGCGCATCGTAGCCAGGATGTTGCCAGCGTCCATCTTGTTGAATGCCTCGTCCAACAGGATGAGTCGGATTCCGTCGGTGTTGCCCGCATCCAACTTATACGCCGAGGCCAAAGCTGCGCCGGCAATCACATAAAGGGGGGCCCGGTGCTCACCACCGGAACCACTCTTGGCACGTCTGCTCAACATGCCTACGCTCACGAGCTTCTTCTCGCTCGGGTCGTCACGCAGGATTTCGATGTCGAAATCGAAGAATTCCCGGTAGTCATCAAGAGGATTCGGTGCACCGGCCCCGCCCGGCGTAACCTTCTCCCCCAGCAATTTCTCGAACTCTTCAGGCATTTCCCCCGCACTGCCAAACAAGTCGCCTCCCGGCCCATGAGCAGCAATATCTTTCACGAACCTAAGCAGGTCGCTTAGGTGGGGTTTAACAGTTCGGCGGAACTGATATCTTTCTCCATTGGTGAAGGCCGGACAAGTGCGCAAAACCTGATTCAGCCTGTCCATTGACAGGCTCATCTGATCGAGGTTGGAACTCAGGGCGACGGCGACATCGGTACGGAATGTCTCCTTGGATGCATCATAGGCATCCGCCACCTGCTGTTCGTAATTGACCAGATCAGTCTCGCGTAAGCGGCCAAGCAGCATTGCCATCCATTCTCGTACGCTACGCCAGTCGCTACTGTCACAGGCAGGACCGGCGTCACCGCTGTATTTCTGCCTGAAGATGGCAGACTCCTGAAGCCCTCTATTGATGGAATTTTGCATTGCTTTTGCAGCTGCCGCCTGCTGAGTGCCGCAATGTTCTGCCATCTCGTTATAGCTAACATCGAATTTCTCAAGCAGCGCGTCCCACTGCCTTGAAGCGTAATTACGGTCGTATTCGGCATCTGACGTAGCTTGTTCTGAAACTTGAGTGGCTCGCTCAAGCGCACTTTTTGTGGATGTTTCCGTTTCTATACAATTCGCGAGCTTTATTTCTGCCGCGACAATTTTTCCGGCGATGGAATTGAACTGTTGTTGCAGCTGCTTTACCAGTGAATTGGCTAGCTTCTCAGCTTCGACCAAAGCGGCATATTCTTGGTCTGCCGGGCTCTCGGCCTGTGCTTGCAGATTGGCAAGCTCCAGCCCCGAACGGATCAGAACTTCGTGCACTTCAATCGCCCTGGATGCCAAGCTTGACTCTCCAAGAAGCCATAAAGCTTTTGTGAGTTTCTCAATCTCGGCGACTTCAGATTCCAACTGTTGAATACGAGATTTTCCATCCCGGATCTCACGCTTGACCGCATCCAGCTGTCCAGGTTCGCCCGCTCCGATCTTGAGTTCAGACACCGATACCAGCTTGATACGTTCATACTCGCCAGACTGAACGATCATTCCATCCTGCGTCAAAGTCCTTTTTCCAGAGATTGCATCCTTGTCGCTCACTGCTCGCATCATGTCCCCAAAGCGTCGGCGCAAATAGGAGACGGCGGCAGGATGGTCGCCCTCTATTAGTTCTGCAACGGATCCCGGTAGAGGTTGAACATCATGTTGCTTGCTTGCAGCAACGATTTTTGCTCCATAGATTGTTCGCGGACCGGTCAAACCTCGATAAATACCGAACGCCTTAGATTCCTTCTCGGAACCCTCAATGAGCAATGCCTCAACATTTCTTCCAAGGTAGGCCTCGATAACTGGCTGCCAGCTCTTATCTGAAATTCTGACGAGATCGCATACCGGGATGGGGGCCAGGCCATTGTCATTGAGTTCACGCATCAGAGATTCCACATTGCCGCTCAAACGCGCTCGCCCCTGACTCACCCGGCCGAGTGCCGCCTGCAACTGTTCCTGTTGGATTGCCTCCTGCTCCAGGCTGGCATGCAGAGCTGCGCTGACAGGTCGAAGTGCATTGATTGCCTTGGTGGCAACAGCAGAGATCGGCTTCAGCGCTTTCGAAAAATCTTCTGAGCTTAGCTTGGTATACCCCACTTGTTTCAACTCGATGGCCTGACTCTGAACGGAAGAAATCTCCGAAACTATGCCCGACAGTTTGGGGTTAGAAGCTGCAGTTTTGAGCGTGTTGGCAGCCAGCAGCAGTGCGCCATTGATATCGGAGGTCGCTTTATCTGCCGCGCTTTGTTGCGTATCGATTCTAGCCTGGCGCAAACCATTCTCTTGATGGGCGGAATGGTTGATGCGCATATTCATTGCGGATTCTGCGCTGTTTTGGGCATCATGCAATCGTCTGCCGGTTGTATTGGACTCGCGCTTCAGTTCGTCGAGGACGTCCTGTGCTTCCTGCATTTTTCCCATTGCGTCGTCCGCCTTAGCGGCCGCATCTTCACGCAAGGCCAGCGCTTTGAGCCCGCCCCAAGTCGCGGCCCTAATCGATGCGTCTGCAGCCGCATTCAGTTCTCGCTCGACCTTCTCGCCATCCTCGATCTTCGTCCTGATTTCCTTGATCTTGTCGCGCAATCTTTTGAAGGTATCGGTAACTTCCTTGAAGCGTTGGATGTTGGTTGGTCGAGCTTCCAGAATATCGCGGCGAATGACCTCATCCACTTGGTCATTGAATTTCATCTTCAGGGCGAACCTGAAGGCGCTCTTGAAGGCTTCCGACGAAGGAACACCACCAGCCCCACGAAGTGCATGAAGCACTGCCTTGATGTACCGTTCCGAGTCTGTGTAAAGTGGATCCTCGCCGGATACCTTGGAGCGTTCCTTGATCTGGATGCGGAAGGCCTCCCATGACCTGGGTTGTTCCTTGTTGTCGACCACCTCCAGATGGTCATGCATGGCCAGTTCGATGCCCGGCAGGACATATCGCCCTCGAACCTCATGCGAGTCGCTGCCGGTCGAAGCGTAAATACAAACCCCCATCGACAATGGCTCCTGCGTTTCGGTGTCGCGCCAGACCATGGTGATGTATGTCGTCGAATTGTCCCGCACCACACGATCATCATTCATCCCCAGGCAATAGGATTTGATGGTGCGTGCACTCTTGTTTTCGTCAGCTTGAGCGTTCAGTGTCACCAGATTGCCATTGGCACCAAACATGGCGATCTGCATCGCATCGATCAGCGAGCTTTTTCCGCTGGCATTCGGGCCAAAGATGCCGGTGATCTCTCCGCAGCGAATGTCCTCCCGTTCGAACAGGTAGAAGTTGACCACCTTTATGCTTTCAAGCCGTTTCATCTTCAGCCCCTTCGCTATCAACCCCAACACTCTCGCCGCCTTCGTTATCAGAATCCCCGCCTTTCGCCCAGCGGGTAAGCTTTTGCAATGCGGTATCCCCAAGAACCTCCACGATGGCAGGACGAATCAGGATGACTGACTCGGCTTCTGAATCTTCCATGTCGCTGTCGCTGGGAATCCTGACCAATCCCCAACGCTTAAGCTGTCGGAACAGGGAATTCAATTCCATCTTTCCCGGAAGGTCGCGTCCTGTGGCCAGTTGATATTTCTGCTCCAATTCGACCAGCTCGCAGGCGACCTCGCTTTCGTCGTTGGCCATCTCCCCAACCTGCATGGCCTGGTCGTAAATGCTGCGCAGGACCAACGCCAGCAGGGTTTGATTGGTGGTGGCGCTCCCAGCCTTCGCATGTCTCGGACGGGCGCAGATGTAGTTCAAGAGCGTGTTGATCTCGATGTCTATGCCGAGCGGATCGAGCACCTTCTCGAATTCGCGCTTGAAGTCCTTGATGATCCAGAACGCCTTGCGACTCTGAAGATCGGCGTAATACAAAACCTGTTCAGCAACCAATCTATAGGCTGCCAATTCGAAATCCTCCTCGACATAGCGCCCATCGCTGCGCTGGGCTAATTCTTCCCATTGCTTACTCATGATTACTCTCCGATTTGTTGCGTCGAACTCGCTTCTCAAGCTGGAATGGAACTGATGAAATCAATGGGCGCGGCTCTTCCTCACTTCCCAATCGCTTTACCTCCAAACCAGGAGTGGCAGCGCGCGCATTAGCTTTCAGCAAGTGCCCCTTGGCGCTCATATGGAGGCTCAGAGCTGATAAAGTCTGGAACATGCGCACATCAGCAATGCCATTCAGCGACAGTTCATTGCTGGCAATAGCCGAGCGATCCTTCATTTGCGTACGGGAAAATTCCACAAGTTTGACCGGGGTGACCTCGCGGGCCAGTCGGGCTCGCCTCATGATTGCGGCGTAGGCTCGTTTCTCATCTGAAACCACCGCATTCCTGAATGCAGTAGGCTGAGAGCGCTGGCTCGCCTTCTTGGGTTCAGCCAGACCTGCGGGAGTGACCATATCTCCAGGCGGGAATGGATCAGACATTTGATCCAAGCCATTATTCAATATTGATTCAATTGCTGCTCGCACCAGATGCTCTGAAGGCATCATCGAGCGCAACCTGTAGTCCAAATATGCCATTGCCCGTTTGTTGGCCTTGCCGATTTCATCATCAAGTCGCTCAAGGAATTCATCGATCCTCGATAAGTCGTTCAGACGCTGGACGTCACGCTCGAACAGTCGGGTTGCCTTATCGTGGTTGCCATGCGCCAGCTTTGATTCATACCAATTCATGAGCCCCTGTTTGAGTGATTCCGACTCGATGATGCGCTCAACCTTTTCCAATATTTGCTGCCGCTTTGACAATGGGTGTTCTTTGGTCCGCAACTCCCGGTAATCGCCAATGAATACCCGCTCGATGTAGTCGTTGAAAAAACGGTGAACATACTGGGATGTTGATTCCTCCCTGCTCAGCTCTTCCATGAAGTCGTGGATATTGGTACCTGTATTTCTGACGTGCTCAAGCAACGCTCTGGCTTGCCTTGCCGCTTCATTGAAAACATCGCCCGAAGCTTCTCCGTCAACAACCAGCTTTAGATTCGCATCGATTGAGCGGATCTTTCCTGAGAGGAAAACTGGATCGGCTTCTGCAAACTCGACCACCATATCCAGAAACTGGCTGACGGTAGGATGCATGGATACCCTGCGGTCAAAGCGAGGATTCTCAATTCTGAACCAGCCGCAATCGTGCAGTCGGTCGAAGATTGCCCTAGCCCGCTGTTCGATGCTGCTACTGTCAGGCAAGTTTTCCTCATCGCTCCATGCCTCCTGGAGCTCAAGCTCATCGGCGATGTCTTGCAGGATTTCCTTTACGGTGAATCCCTTGACTGGGGGCACAGGCGCATCTGGCCCGAACCGCCTTGAATGCAGATGGCAAAGCAGCGCCCAATAGCGATGTCTGTTTTCGGAGGCCAAGGGCGCGAATATGCGGTCGGGGAGCTTCGCAAATAACTTCGAGACAGCTATTTGCCCATAGGTCAGCGAGGGAAAAGCCATGGCTCGACCTCCTTGATGTTGGAAACCGCAAGTTGATAGTCGGGCAGACATTGCTTCCTGGTATCGATGGCTGCTCGTATTTCCTGTATGAAATAGCTCACCAGAGCCCCCCGGCAAACAACCACCCTTGCTGACGTATTCTTGAAATACTCGAATCTGATGACGGATTCTTGCTCCGGCGTAAGGTCCGGATGGGCAACCAGCCTGACTCGCACCTCTGTCATCCACGCCTTGTCATCGTCCATGAACTTTTCGGATGGCATCTCGATCAGATTCGCATCCATGATTCGGCCTAGCGCATAATCCCTGAACTGTTTCTTATCCGAACAATAGGCCCTGACATGCCAACGCCGGCCAACGTGAACAATGGTGTGCGGGGAAAGCATTCGCTTATGCGGCTGTGGCTCGCTCATGGAGCGGTAAGTAATTTCGACCATGCGATGGGTTCTCGCTGCCATCGAGAGGGTCGAAAATATTCTTGGATTGGGAGTGCTAATGTCAGGGAATGCCGCAACGACAGGATTGCCGTTGGAATTCATCGCATGCGGCAACCCGACTATCGAGAGGTACTGAGCGAGATCGCTCTCTGCTCCATCTTCATTCGCATAGAAGCTCGGAGTGGCATCAAAAGAGCGCTTGATGCTATTCATATTCAGCCAGTCAGGTGACTGATCACGAAGTTCTCGTATCCACTGGCTCGCTCTGATTGAACTCAAGCCAAACAATTCACGGAGCCTCGCATTACTTATGCGTCCCTCCCATGTCAGCAAGAGCTTCAGCTGCCGCAATCGATTTAGGTCGATTTTCTTTGCCATTGGATTGTTATGATAAATTACACGTTATGATAAATTATATATTATTGTAAATTATTTCAAATGGTCAAGATCCCGCCCCTCAATGCCACAGGTTCTAGGACTGGAAGTGATCGCGCCTTTAACGTTCGCGCACCCATTGGCGCACATCGGCAATAAATGTGATTGAAGGATGCAGGGTCTTCTATGGAAGACTGCCAGTCAAAATTCGGCAAACCCGCTATACATTATGCAGGAGAGCTGCCAGGTAAACTTCGTCGGAGTTTTCGGTCGAAGCGGACTAATTCGGTGGTCGATGTTGAGACCCGCTATATGCGCATTAATGGGCAAGTTTGAAACTAGTAAATCGACTGTTTAGTATCCATCTTTGTCATTTGGTACGTTGATTCCTTTAGCTCGTCCTGAAATTCGCGAAGGCAAGACCGTATGATATAAGCGCTATAATTAAAGATAATAAATGAGCAACACTCGACGACTATATGCCTGGTAGGCAAGTGTCAATCGGCGGCGGTCAGGAACCTAGGGAGAGACAAAATGTACGATGAAGAAAAGTTTGGAAAGGACCTCAAGCAGCTTGCGGAAGAAGCTTGGAGCAGGAACAATTCCCCCATCCTGCTAAGCGGAGTTCCTGAGGGGTTGAAACGAATCAATGGCGGGGACAGCGTCGATTTCCGAAGTGTCCTTGATGGAAAGCCGTTGAAACGGTTTATACAAGACACTGAAGTCCGTTTTGCGTACAAGTTAGTTGCGCACCCCGTAATGAAAGCAAAAGTTGGCCTGATCCCCTCTGGGGTCGAGTATGAATTCCCGTCTGTCCCGAAGGACAGACAGATTGGCCCTAGCTCAATAGGAAAAGATGAGGGCCTTGCTTTGATTTACGCCCTCGCCAAGCTTTCGGATGACGACCTTGAAAAGATCTCCATCCCCGTTTCAGTTATCGTGAAACTGTTTAAGTAGCATGAATCTATTTATCGGGTTGATTTCCACGAACGAAAAGATTTGCGAGGAATTCAACAAAAAACGTGATGGGCTCATCCCTACTGAAGTGCGATCTAAGGAAAAAATCAAAAGGTTAAATCCGGTATTTTCGATTGGCACATATAATCCTGCGAAGGACGAACGTACCGTCGAAGAGTACCTGTCTTATGCTACCAGGAGGGCCGAAGCTGCCGTTTTGTTGGTTGACTCCCGTCATCTAGATGCTATTCAAGCCATAAGAAGTGCGTTCTTTATCACGCCCTTGAACATAGGTGATGGCGAACTTAACTACAAGAATTTCTTTGGTCAGATATTTCCAAGGTTGCTAACAAACTTCTCCGACCTGATGAGCACGATGGGTGATTCGAGCAACGAGCAGGTGATGGCACTCCCACTCCGCAACTTTCACGCCAATGAGTTGCTTGAGTTGGCTCGAATATGCCGCGAGGAAACCATGTTGGGCACATTTCGGGACGCAGTCATCGAACAGGTTATTGCATTGAAAGAAAGGAAACGGCCTAGGAGAGACGTAGACGGCAAGCAGAAGTTCCTTGTTGACGATAACGCACTCTATTTCGACTACGGGAAGGAGGTTCATGCCCGCCTTGCCACTGGCGCCCCTCACTTGAAATCCTGCGTACTAACCGGAAATTTCAGATTCGGGAAACGAATTGAGACGAACCGCCATTACAATATGACGCGCCTCTCTGGGGGGCAAACAAAGATCAGTGGTGAATTCCTCAACTGCCACGATCACCCGCTTCTCGTCAAAGAAAGCAGCCACATAAATATTTTCAGCAACGACTATCACTAAATGAAAAAGCGGAAACCCAAAATTACAGGTTTCCGCTTATATTCGTGTCTATCACACAGTTCCAGTCCGCAGAAGGCAATAGATCTGATCCGCAAGCACTAAAGCTGAAAGCTTCTGGTTGCACTCCAACCTATCGACCTAACACACTACATAGCGCCAACTCAGTGTCCAAACAATCGTTGGAGTCAATGAGTCAGACGGCATGGGATGTAGACGGTTTGACTATACCGCAATAGGCATACCTAATCAATATCATCATTCACCACCCTGAAGCGTTCTTTCAGACCGATATTGTAAGTCTAAAGTTAAAGCGACAGGCTCACATTTGCCTGCAAGAAACTGGAGCAACGAAGGTGGAGCGCGTAGCGTCATGCTCACTTGGCACGGTCGCATTGGCTGCCACAGCATATGTCGATCTTGCGCACCAAGCGGCCGCTTGATGTCACTAAGGTAACCATCGGCTTAGGCCGAAACTCTGACGGACTATCAGCCCCAGACAATAGGACGGTCACCCATGGAGCTCGTTCATTCGGCTTCAAGGCGCTCAATCTGTTTCAAGTACAGTAAGGCCTTGGACACGATTGCAGCCTTGCGACGGATTTCAGCCAAGCCGGCCTCAACCTCTCTGACCATATCCAATTCCCACGGCTGAGAATGACTTTCCAGTTTGGCGAAGGTGTAGCTATGGCCAGCCTTGGGCTTGTGGATGAGCTTCTTGTTTATGCGGCGCGTGCCTGCTGCTTTGTTGCCATACCACTTCACTTCATACCAGTTGGCTGTCAGGCCATAACCACGCACTCGGGCTACTGCGTACAACGTGCTCTTGTTCGCCCAATCTTTGGTCTTGTTCTCTGCCATGACCAAATCAAAGTGCCTTTTGCACAATTGCTCAGCAGCCGTACCAAGCGCTTCTATCTTGGCTACCATGATCTCTATAGCTATAGCGGTGCTTTCCATAATTGCCTCCAAACTGTCAAATTGCCTCCGCGCGAAAGTCACTTGTTTGGCGCAAATTTACATCTGCGCGACGAGTGCCGTTTCGCGCGGCAAATCGAAACGGAGCTGCCAACTTGTTTTGGGCAGTAGCGGAAAAATAGTCCAGTTTAATTTCAAAAGGTTGCATGCATAATTGGCACATATAACTAGGACGGAAAAATCCTCCGGATGCGGAATTTCCTTCCGCGCCCGCATCATAAAAGTGCTTCGAGGAATTTTCTTCCAGCATGTGCGGAAATTTTTCACTTTTACTATCATGGTGTTGCGTGTGGAATATTTTTCCGCTCTTTGACGATGGCTTCTTGGTGCGAATAGTGGAAGTTTTTTCCGCCCCATCATCTTTTTCGGAAGAAAATTCCGGCAGCGGCTTGGCTATCAATTCATCAATGATCGGTTTGAACTTGCGCAGAGGCGAAGTCGAACATGTCACTGCATGCAACTTTGCGTAAGGAACGGACAGCCTATCCGCGCTTCCGCAGTATTGTTTGAGGAATAAGTAGATCAGCCTGCGCACGGCTGATTGGTTGAAGTAATCGCGATGGATTTTGTCGAAGAACTCGTTGTGCGCAAGGCAATAGATGGTGTGTGGGAGCTTGATCCTGACAGTCTTCAGGCGCCCCGCCTCATCTCTTTCCAGATGATATTCCTCGATGAAATTGAAAGATGGGTTGTTCAGGCCAATGGGGCGTGTATTGGTCAGGATGTTGCCGCCGACAAGGCGTTTCAGCCCCTGAATAAAAAGGTTCTCACGCTCGCCATGCCTTGGCCGCCCTGCAAACCGATAGAAGTCTTCCACCTCAAGCTCGTAGGTAGCCCCAACATCGGCATCCCGGCCCTCCAGCGCCGCATTGGCTATCCATGTGACACAGTAGATCAGCACGTCGAAATCACGAATGGTCGGAAGCCCAGTGGGATCGGGCGTGAACTCAATGAACTTGCCCTTGTATTCGAACCTTCTGGGCTTTACGTCCCCTGCTGAAATCACAAAAGGTGAGCAGAATGGTAAGTCGGCCGCGAATTCTTCATACATGGCCTGCCGATCAGCTGGCAGGGCATCAGAAGGGAACAGGTCTTCGTCCTTGATGAAGGAGGCCGCGAACAGGTCTAAGGACGCAATGAGTTTGAATGCGGATGATTGGATTCTGATGGCTTGCTGCTTCCCCACATTGACACCTCTCGACTTGATTGACTGTCGAAAGTCTAGTCACGCAGGAAAAGTAAATCTCCAAAATACGGTTCAAATTTGAACCGTATTCCCAAGCAAAATTATTGAGATCCTCAGGTTAAAAATTTCAACCGCTCCACGGATGCTCTGCAGTTAGTTTGAACATTAGGAAGGTTATGCCAGTCATGTGCCAGAGTTGCTCTGCAAGTGCTGTGGGATTGCGCGTTTCCTGCCAGATGCGCTACAGCCGTGCTGCGGGTGATTTGCAAAAATTGGCCCACAAAGCAATCAAGGAGACCTTCTGGCCGCGGCTGATTATGGGGAGACAGGAATGCTGCTACTTATTCTTTTTCTGGGATCAGTAATTTCCAGGGCTCGACATTGAGTGCAGCGGCAATCTTCCCGATGTTTCCTAGCGACACATTCCAGATGCAGCGCTCGACCGCTGAAATATAGGTTCGATCCAGATCACTCCTGAATGCCAGGTCCTCCTGCGAAAGAGACTGTTCACGCCTAATGCGACGCACATTTTGCGCAAGGATGCTTCGCAGATCCTGCTCCTCTGAGGATTTCCCAACATTGACTGCTGTACGTTTTGCCATGCTGCGAAGAATCCATTCTTGCAGTGTTTGTTTCCACGGAGTTTGCTTCTCATTTGTGATAAATTGGAGCCCTACGGATAAGGAGATAACCAGAATGACTACTGTTCTCGGAATTGTCATGTTGGGGGTATGTGCGATTGGTGCCATGTCCGTTCTTTCTTGGATATACAGGGAAATGGTGAAGCTGCACCGCAGTCAGTGGGGTGCGTTGCCACTCGCAAATTTATTCAAGCCAAATGGAACGGGGACATTACTTAAAGTCAGCAGGACAGAAGAAATGTGGGGGGGAAAGCTGACGCGATGGGAAGACCTTCCGCAATACAAAGGCCGCACAATGCACTTTGGCCTCCCCCACTATCGCGACGCGAAGGTCCCAGACAAGCACAACTATGCAACCGTGGAATACATGGATCATCCGATCAAGCAGTACGTGTATGACGTGATGACCAATTTCTCAGGTGGACTGGATGCCAAAGGGATTGCATATCAACTGTTTTTTCCAGTGATGTTCATCCTGGCTGGGGCACCCGTAGTAACCGTATTGGTACTTTCATGCCTGTTCTATGCCTGGTCATTGCTATGGCTCACACCTGCAGCAAACCGCGCATCTCGACGCTCCGCTGAACGGTGCAGAAACCTCAAGCCAAACGACTGGAGGAAGATCTACCAAGAGATTGCCGAGGAAAAAGCGCAAGAAGATATGCTGGTCCGGGCCCTGCGTAGAAGCGGGATTCGGAGATTGTGAAAGACGCTCAAACTTAGAAAGGGGACTTTCTGTGAATTGCCATTATCTTCGTAAAATAACAGCAGGGTTCGTGGTGCTTGGCTTGGCCCTGGCGCCTCTAGCAAATGCAGGAAACATTCCAGACAACAGCACAACGCCCTCACACTACAAGAAAGGCGCCTCTTGCGTGCAGGAAAGCAGCAAGGCCGGCATGTTCACTTGCTGGGGTATGTTTGGGAACGAACTTGTCGGCGTTGACGAAATTTACAAGCATGGATGGCGCGTAGTCGCATTCAAGCCAAGGACGGATGATCCCAACACCATCGACAACGGAATTTTGATTATCGAAGAACAGTGAGTTGCATTTCCAACTTATCTTCTCGATAGCTCCTCTCAATTTTCAGTGCACGGCAACACGCAGAAGCTGCCGACTCCCTTCTCAGAAGTGTCCGCACAGACCATCTACAGTTGGGAAGCAGATAAATCGAGCCCGCGAACTGCGAAAATGGCAAGAATCGTAGCGTTGAGGAGGTTGGGCAAGCGAGCGGCCACTGAACAGTTAACCGTTGGGCTGAGCTTATTACGATATTACAAAGTTTGACTTGTCACACCTATAGACGGCCCAACCCCTTCAGTACTAAGCCAGATATTGCCCATGCAGATAAAAATAACGCCAACTTTTTCCTTATTATTCATCACATTAAACTCAAGACAGCCCTAAAAATAGGCGCATTTTACTGCACTTGTGGTCGTTAAAATTCAGATAGTTGCA
>Ga0172380_10004538_pt1 | contig 17734 bp, 15 predicted proteins | sample Leawe162metaG_FD_119747 | JGI IMG/M metagenome (GOLD analysis project Ga0172380, IMG submission 119747) | Leachate microbial communities from a municipal landfill in Southern Ontario, Canada - Leachate well 162 metaG | ecosystem: Engineered > Solid waste > Landfill > Unclassified | place... | reverse complement strand
TGGTGCTGCTGCTGGAGACCGAGAGTGCGGGGGCAGTGGCGGTTCCGGCCGCCGCTGAAATCCCCCCTGCCCCCCTTTTGCAAAGGGGGGAATCACCGGCGTCGACTACTTCCCCCCCCTTTGAAAAAGGGGGGCCGGGGGGGATTTCTCCCCGCGCCGACATCGAAACCGACATGCTCGTCCTCGGCGCCGGCCCCGGCGGCTATTCCGCCGCCTTCCGCTCGGCCGACCTCGGCCTGAAGACCGTGCTGATCGAGCGCTACGCCGCGCTCGGCGGCGTCTGCCTCAACGTCGGCTGCATCCCCTCCAAGGCGCTGCTGCACGTCGCCGCGGTGATGGAGGAAGCCACCCACATGGCCGACTGCGGCGTGGCCTTCGCCGCGCCGAAACTCGACCTCGACAAGCTGCGCGCCCACAAGGCGAAGGTGGTGTCGAAGCTCACCGGCGGCCTCGCCGGCATGGCCAAGGCGCGCAAGGTGGACATCGTGCGCGGCTACGGCCACTTCCTCGACGCCAACCACCTCGAAGTCGAACTGACCCAGGGCGAAGGCCAGGAGAAGGCCGGCGGCAAGAAGGTCATCCGCTTCCAGAAGTGCATCATCGCCGCAGGCAGCAGCGCCGTGCGCCTGCCCTTCATCCCCGACGACCCGCGCATCGTCGACTCCACCGGCGCGCTCGAGCTGCGCTTCGTGCCGAAGCGCATGCTGGTGATCGGCGGCGGCATCATCGGCCTGGAGATGGCGACGGTGTACTCGACGCTCGGCGCGAAAGTGGATGTTGTCGAGATGCTCGACGGCCTCATGCAGGGCCCGGACCGCGACCTGGTCAAGGTGTGGGAGAAGAGGAACGCCGGCCGCTTCGAGAAAGTGATGCTGAAGACGAAGACCGTCAAGGTCGAGGCCTTGAAGGAAGGCTTGAAAGTCTGGTTCGAGGGTGAGAAAGCCCCTGCCGAACCCCAGATGTACGACATGATCCTGCAATCCGCCGGCCGCAGCCCGAACGGGAAGAAGATCGGCGCGGAGAAGGCCGGCGTGGCGGTCGACGAACGCGGCTTCATCGCCGTCGACCGCCAGATGCGCACCAACGTGCCGCACATCTTCGCCATCGGCGACCTCGTCGGCCAGCCGATGCTGGCGCACAAGGCGGTGCACGAAGCCCACGTCGCGGCGGAAGTCGCCGCCGGACAGAAGTCCTTCTTCGACGCCCGCGTGATTCCCGGCGTCGCTTACACCGATCCGGAAGTCGCCTGGGTCGGCCTCACCGAGGACGAGGCGAAGAAGCAGGGCGTCAAGGTCGGCGTCGGCAAGTTCCCCTGGGCCGCCTCCGGCCGGGCGATTGCCAACGGCCGCGACGAGGGCTTCACCAAGCTGGTCTTCGACGAGTCAGAGAACGGTGGGCACCGCATCGTCGGCGGCGGCATCGTCGGCACCCACGCCGGCGACATGATCGGCGAGATCGCCCTCGCCATCGAGATGGGCGCCGACGCCATCGACATCGGCAAGACCATCCACCCGCACCCGACGCTGGGCGAATCCATCGGCATGGCGGCCGAGGTGTACGAAGGCACGTGCACCGACCTGCCTCCGGCGAAGAAGAGGTAAGCGCTAAATCTGCCTGACCGGCAGGCCCGGGTAGTCGGCGGCGTAGTGCAGCAGCGCGGCATCCGCCGTCGCCAGTTGCATGCCCTCGCATTGCGCTGTCGCCAGCAGCAGGCGGTCGAAGGGGTCTTTGTGTCCCGGCGGCAAATCCGACGTTGCCAGCGCATGGCTCTCGGCGATCGCCAGGATCGCCACGCCGACTGCCGCAAGTTCGTCGCGGAAATCGCGCGGCGCCACCGGCAGCTTGCCCAGCGCATGCTTGATCGCGACCTCCCAAATGCTGGCCACCGAAACCGCGCATGCGCTTTCCGCAAGCCCCTTGCGCGCAGCGCGACTCAGGCGCGGACTGGCGACCAGCCACCAGAGCGCAATCTGGGTATCGAGCAGCAGCCTCACGACTTGCCCGTCATCAGTTCGGCGACTTCCTGATCGACTTGAGGTGTGAAGGCAGCGTCGATGTCCTTCGCCTTGACCTTGAGTCGGCCCCAGGCGGATGGCAAGCGCTGCTCCGACAGCGGCACCAGGCGCACCATCGGCTTGCCGTGGCTGGCGATGACAACCTCTTCGCCTTCCATGGCGGCCTTCACCAGCCTGGAGAGCTGGCTTTTCGCTTCAAGCATATTGACCTTCATGATGGACCTCCTGCTGCAAGTTTAGCGTACTTGGCCAAGTTGGCCAAGGTAACCATTATCACGGCTTATTCAGACAGAAACCCGCTGACGAGCAGGCGCCGCAGTTTGACGATAAGATGCTGGCCAAATTCCTCAATGTATCGAATCCGCCATGACCCAGGACGAACTCAAGCAGGCGGTGGCGCGCGCCGCCATCGACTACGTGGTGCCGGGCGCCATCATCGGCGTCGGCACCGGCTCGACGGCCAATTTCTTCATCGACGAGCTCGGCAAGATCAAGGACCGCATTCCTGCGGCCGTGGCCAGCTCGGAAGCCACGGCGAAACGCCTCATCGGCCACGGCATCAAGGTGCTCGACCTCAACGACGTCAGCGACCTCTCGGTCTACGTCGATGGCGCGGACGAAATCACCTCGGACATGGCGATGCTCAAGGGCGGCGGCGGCGCGCTGACGCGCGAGAAGATCGTCGCCGCCGTGGCGCAGAAGTTCGTCTGCATCGCCGACGCCTCCAAGCTGGTGCAGACGATGGGCAAGTTTCCCCTGCCCGTCGAGGTCATCCCCATGGCCCGCGCCCACGTCGCGCGCGAGCTGGCGAAGCTCGGCGGCGAGCCGGTGCTGCGCGCCGGCTTCACCACCGACAACGGCAACCTCATCCTCGACGTCAAGGGCCTCGCCATCACCGACCCGAAGGCGCTGGAAACCCGCATCAACGCCATCGTCGGCGTCGTCACCAACGGCCTCTTCGCCCTGCGCGGCGCCGACGTCGCGCTGCTGGCCGGGGCGGACGGGGTGAAGACGCTGAGGCGGCAAGCTTCGTAGCGCGGGATATCTCGCCGTCCTGCGGGGACTGACTTTTCTGTCAACAACAAAAAAGCCGCGCTCTCCGCGCGGCTTTTATTCGTTCCCGGCGGTAGTCAGGGTTTCGGCGGAACGTAGCCCTGCACCTGGTCGGTGCCGCCGCCGAAGAAGTGCTTCTCCATCTGCTCGGCGAGGTACTTGCGCGCCTTGGCGTCGGCCAGGCTGAGGCGGTTCTCGTTGATCAGCATGGTCTGGAACTTGATCCAGCCCTGCCAGGCTTCTTTCGAAACGTTCTCGAAAATGCGCTTGCCCAGCTCGCCGGGGATGGGCGGAAAGTCCATGCCTTCCGCCTCGCGGCCCAGCTTGACGCATTTCACCATGCGGCCCATTGCTATTCCTTTCGTGAGTTGAAACGCCCGCGACAGCGGGCGGCATAGGGCATTTTACCCCGATCAATGCAGCTTGGCGTTGCCGAAGACGGCCCAGCGGTTCTTGCCGCTCATCTTGGCCTGGTACATGGCGGAGTCGGCGCGGGCGATGATTTCCTCGCTGCTGGCGGCGTGCTTGGGATAGAGGGCGATGCCGAGGCTGGCGGTGAGCTGGACGTCCCTGCCGGAGAAGAGGAAGCGCATGTCGGAAATCTTGCCGCCGACGCGGCGGGCGAGGCCGACCATTTCCTCCTCGTCGGCATCGGGCGCCAGAATGGCGAACTCGTCGCCGCCGACGCGGAAGAATATCTCGTTGCGCCGCACGATGGCGCCGACCTCCTCGGCCAGCTTGATCAGCACCTCATCGCCCGCCTGGTGGCCGTACTCGTCGTTGATCGGCTTGAAGCCGTCGAGGTCGATGGCGAGCAGCCCGGCATGGGCCTTGCGCCGCGAGGCGTCGGCGATGATGCGCTCGATCTCCTCATGGAAACGGCGGCGGTTGTAGAGGTTGGTGAGCGGATCGCGCTCGGCCAGCTGGGTGAGCTGGGCCTCGAGCTGCTTCTGCCGCGTGACGTCCTCGTAGATCCACACGCGTCCGATGAACTGGCCCGGCCTTTCGCCGGGCACGAGCGCGGAGATGTCGGTAACGATGCGGCCGTCCTGCAGGGTGATTTCGTAGGCGCCGCTGACTTCCTCGCCGGCCAGCACCTCCTCGACATGCCTGCGGTAGGCGGCATCGTCCTTGCGCAGGTGTGCCGTGCGTTCGATCATGCTGCTGTCGCGCAGACCGGTCAGGTTCTCGTCCCGCGGCAGCATCCAGATGTCGCGGCAGGCGTTGTTGATATAGACGGCGCGATGACTGCCGTCGACGAAGAGGACGCCGATCTTCATCACGTTGAGCAGCGCCTCCAGGCGCGAGCGCTCCTCGTTGCTGTGGGTCAGGTAGTACTCCTTGAGCGCCTGCGCACGGCGCAACTCGACCACCGTGTCGAGCAGCTTCAGCTCGGCTTCCTTGCGGCTCTGGATCTCGTCGCCGGAGACGCGCAGGCCGAGGTACTCCCCGTCCGGGCCTTTGATCGGCTGCCAGTTGATCACCGTCCACATGATGGAGCCGTCCTTGCGCTTGAGGCGCACCTCGAAGTTGTCGCCGGTGCTGCCGCGCAGGGCCTTCAGCGCGACTTCGAGGGCGAGCTTGCGGTCCTTGTCGACCACCAGCATGTCGACCAGGTTGCTCGACAGCAGGCACTCGAGGGGCGTATAGCCGGTGATGCGCTCGACCGAGCGGTTGATCCAGATGAGGCGGCCCTGGGGGTTGAACCAGGCCTCGACGCCGTAGGTATAGTCGGCGATGGCGTGGAAGCGCGCCTCGCTTTTCTTCAGGGCCTCGACGCGTTCGTCGAGCGCCTGCGACATGCGGTTGAAGGCCCGGGTCAGGGTGCCGATCTCGTCGTTGCTGCCCACCGGCAGGCGGACGGTGGTCTCGCCGCTCTCCAGTGCGCCGACGCCGCGCTGCAGGACGCGCAGGTTGCGCGTCAGCCAGTAACCGATGATGGAAAGCAGGAACACCGTCAGGAGAAAGGCCACCCAGCCGATGGCAACGCTTTGCCACAGCAACTGATAGCCGGCCTCGCGCAGGAACTGCGTGTCGATGCCGAAGTAGGCACTGCCGACCTCCCTGTCTCCGATGCGCAGCGCGGTCATGCCGTCGAAGCGCTCGGCTTCCCGCGGCAAGCGGGAAAAATCATCAAGGGGGGGCGGCAGGGGCCGGGCGGGATCCCAGCCCTCCGCGGCGACGATGCGTTGCGCGGCGTCCTTCAGCACGATGTAACTGATGCCCTTTTGCTGGCCCAGTTGCCGGACCAGGCGCGTCAGCCTGACGTAGTCGCGCTCGGCCAGCGGCACGGACAACGAGGCGTTGTGCAGGACCTGCAATTCGGCCAGATGGCGGTTTTCCCGTGCCACCAGCGCGTCGTCGAGCAGGCGCACGCTGTTGGCCACCAGCACCCAAAGCATGAGCAGGAGGACGAAGCAGGCCGCCGCGACGAGGCGGAAGCGCAGCGAAACGGTGATGCCCTTGACGGCTTCGAACATTGGCGCCCCTTACAAGGCCTTGCCGAGCACCTTGGAACGACGTTGCCAGTTGTACAGCTCGCGCTTCTCGCGCGGCAGGGAGTCGACGCCGGCGTCCTTGAAGCCGCGCTCGATGAACCAGTGGGAGGTGCGCGTCGTCAGCACGAACAGCCGCTTCAGGCCGGCCTTGCGGGCCCGCGCCTCCATGTAATGCAGCAACTGCTCGCCGTAGCCGGCGCGGCGGTAGTCGGGATTGATGGCGAGGCAGGCAAGCTCGGCCGCCTTGTCCTTGCTGAACGGGTACAGCGCGGCGCAGCCGAGGATGACGCCGTCGTGTTCGAGCACGGAGAAACGGCCGATCTCCATCTCCAGCCGCTCGCGACCGCGCCGCACCAGCGTGCCATCCGCTTCCAGCGGCGCGATCAGGCCGACGATGGCGGCGACGTCGTCGATGGTCGCTTCGCGCAGGCGCGCCAGCGGATCGCGCGTCACCACCGTGCCGACGCCCTCGTGGGTGAACAGTTCGAGCAGCAGGCCGCCGTCGATGTCGCGGTCGATGAGATGGGCGCGCTTGACGCCGGCGCGGCTGGCGCGCATGCAGCAGGGCAGGTAGAGGCCGAGGTCCTCGGTCAGGCGCTTCGGCTTCCGCAGCGCCTGCTCCGCCTCCTCGGCGGTGATCGCCTCGATCAGCTTGCCGCGGCCGTCGGTGACGCCCGGCGCATCGCAGAGGAAGATCAGCTTCTCCGCCTGCAGGGCGACCGCCACCGCCTCGGCCACCTCCTCCATGCAGAGATTGAAGATTTCGCCGGCGGGCGAGACGCCGATGGGGCTGATCAGCACGACGTTCTGCTGGTCCAGGTCGGCGCTGATTTCCTCGGCGATGATCTTGCGCACGGCGCCGGTGTATTGGTAGTCGACGCCATCCACCACGCCGACCGGCTTGGCGGTGATGAAGTTGCCGCCGGTGACGCGCATCCAGGCGCCTGCCATGGGCGTGTTGGGCAGCCCCTGCGAGAGCAGTGCCTCGATCTCCAGGCGGGTGACGCCCATCGCGGCCTTGACGCATTCCAGCGCTGCGGCGTCCGTCACGCGCAGCCCCTTGTGGTAGCGCGGCTTGAGCTTGCGCCGCTTCAGCTCCGCCTCGATCTGCGGGCGGGCGCCATGCACCAGCACCAGCCGGATGCCGAGCGCGGCAAGCAGATTGCAGTCCTGCGCCAGCGCCTGCGCCAATGCGCCCTGTGCCACCTCGCCGCCGAAGCCGATGACGAAAGTGCGGCCGCGAAAGGCGTGGATATAGGGCGCTGCCTGGCGGAACCAGGAAACATATTGCCGGGTGGATTCGGGCGCAGTCATGTCACAGTCATGTCAATAGATCGGGAAAAATATGAGGCAATCTAGCCAACCCAATGTTTTACATGGAGTTTAGCCCATGAAAAGACTGCGGGGGCGGAATTATTTCACGCCCCCGCACCGCTGTGCTCCCGATATCAGCCGTTTGTCGGCCATATCCCCCCGATCGGGGAATCACCGCAGGGCATCGTCAAGGCGGTCGCACAGCGTCTTCAATATCTTGATGCGGGCGTAATACTTGTCGTTGGCTTCGACCAGGATCCACGGTGCGATTTCGGTGCTGCTGCGGTCGATCATGTCGCATACGGCGTGCTCGTAGTCGTCCCACTTCTTGCGGTTGCGCCAGTCCTCGTCGGTGATCTTGAAGCGCTTGAAGCGGGTCTTCTCGCGTTCCTTGAAGCGCTTCAACTGCTCCTCGGCCGTGATGGTCAGCCAGAACTTGGCGACGATGGCGCCGTTGCGCACCAGTTGATCCTCGAAGTCGTTTATTTCGGCATAGGCGCGCATCCAGTCGCCTTCCTGGCAATACCCTTCGACACGCTCGACCAGCACGCGGCCGTACCAGGACCGGTCGAATATGCTGACGCGCCCCACTCGGGGAATGTGGCGCCAGAAGCGCCAAAGGTAGGGCTGGGCACGCTCCTCCTCGGTCGGCGCGGCAATCGGAATGGTCTGGTACTGGCGCGCATCCAGCGCCCCGGTGATGCGACGGATGCTGCCGCCCTTGCCGGCGGCATCGGAACCTTCGAACACGACGATGAGCGAGCGCTCCCTGAACTTCGGGTCGCGCGTGAGCAGGTTGAGCCGTCCCTGGTATTTCTCCAGATCCTTGTCGAACTTCTTTTTCGACATGGCCAGGCTCATGTCGAGCGAGTTGATCAGGTCGCGGGAATCCGTCGCCGGCGGCAGGGGTGCGGCCGCGCTGCGCGGCTTCCAGCCGCGCTCCTGCTCGATCTTCTGCCGCTTGCGCAGGGCTTCCAGGAGGATCCGGCCCACGGTGAGGGCGCGGTAGCGCTCGTCGGCGCCCTCGACCACGATCCACGGCGCATGCCCGGTGCTGGTGTGGCGCAGCACGTGCTCGGACACCGCGCGGAATTTGTCGTACATCTCGAAATGCGTCCAGTCGGTGCGGGTGACCCGCCAGCGTGTGTCCTTGTCCTTCTCCAGCGCCTTCAGCCGCTTGCGCTGGGCGTCCTTGGAAAGATGCATCCAGAACTTGATGATCAGCGCGCCTTCGTCGGAAAGCATCTTCTCGAAGCGGTTGATTTCTTCTATGGACTGGTCGAGGTCGGCATTCTTGGTTTTCTTCAGAGCGCGGTTGACGATCGGATCGGTGTACCAGTTGCCGAAGAGGATGCCGATCTTGCCTTTCGGCGGCAGCGCCCGCCAGAAGCGCCACATGAAGGGCCGCTCGCGCTCCTCGTCGGAAGGCGGCGGGAAGGCGTGCGTCTGGATGTGGCGCGGATCCATCCAGGAATTGAGCAGGTTCACCGTCTCGCCCTTGCCGGCGCCATTGACGCCGTTGACGAGGATGATCACCTGGTATTTCTTCAGTTCCCCCATGTCGAACTGGGCATCGAGCAGGTCGGCACGCAGCTTCGGCACCTGCTTGTCGTAGGTCGCCTTGTCGATCTTGTGTCCCAGTTCCGCCGATTCGAACACGGTCGTTCTCCCTTAGATGTCGCCATGCAGCGCGGCCAATGCGGCCAGCGCGGCAGGGCCCGCCGTTTCGGTGCGCAGAATGCGCGGGCCGAGCGACAGATCCGCAAAGCCGGCCAGCCTGGCCGCCGACACTTCCTCCGCGCCCAGCCCGCCTTCCGGCCCGACCAGCAGCAGGAAGCAATTCCCGCCCAGCTCGCGCGGCCTGCGGCCGCCCTGCGGCGAAAGCAGCAGCCGCTGTATTTCATTGTCCTGCGCCAACTGGCCAAGCCATTGCCGCAGATCAAGAATCGGCGCGATTTCCGGCACCCGGTTGCGCCCGCACTGCTCGCAGGCCGACGCCGCCACCTGGCGCAGGTGCTCGACACGCCGCTCGGCCCGCTCTCCCGACAGCCGCACCACGCTGCGCGCCGCCAGCAGCGGCTGGATGCGCGCGACGCCCAACTCGACGGCCTTCTGCACGACGAAGTCCATCTTGTCGCCCGAGGGCAGCGCCTGCGCCAGGGTGATGTCGAGCGGCGACTCGCGTTCGAGGGAATTCCATTCGGCCAGTTGCACGCGCACGGTACGGCCAGCCTCGACGATACGGCCGGGATACTCGCCGCCCTTGCCATTGAACAACGTCACGGCATCGCCGACGCCCAGGCGCAGCACGCGAAGCGCATGGTGCGCGGTGGCGGCAGGCAACTCGGCCAGACTGCGGGGAGCGAGCGGTTGCGGGCAAAAAAAGCGGGGATTCATCATGCTATTATTCCGCAGCCATCGGATTTTTCCCACCACTCTTCGCCATGGTCAGCCTCACCACCCCCCTCTGCGACTTCGGCTGGAAGGCCCCCGACTTCGACCTGCCCGGCACCGACGGCCGCCGCCATAGTCTCGCCGACACGCGCGGTCCCAACGGCCTGCTGGTGATGTTCATCTGCAACCACTGCCCCTACGTCAAGGCGGTGCTTGATCGCATCGTCCGCGACTGCCGCGAATTGTCCGCGCGCGGCATCGGCTCCGTCGCCATCATGGCCAACGACCCGACCGACTACCCCGAGGATTCCTGGGACAACATGGTTGCTGTCGCCCGCCGCATGGACTTCCCCTTCCCCTACGTCCTCGACGAAACACAAGAGGTGGCGAAGGCCTATGGCGCAGTATGCACGCCGGACTTCTTCGGCTTCAATGCAGCGCTGGAACTGCAATACCGCGGCCGCCTCGACGCCTCGCGCAAGGAGTCAGTCCCGGCAGCACGGCGCGACCTGTTCGAAGCCATGCTGCAGGTGGCGCAGACGGGACGGGGGCCGCGCGAGCAGATTCCCGGCATGGGCTGTTCGATCAAGTGGAAGGAGGCCGAATGAGCTCACCCTACTACGAACTGGCCGCAGCCGTCACCCAGGTGGTGCGCGAAGTCGCTGCGCAGGTGGTGATGCCGCGCTACCTGCAGGTGGTGCGCGAACACAAGGCCGACGGCAGCATCTTCACCGACGTGGATATCGCCGCCCAGCACGCGCTCGCCGAGCGGCTGCAGAAGCTGCGGCCGCGCCCGCTGCTGGGCGAGGAGGAAATGGGCGAGGCCGAGCAGCGCCGGCTGTGGAGCGAAGGCACCGAGGGCCTCTGGGTGGTCGACCCCATCGACGGCACGACCAATTTCGTCGCCGGACTGCCCTTCTTCGCCATCTCGGTGGCCTATTTCATCGAAGGCCGCGCCGTCGTCGGCGTGGTCTACGACCCGGCCACGCGGGAGATGTTCGCCGCCTCGCGCGGCGGCGGCGTGACGATGAACGGATTGAAGCTGCCCCTGCGGCCGCCCGCCGCCAATCTTGCCGAGTGCGTCGCCGGCGTCGACTTCAAGCGCATCCCGAAGAAGCTCGGCGACGACCTCGCCACGCGGCCGCCCTACTACTCGCAGCGCAACTTCGGCTGCAGCACCCTGGAGTGGGCCTACGTCGCCGCCGGTCGCCTCGACCTGCTGCTGCACGGCGGACAGAAGCTGTGGGACTACGCTGCCGGCCGCCTCATCCTGGAAGAGGCCGGCGGACGCATGTGCACCCTGAAGCACGACGACTTCGACGCCGACGACCTGTGGAAGCGCTCGGTCATCGCCGCCGTCGACCCGCAGCTTTTTGCGGCTTGGCGCGATTGGATCCGCTCGCGGCGCTAGGCTCGATCAGCCCACCGCTCTCGCTCAGCAGGAACCGGCGGAAGGCCTCCGCCGCCGGCAGCAGCCGCTTCTCGGCACGATGCACGACGTACCACTGACGCTTCAGCGGGGTACCGGCGACGTTCAGGCGCGCAATGTGGTCGGTGGCCAGCTCCAGGGCGATGGTACGCTCGGAGATGAAGGAAATCCCCATGCCAGCCATCACCGCCTGCTTGATCGTCTCGTTGCTGGTCATCTCCACCGTGCGCTGCGGCACCACGCCGTTTTCCGCCAGGAAACGCTCCATCGCCGCCCGCGTGCCTGAACCGGGCTCGCGAAGCAGGAAGATCTCCTCCGCCAGCCGTGGCGGCCCGATGCGCTTGAGCCGCGCCAGCGGGTGATCCGGCGCGGCGATGAACACCAGCGGATTGTCGGCGAAGGGCTCAGACACCGTCTCCAGCTCCTGCGGCGGCCGCCCCATGATGGCCAGGTCGATCTCGTTGTCGGCAAGCTGCTGCACGATCGCCTCGCGGTTATGCACGCCAAGCCGCAGTTCCACCTCGGGATGGTTATCCCTGAAAGCAGCCAGCAGGCGGGGAACGAAGTATTTGGCGGTCGACACCGCCGCGATGTTCAGCAACCCGCCGCGCAGACCCTTCATTGCGTCCAGAGCCTCCTCGGCCTCGCGCAGCTGCTGGGCGACGACGCGGGCGTGGCGCGCCAGCTCGACACCCGCCTCGGTCAGGAATATCTTCTTGCCCACCTGTTCGGTGAGCGGCAGGCCGGCGGCCTCCTCCAGGCTTCTCACCTGCATCGAGACGGCAGGCTGGGTCAGGTGCAATTCGTCGGCGGCGCGCGAAAACGACAGGTGGCGCGCCACCGCCTCGAAGATCTTCAACTGGCGCAGGGTCAGGTGCATGGGACGCCTTTTTCCATAAGGTTCAACGCAAGACTACCATAACAAACATTTAGTTCACCTTATGGATATTCGGGACTACAGTTCGCCCCGTATTCAACGCGACCGAGAACCGAAGGAGAAAGCATGGACCAGTCAAACCGCTACGCCGACCTGAGCCTCAAGGAAGAAGACCTGATCAAGGGCGGCAGGAACATCCTCGTCGCCTACAAGATGAAGCCCAAGGCCGGCACCGGCTACCTCGAAGCTGCCGCCCACTTCGCCGCCGAGTCCTCCACCGGGACCAACGTCGAGGTCTCCACCACGGACGACTTCACGAAGGGCGTCGATGCACTGGTGTATTACATCGACGAAGCCACCGAAGACATGCGCATTGCCTATCCGATCGACCTCTTCGACCGCAACGTGACCGACGGCCGCTTCATGCTGGTGTCCTTCCTGACCCTGGTGATCGGCAATAACCAGGGCATGGGCGACATCGAGCACGCCAAGATGATCGACTTCTACATGCCCGACCGCGTCATCCAGATGTTCGACGGCCCGGCCAAGGACATCAGCGACCTGTGGCGCATCCTCGGCCGCCCGGTCAAGGATGGCGGCTACATTTCCGGCACCATCATCAAGCCCAAGCTCGGCCTGCGTCCCGAGCCGTTCGCCCAGGCCGCCTACCAGTTCTGGCTCGGCGGCGACTTCATCAAGAACGACGAACCGCAGGGCAATCAGGTCTTCGCCCCGATCAAGAAGGTGCTGCCGCTGGTGTATGACTCGATGAAGCGCGCCCAGGACGAAACCGGCCAGGCCAAGCTGTTCTCGATGAACATCACTGCCGACGACCACTATGAAATGTGCGCCCGCGCCGACTTCGCGCTGGAAACCTTCGGCCCCGACGCCGACAAGCTGGCTTTCCTGGTCGACGGCTACGTCGGCGGTCCCGGCATGGTCACCACCGCCCGCCGCCAGTATCCGGGCCAGTACCTGCACTACCACCGTGCCGGCCACGGTGCCGTCACCTCGCCCAGCGCCAAGCGCGGCTACACCGCCTTCGTGCTGGCCAAGATGTCGCGCCTGCAAGGGGCTTCCGGCATCCACGTCGGCACCATGGGCTACGGCAAGATGGAAGGCGAGGGCGACGACAGGATCATCGCCTACATGATCGAGCGCGACGAGTGCCAGGGCCCGGTCTACTTCCAGAAGTGGTTTGGCATGAAGCCGACCACGCCGATCATCTCCGGCGGCATGAACGCGCTGCGCCTGCCCGGCTTCTTCGAGAACCTCGGCCACGGCAACGTCATCAACACCGCCGGCGGCGGCTCCTACGGCCACATCGACAGCCCGGCCGCCGGCGCCATCTCGCTGCGTCAGGCCTATGAATGCTGGAAGGCCAAGGCCGACCCGATCGAATGGGCCAGGCAGCACAAGGAATTCGCCCGCGCCTTCGAGTCCTTCCCGAAGGATGCCGACAAGCTCTACCCCGGCTGGCGCGAGAAGCTCGGCACGCACAAGTAAGCCCGCCGTCCCCCAGCCCCGCCCGCAGGGGCGGGCCGCTTCGCGGGGCGAAACGCAGGATAGCCCCGCTGCGGCGGGGTTTTTTCCGCCCGCTTTATCCAGATTGGAGAAGGCCATGTCGAACAAGGACCAGTATCTCGTCAAGCAGGAGCCCTTCTATCAAGCTCAGGGCAGGGAAATCGCGCTCTACGAAGCCGCCTACGCCGCGAAACTGCCGGTGATGCTGAAGGGACCTACCGGCTGCGGCAAGTCGCGCTTCGTCGAGTACATGGCGTGGAAGCTGGGCAAGCCGCTGATCACCGTGGCCTGCAACGAGGACATGACCGCGTCGGATCTCGTCGGCCGCTACCTGCTCGAAGCCAACGGCACGCGCTGGCTCGATGGGCCGCTGACCACCGCCGCGCGCATCGGCGCCATCTGCTACCTCGACGAAATCGTCGAAGCGCGCCAGGACACCACCGTGGTGATCCATCCGCTCACTGACCACCGCCGCGTACTGCCGATCGACAAGAAGGGCGAGCTGATCGAGGCGCACCCGGACTTTCAACTGGTGATCTCCTACAACCCCGGCTACCAGAGCCTGATGAAGGACCTCAAGCAATCCACGAAACAGCGCTTCACCGCCTTCGACTTCGACTACCCCGAAGCGGCGCTGGAAACGCAGATCGTGGCGAAGGAAACCGGCCTCGACGAGGCCACCGCGGCCAGGCTGGTGAAGATCGGCCAGACCGCGCGCAACCTCAAGGGCCACGGCCTCGACGAGGGGATTTCCACCCGCCTCGTGGTGTATGCCGCGACGCTGATCAAGACGGGCGTGGCGCCGCAGGATGCCTGCCGCATGGCCATGGCGCGACCGATCACCGACGACGCCGACATCCGCGCGACGCTGGATCACGCGATCGACGCGACCTTCGCGTAAAAAGTCAGCCCCGGCGATACGGCGATAAACCATGGCCAGCGGAATTCGCTCCGTGGCAGACGCCCGCAAGCGGGCCATGATCCACCCGCAGGTGCAGGCCTACTGGCACGAGGTCGATTGCGGCTTTCAGCAGGTGGCCGATGTTTTCGAGGAATGCGCCTACGAGGCACTGAGTACTTTCTCCCGGGAGCAGATGAAGGCCTACCTGGAGGCGGCGCGCGTGCTCGGCAAGCTCGGGCGCGGGCCCGAACCGATGCTGGCCTTCCTCGAAGAGTGGCCGAGCGTGGTCACCGCCATCGGTGGCGATGTCCTGCCGCCGGTGATGCGCCTCGTGCGGGCGATGCAGAAATCGCCCAACGGCAGCGCCATCGCGCCCTTCCTGCAGACGCTGGCGGCCGTGGCCCGTCGCCTGCAGTCGCCCGATCAGTTGCAGTTCTACCTCGACGTGGCGCAGGACTTGATGGTGCGCACCACCGGCTCCATCCACGGCCACCACGCCACCTTCCCCAGCCCGGGCCTGCCGGCGTTCTTCGGCCAGGCGCCGCTCCTCACCCATCTCCTGTCCATGGCCGGCATGAAGAACTGGGTGGAATACGGCATCCGCCACTACGGCAATCACCCGGAACAGCAGATCGACTACTTCAAGCTGCAATCGGCCGACAGCCGCGCCGTGTTGCAGGGAGAGCGCCACGGCACCCTGTTCGCCGACGTCGAGCGGCGGCTCGATCTCTACCTGCGTGCGCTGTGGCGCGACAGCGCCCTGCTGGTGCCTTACTCCACTGCGTTCGACGCGCTGCGCAAGCCGATCCCCTATTACGACAGGCTGGGCCTGCGCGTGCCCGACGTGTTCGACGACGCCAACGGTCCAGGTGGCACGGTGAGCGGCCTCGACCGCTACCGTGCCGTGCTCGCCCACATGATCGGCCACCGTCGCTGGAGCCGGCCGCAGATCGCCGACAACTGGAGCCCCTTCCAGCGCATGGCGGTGGAGTTCTTCGAGGACTGCCGCATCGAGAACCTGCTGATCCGCGAGTATCCGGGCCTGCTGCGCATCTTTCTCGCCCTGCACCCGAAGCCCGCCGCGGATGCCTGCGATCCCGAGGCCACCTCCTGCCTGCGTCACCGCCTGGCGATGCTGTCGCGCGCGCTGATCGATCCCGGGCACGGCTACACGGACGCGGATCTGCTGGAATACGCCCGGCGCTTTCACGATCTATTGGCGGATGACAATGAAGCCGGCACGACGGAAATTGCCAGCCTGGCGCTCGCCTACGTCGCAAAAACCCGTCGCCAGAGCGACCAGTTGGCCAAGGTGCATTTCGACGACACGGTCATTGACTACCGCGACGACAACCGCCACCTGTGGCAGTACATCGAAGACAGCGACGACGAGGACTTCTTCGACGATCCGGACAAGCAGAGCAGGAAAGAGTCGGAGGTGCTGGGCCTGCCGCCGCGCCACTATCCCGAATGGGACTGCCAGAGCCAGACCTACCGGCCGGACTGGGTGAGTCTCTACGAAGCCCTGCACCCCAGCGGCAATCCCGAAGTCATCGACCGGCTGCTGGCCAGGCACGCCGCGCTGGCCAAGCGTCTCAAGCGCCTGCTCGACCTGCTCAAGCCGCAGGAAAAGGCGCGCATCCGCTATCAGGAAGAAGGCAGCGAGCTCGATCTCGACGTGGCTCTGCGCTCGCTGATCGACTTCAAGAGCGGCACCACACCCGATCCGCGCATCAACATGAGCCACAAGACCTCGGGCCGCGACATCGCCGTACTGCTGCTGCTCGATCTGTCGGAGTCGCTGAAGGAAAAAGTGGCGGGATCGGACCAGACTATCCTCGAACTGAGCCAGGAAGCGGTGTCGCTGCTGGCCTGGGCCATCGACAGGCTGGGCGACCCCTTCGCCATTGGCGGCTTCCACTCCAACACCCGCCACGATGTCCGCTACTACCACCTGAAGGGCTTCACCGAAGGCTGGGGCGATGACGTCAAGGCGCGCCTGGCGGCCATGGACGCCGGTTTCTCCACCCGCATGGGGGCAGCCATGCGCCATGCCGCCCATTACCTCGACGCACGCAAGGCGGACAAGAAGCTGATGCTGATCCTCACCGACGGCGAACCCTCGGACGTTGACGTCGACGATCCGCAGCATCTGCGCGAGGACGCGCGCAAGGCGGTGGAAGAGCTGGCAGGCAAGGGCGTCGCCACCTTTTGCATGAGCCTCGATCCACGGGCGGACGAGTACGTCGCCCGAATTTTCGGCCGCAGCGGCTACATGGTGCTGGACCGGGTCGAGCAGCTTCCCGTCAAGCTGCCGCTGCTGTACATGGGGCTGACGCGCTAGGAAGCGCCCCGAAACATAAGATTGTTCTTATTCCTTCCATAATAATTTTTGAATGGTACTTATGCATCGTCCCCATTACAGTCGCGCTATTGTCGGTTGCCGCGCACCGAAGCCGGGCACCGTCCAGGAATTCCAACACTCCGCAGAGGATCAGCCATGTCCGCCAAGCATCCCGTCATCGCCATTACCGGCTCCTCCGGCGCCGGCACCAGCACGGTCAAGAAATCCTTCGAGCACATCTTTCGCCGCGAAAGCATCCTGGCCGCCGTCATCGAGGGCGACAGCTTTCACAAGTACGACCGCGAGGAGATGAAGAAGGCCATCCAGGCTTCGGAGAAGGCCGGCGTCTGCGAGCACATCAGCCACTTCGGGCCCGAAGCCAACCTGTTCGAGGACATCGAGGCCCTGTTCAAGTGCTACGGGGAGACCGGCACCGGCAAGCGCCGCTACTACCTGCACAACGAGGCGGAAGCCGAGCCGTGGAAGCAGAAGCCGGGCACCTTCACGCCCTGGGAAGACCTTCCCCAGGACACCGATTTCCTGTTTTACGAGGGCCTGCACGGCGGCGTCAAGACCGACACGGTGGACGTCGCCCGCCATACCGATCTCCTGGTCGGCGTGGTGCCGACGGTCAACCTCGAGTGGATCCAGAAGATCCACCGCGACACCAGCACGCGCGGCTATTCGGTCGAGGCGGTGACGCAGACCATCCTGCGCCGCATGTACGACTACGTGCACTACATCACGCCGCAGTTCTCGCGCACCCACATCAACTTCCAGCGCGTGCCGGTGGTGGACACCTCCAACCCCTTCATCGCGCGCGACATCCCGACGCTGGACGAGTCCTTCGTGGTGATCCGCTACCGCGACCCGCACGGCGTGGACTTCCCCTACCTGCTGACCATGATCCACGACTCCTTCATGTCGCGGCCGAACTGCCTCGTCGTGCCCGGCGGCAAGATGGAACTGGCCATGCAGCTCGTCCTCACCCCGCTGATCCTGAAGCTGATGGAGAAGCGCAAGAAGGCCTGACGCCGGCGTCGCCGGCCCGTTCACTACCAAAACAGCCCGGTTTGGAAGATAATTTGCAGTTTTCCGGCGGGCACCACTGATTCAGGAAAATAGGGGAAACAGATGTCCATCCAGAGTGCCACCTTCAGCGACTTCGAGACGCCCGTGTTCAACAACCTGACCAGCGCCATCCGCGCCCTCGCCATGGACGCGGTGGAGAAAGCCAAATCCGGCCACCCCGGCGCCCCCATGGGCATGGCGGAAATCGCCGAGGTGCTGTGGAACCACCACCTGCGCCACAACCCGGCCAACCCGAAATGGGCCGACCGCGACCGCTTCGTGCTGTCCAACGGCCACGGCTCGATGCTCATCTA
>Ga0172380_10004536_pt1 | contig 17746 bp, 21 predicted proteins | sample Leawe162metaG_FD_119747 | JGI IMG/M metagenome (GOLD analysis project Ga0172380, IMG submission 119747) | Leachate microbial communities from a municipal landfill in Southern Ontario, Canada - Leachate well 162 metaG | ecosystem: Engineered > Solid waste > Landfill > Unclassified | place... | reverse complement strand
CGCCGGTGAGAATTGCCAGGCCCAGAAGCAGCATGATGCCGCCCAGGGCCTGCTTGCCAATTTTGCCCACGGCCAGGAGGCGACCGCGGACGCGCATCATCGCCTGGCGTGAGAGAAGCCCTAACGCCACCAGAGGCAGGCCCGCACCGATCCCGAACAAGGCCATTAGCAAAGTGACTTGCGCCAGGCTTTGCCCCTGGCTCGCGAGCGTCACTACCGCTCCCAGGGTCGGTCCGACGCAGGGGCTCCAGACGACGCCGAGAAGCAGTCCGAGGATGAATTGGCCGGGGAGGCCATCGAGGGTCAATCTGGTCAATAAGCTCTGGCCGGCGCCCGAGACCCCCGAGGCGGCGACCGCGAAGCGCGCCTGCAGTCGGGCCGACAGCAGCAGCGTGCCGAAGGCGATCAGCAGCATGGCGGCAATGGTGCGGAACAGCGCCGGGTCGAGTCCCAGCGCGACACCGGCACTGGCGACCAAGACGCCGAGCAGCGTGAATGACAGGGTCAAGCCCGCGGCCAAGGCATAGGGACCGAAGCGGTGCGCGGCCACTGCCGCGCCGAGCAGGATCGGTAGTAGCGGCAGTACGCAGGGGGATAGCGTGGACAGCCCGCCGGCGACGACGGACAGCCCATAGGAACTCAATCCGAATTCCATGTCGCCCTCAGAGCGCTTTCTTCAATAGCGCGGCGATGCTGTCCTTGTTGGTGTCGCCGGTCGAACGGCCAACCTCCTTGCCGTCCTTGAAGACGATCAGCGTGCTCTGATATTGGACCTTGAAGCGCTTGACGATGTCTTTCTGCTTGTCGAAATCGACCCGCAGCGTGGTGATACCCTGAAGCGCTGGCATCTTCAGCAGTTCGGATACGATGGGATCCTGGGCCTTGCAGGTCGGGCACCAGTCGGCGTGAATGGCGACTAGGATAGGCTTACCTTCCTTGTTCAGGGCGTCGAACTTCGCGGCGTCGAAGGGGGCACCGGCGGCCAGGGCCGTGCCGGCGAAAAGCAGGGAGAGCAGCAAGAAACGAAAAGTTTTGAGCATCGGATATCTCCAGGAAGAACGGGGTGGTATTCTTTAGTCGCTGGGCGGGCCGATTTCTTACAGCGACGGTTACGCTCGTCGCGCGAGGGACTGTAAGAAATCGAACGGCTCCTCCGACTATTGGCTAACCGAGTAACGGAGAGCCCCATGCGCGACGCCCTGCCGCTGTTGATCAAGACCGGTTTTCCGCCCTTGCGCCGGGGACGGCTGGAAACCGTGCAGGCCAATCTCGGCTATCGCTGCAACCAGTCCTGTTCCCATTGCCATGTCGCGGCCAGCCCCAGGCGCACCGAGGAGATGGCCTGGGAGACGATGGAGTTGATCCTGCGTTTTGCCGACCGGCAACGTGTCGCAACGCTCGATCTGACCGGTGGCGCGCCGGAACTCAATCCGAATTTCCGCCGCCTGGTCGAGGAAGCGCGCGACCGGGGCCTGCGTGTGATCGACCGCTGCAACCTCACCATCCTGAACGAGCCCGGCCATGAAACCCTGGCCGACTTCCTGGCGGAGCATGGAGTCGAGATCACCGCCTCCCTGCCCTGCTACCTGGAAAAGAACGTCGATGCGCAGCGCGGCAACGGGGTCTTCGCATCCAGCCTCGCCGGCCTGCGCAAACTCAATGCGCTGGGCTACGGCTGCCCGGATAGCGGACGAATCCTGAATCTGGTCTATAACCCGATCGGCGCGACTTTGCCGCCGAATCAACAACAACTGGAAGCGGACTACAAGGAGCAACTGGCGACGCGCTTCGGCATCGTCTTCAATCGGCTGTTCGCCCTGGCCAATATGCCGATCCAGCGTTTCGGCAGCCAACTGGTCTCCCGCAACGAGTTCCACGACTACATGCGCCTGCTCAAGGGAGCACATCGTCAAGACAATCTCGCCGGCGTGATGTGCCGGACGCTGATTTCAGTGAGCTGGCATGGCTATGTTTTCGATTGCGACTTCAACCAGATGCTCGGCCTGCCGCTGGCCGGCGGCAGGACGCATGTCGAGCGCGTCCATCTCGCCGACCTGCTCGATCACGACTTCACCGACCGTCCGATTCGCGTGGCTGACCATTGCTACGGCTGCACTGCCGGCCAGGGCAGCAGTTGCGGCGGCGCCCTCGAATCGCGAAGAACCTTTTACATGGAAATGCTATGAGCAAACTAATCGAAATTTCTTCGCCGGCGGTCTGAAAAACTGGCCCGCAGGATCGCCCGCCCCGCGTCCCATTTTGATCGGATCATTCAGGGTCCGAGTCACTTTCTCGATCAGGTGTATTCTCGATGACGCACGAACGCCCGACGCTCGTTCCCAGCATTCTATGAGGAGCCTACCGATGCCCCAGCGACTGAACGACATATCCGCCTGTGTTTTCGATGCTTACGGCACCCTGTTCGACGTCAGCAGTGTGGCGCGCGGCGCCCAGGACGCGTTGGGCGAGCGCTGGCAGGCGCTCTCCGACCTGTGGCGCACGAAGCAGTTGCAATACACCTGGCTGCGCGGCTTGGCCGGCCATCACGCCGATTTCTGGCAAGTGACGGGCGATGCGCTCGACTATGCCATGAGCAGTCTTCGCATCGACGATGAGGGCGTGCGGCAGCGGCTGATGAATCTGTATTTGAGCATTTCAGCCTATCCGGAGGTGCCTGGGATGCTGGATCGGCTAAAGAAGCGCGGGATGAAACTGGCCATTCTTTCCAACGGCACGCCCGCCATGCTCGATGCCGCGGCCAAGAATGCCGGCATAGCGGCGGCTTTCGACGCGGTGTTGTCGATCGAGGAGGTTCGCGTATATAAGCCCCATCCGAGCGTCTACAATCTCGCGCCGCAGCGGCTAAGGATCCCGAAGGAGAACATCTGCTTTCTGTCGTCCAACAGTTGGGATGCCTGGTCGGCAAAAGCCTTCGGCTTGCGGGCATTGTGGTGCAATCGGTTTGGCCAGGTCGCCGAGAATATTCCCAGCGCACCCGATGGCGAAATTCCCGATCTTTCCAAGCTTCCCGACTTGGTCTTGCCCCAATGAGCCATCCGCCCGGCCGCCCGAAGGATGGCTCGCTCTCGCTTGGCGGGATGGCGCGTAGCGCCAAGGGTGCCTCGATGAGCAATCCGTCCTCGCTCCAAACTCAGTCGACGATTACCTGTCCAGCATGCGGTTTCGTCAAGACGGAGACGATGCCCACCGATGCCTGCCAATGGTTTTACGAATGCCAAGGCTGCCATGCACTTCTAAAGCCGAAGCCCGGCGACTGCTGCGTATTTTGTTCCTACGGCGATGTCCCATGTCCGCCGGTACAGCATACAGGATGCGCCGGACGTAGCGAATGACAGCCTGGTCGGCGGCTTCGGTTTGGCACCTTCGTGGCAGCGGTCGATGGCCTGCGACGTCGTCGGCTAGATGCCCGCTAGGCCTCCCCTCGTGCGGGGTAATTCCGGAGGTGTGTAATTCCTTGTAAGGAATCGAACGGCTGCCGCGACTATTGAAGTGATCTTCAACGTTCGGGGCATCCGTCATGCATGACATCGTTCAAGACTATTACGGTCGCCAGTTGCAGCATTCCGACGACCTTAAGACCAGCGCCTGCTGCGACATCAGCCAGGTTCCGGGATGGCTGAAGCCACTGCTCGCCCGCGTTCATCCGGAGGTGCTCTCGCGCTATTACGGCTGCGGCCTGGTGTGTCCTCCCCTGCTCGAAGGCTGCCGCGTACTCGATCTGGGCTGCGGCTCGGGGCGCGACGTGTATGCGCTGGCGCAGCTCGTCGGTCCGACGGGGGAAGTGGTCGGCGTGGACATGACCGAAGAACAACTCGCCGTGGCCGAACAGCACCAGCAATTCCATCGCGAGGCTTTCGGCTTTGACAACGTGCACTTCCTGCACGGCTATATCGAACACCTCGACGAACTCGATCTCGAGCCGGGCAGCTTCGATGTGATCGTGTCCAATTGCGTAGTCAACCTGTCGCCGGACAAGGACGCGGTACTGCGCGGCGTGTACCGGTTGTTGAAAGGCGGCGGCGAGTTTTATTTTTCGGACGTGTATGCGGACCGGCGCGTGCCGGCCGCCGTGCGCAACGATCCGGTGCTGTATGGCGAATGCCTGGGCGGCGCATTGTACTGGAATGACTTCTTGCGCTTGGCGGCGCGGCACGGCTTTGCCGATCCGCGCCTCACGGCCGATCGGCCGCTCGCCGTCACCGATCCTGTGCTTGCGGCGCGCATCGGCGCGATTCGCTTCTTTGCCGCCACTTACCGTCTGTTCAAGCTGGACGACCTGGAGAGTGCCTGCGAAGACTACGGCCAGGCGGTGATCTATCGCGGCAGCATTCCCGAGCATGCGCACCGCTTCGTGCTCGACAAGCATCATGACCTCGAGAGCGGCCGGGTATTTCCGGTGTGCGGCAACACCTGGCGCATGCTGCGCGATACCCGCTTCCGTGAGCACTTCACTTTCATCGGTGACTTCAGTCGACACTATGGCTTGTTTGCGGGCTGCGGCGGCGCCTTGCCCTTCGCGCTGGACGTTGGTGCGACCGGCAGCGCCTGCTGCTGACGCGGGAAGAGACACATGGAATTCCTGTTGATTCTCGTTGCGCTTGTTCTGGCGTTCGGCAATGGCGCCAACGATAACTTCAAGGGCTTTGCCACGGTGTGGGGCTCGGATACGCTGAGCTATCGCAAAGCCTTGCTCCTGGCGACGGTCGCCACGCTTGCCGGCAGCTTGCTATCCGTGTTTTTGGCGGGAAGCTTGGTGGAGCAGTTCTCCGGCAAAGGTTTGCTGCCGGCCCTCATCGTCAGCACACCGCACTTCATCTGGAGTGTCGGCATTGGCGCCGCGCTCACCGTCATGATCGCGACACGAGCCGGATTGCCGATATCCACCACCCACGCCCTGATCGGTGGCCTCGTCGGTGCGGGCTTGGCGGCAAGCCCGGGCGAGTTGCAGCTCGGCAAGCTTTGGAATACCTTCTTCGCGCCCTTGCTGTTCAGCCCGGCCGTGGCTGCACTGCTCAGCTTCGCCGCCTATCGGCTGTTGCGTTTGCGGGCGGTCCAAAACGATTGCGCCTGTGTGATGGCACCGGAGTCGACCGTAGTGCCCGCGCAGGGCGTTGCAATGTTCCGCATCGCAATGCCGCGCCTGGTCATTGCCGAGGACGCCGCCTGCAACGGCGCGGCGCATCCGGCGGCGCGGTTCTCGATTACGCGCATCCTCGACCGGCTGCACATCTTCTCGGCGGGCTTGATCTGTTTTGCGCGCGGTGTCAACGACACACCCAAACTCACGGCGCTGCTGATTGCGGCACATTTACTCGATGGGGGCATGCCGGTCACGTTAATCGCCGTCGCGATGGGGGTGGGCGGCCTGATGTTTGCCAGGCGCGTCGCCGAAACCATGAGTCGGCGCGTCACGCGCCTGGACCACACCCAAGGCGTGGCAGCCAATCTGATCACCGCCACGCTGGTGCTAGGGGCGAGCCACTTGGGCTTGCCGGTTTCCACCACCCACGTGTCGGTTGGATCGATCGCCGGTGTCGGCGCGAGCGCCGACGCCTTGAATTGGGGCACGCTGCGCAACGTGCTGCTCTCCTGGGTCGCGACCTTGCCGATGGCGGCAGGCATCGCCTGGATCGCGCTGAAAATATTGTGAGCGGGTGAGCCGAAATGGTCGCAATCACGACACCGGAGTCATATAGATTTTCCTGGTACGTCAAGCTCTTTTTCTGGAACCAGAGACGCCGCTATGGCGCAGTTCTGGAGCCGGCGCGGCTGTGGGGACGTACACCCAAGGTGTTCGCTGCCCTGGCGTTGCTGTACGGCGCCTTGGACCGGCGTTCTTCCCCGATTGAGCCAGCGTTGCGCACGCTGATCAAGGTACGCGTGTCGCAAATCAACGTGTGCAGTTTCTGTGCCGACGTCAACGCCGCCACGGCGCTAAAGCGCGGTGTCGCCGAGGGAAAACTAATGGCCATCGCGGCATTTGCCGATAGCCCATTGTTCTCGGAACGTGAAAAGGCAGCACTCGTGTATGCCGAAGCGGTGACCTATACGGACCGGCAGCCTTCGATAGAAGAGCTTAGCGAGTTGCGCGATCACTTCAGTGACGACGCGATCATCGAACTCACCGCACTGATTGCGTTTCAGAACCTGTCGAGCAAATTCAACGCGGCCTTGCAGGTGCCGCCGCAAGGGTTTTGCGCAGTGGCGCCGGCGCTTGTACGTGGCGACGAAACGGCATGAGAGCCGCACTCGATCTTCGGTACGCCGAATTTTGCGTACCAGTTTCGATTGGCACGGAAAGCGGCATCGCTTTCGAGGTCAGGATATGCTGTTCGGGATCCAGCGATTCACCATGACTGCAATGTTCGAGGCATGCCCTCCGGTACGGCAAGCGTTAGCCGGGTGAGCCACTTTGCCGCTGCCATGCCGACGGGCTCACACCCAACGTCCGGATGAAGGCGCGCGAGAACGCCGGCTGACTGTTGTAGCCGGCTTCCTCTGCTACCAGGGCGACGGGGCGGCCGTTGCGCAGCAAACGTTGAGCCTGTGCGATGCGGACGCTAGTCAGAAATTCCGCCGGCGTTCTGCCGACAACGGTCCGAAACTCGTTTGCGAATCCATTACGCGAGAGATTGGCACGCGCCGCCATGGTGTCGAGCGACCAAGCCTGCCGTGAATTGGCGAGCAGATCCCCCATCAGCCTAGCCAAGCGCGGATGGGCGAGACCGGCGAGAACCCCCCGTGTCACCAGATTTTGCTGGATTGCGAAACGAACGATGTGTATCAGCAAGATGTCGCAAAGGCGATCGAGCATGACTTGCCGCCCGGGATTGGCTTCCTCGGCTTCGGCAAACAGTGTCTTCAGCGTCATGTCGATGTGCTTCACGGCGCTGAAGGAGATGATCACCACGGCGGGAAGGGACTGGGTAATGGCATTTTCCAGACCGGCATCGTAACGAACGCTGGCGCACAGTACATCGGCAACAACCGCTTCCTCGATATCCAGACGATGATCGAGCGGCCGTGGATAAAACAGCAGGGTTGGTTCCCGCACGATGACATCGCTATGACCCGCGTGCAGCGCGCGCAGCGCGCCGGAGCGGATCACGTGCAGGTGGCCTACACCTTGGTCGTCGCTGAAGCCGTGCCGGCCGCACAGGGAGCCCGCGTAGAAAGTGTTGGCACGCAAGCCGACGTGCTCCAGTAGTCGCGAGATGCCGTCAGAAGTCATGTCGAAATGTACGAAGAGTTATGAATTAAGTACTAATTATAACCCCGCCGCTGTACCGGCGTCTTAAGCTGTGTCCGCGCTACCCGGAACATGTAGCGATCAGGAATGCAAGACATTAGCGCCCAACCCATTCGTTTGGAGAACATCATGTGGCAACACTTTGTCGCCAAGAATCTCAAGGCGATCACAGCCGATACGGCCAACCCCGCCCAGAAAGAGGTACTTGAGGCAGCGCAGAAACAGGTCGGCTTCATACCCAACATGTACGCCAACATGGTCAACGCTCCTGGCGTTCTGACCACCTATCTGCATGGCTATAACGCCTTTCGCCAGCATTCGGGCCTCACGCCTGCTGAACAGGAAGTGGTATTTCTAGCTATCAGTCAGCAGAATGGCTGCACCTACTGCATGGCCGCGCACAGCATGATCGCCGACAAAGTGTCCGGAGTGCCCGCGCCGGTGCTAGCAGCTATCCGGGCAAACCTACCGATTCCTGATCCAAAGCTCCGGGCGCTGCACAACTTTACGCGCGAGTTGGTGGCAACGGCGGGTAAACCCAGTGCGGCGGTGGCCGATGTCTTTCTGTCCGCCGGTTACAGCGAAAGCCATGCCTTGCAAATCATCCTGGCAGCGGCGGTGAAGACGCTTTCGAATTACACCAACCATCTGTTCCAGACCACAGTCGATGACAAGTTCGCCGCTTACAAAGTGGCCTGAGAGTGAATTCAGCTATGGATTTCGCGATTTCACTTTTTCATGGAACAAAACAGAGTCGGAGATCGCCAGTATGGCAACAGTCAAAATGCCGGATGAAACTCAAGTCAGTGCAGAGGTAAGCGAGGTGTTTGCGGACATCCGCCGGACGTTCGGGATGCCGTTCGTACCCAATCTCTTCAAGGTCATGGCCCACAATCCGGCCTACCTGAAGGCCAGTTGGGAACGGGTTAAGATCATCATGGGACCGGGGCTGATCGAGCGCAAGACCAAAGAAATGATTGCCGTCGCGGTGTCGGCCGCCAACGGCTGCGATTACTGCGTCCTCGCACATACCGCCGCATTGAAGTCGATGGGGGTCGGCGATGGCGAAATCGTGGAACTCATGGCTGTGGTCGATCTTTTCAGCGGTTTCAACAAACTGCTGGAGGGCCTGCAAGTGGCGCCGGATATCGGTGTGGCCGTGTGATCCAGCTAGGCATCACGGCACAGGCGGGCAATTTCGTCGGCATTGTCAGGCTTATTCGGAGGGTCTAACGGATCATGGTTCGTCTTGCTGATCTTACGGAACCGGAGCGCAACCACCTACTCGGCAGAATCAAGGAACTGTCGGGATTCGACCGACGTCCCTGGGTTGCCGGACCACCGCTGAATAAGCGCCGGGTTGCGATCGTTACAACCTCAGGTATTCATCGCGAGGGAGACCGGCCGTTTGGCGGTGGTGCAGCGGATGTGGACTACCGTGTTATTCCGGGCGACGTGAGCGCCTGCCAGATGGTGATGAGTCACGTTTCAGTGAATTTTGATCGAACCGGTTTCCAGCAGGACATCAACGTCGTCTTTCCCATCGACCGATTGAAGGAACTGGCGGCCGAGGGTGTGATCGGCGACGTGGCCGACTACCACTATTCGTTCATGGGCGCGCCGCCGCCGCGCAGTCTCGAGCCGAGGGCGCGTCAACTCGCCGGGATGCTCAAGAAAGATCGTGTTGATGCCGTACTGCTGACACCGGTCTGACCGAACTGCACGGGCGCCGTGGGCGCCCTTGGTCATTTCCTCGAAGACGAGGGTATCCCGACGACGCAGATTTCACTCGTTCGGGAACACACCGCGGTGATGAATCCGCCTCGGGCGCTGTGGGTCCCGTTCATTCTCGGACGACCCTTTGGTGTCCCCAACGATGCGGCGTTCCAGCGGCGTGTGCTGCTTGCCGTCCTGGCCCTTCTGGAGGCGAAGTCCGGCCCGGTGCTCGAGGACTACGCGGAAGATGCCCCACGTCCCGTTGAGCAGGAGATGGAGGGACTCGCCTGTCCGTTTTCCCTTAGCCGGCGAACTGAGGACACCGATCTTGCGTACGCTCTGCAAAGGGAAATCGCCGAGCTCGTACCCTGGCATGAACTGGCGAGGAAGGAGCGCGGGCGCACGACGGCGGGGCTCAGCGCCCTGCCTGCAGAAGCGGCGGCCAAGTTTGTGACGGAGTTCATTGCCGACACGTCGATTCCGACCTATCGCGACGACCTGACGCCCGTGGGCGCGCTACGGCTCGCTTGTCACGATTTGAAGGCTTATTATCTTGAAGCGGCAGCGGCTCAGCCGGGCGCGCAGGCGGCGATGCAAGCAGAGCAGTGGTTCTGGCGCGAAACCGTGATCGGTCAGGTGTTTTTCGAGCTGCGCAAAGCCTGTCTGTCCAGCGAGGACGAGGCGCTGCGGCACTTCGGAGCAAAAAACGTGGTGCCGATGGCGGTGACGGCGCGGGCCTGAGAGTTCTGATGATATATCTCTGCCAAGGCAGGCGCGCGGAGCTATGCGCTTCTGCTGGTTCAGCGCGGTACGGATCTTGGATCACCCCCGGAGGTATGTAAGGAATTCGCAATGTCGGCGACTAATCGTGCAGCAGGCTCGCGAATGCTGATCACGTCGTGACGCTTTGCGACTCCATCATTACAAGGGGGAATCATGTTGTTCACGGGGACAAAGAAAACTGTCGTCGGCCTAAATTCCCGTCTGGCGGCGGCCCTGCAGGAATGCGAGGCGCTGCGGCACGAAGGCGATGAGACGCGCGCCCAACTGACCGCCGCTGAAAGGCGGATTGCGGCGCTGGACGCTGAGAAGGAGCTTTCGGCCGCCGTTGCTCAGGCGGCGACCTGCTTCGGGGAGTCGTTCGCGGCCGTCCGAGGTTCGCTGCAGTCGCTGGCCACGGACATGGAGGGGAAGCGCCGCAAGGCAGCCGAATCATCGACCAAGACTTTGACCAACCGCGATTCGATGCGACGCATTCTCGGCTATTTCGATGTGATCGCCGAGGGTACGCAGGCCACCATGAGCCGGATCGAGACGCTGGCCGAGCGCGCCGGCCAGATTGGCGGCATCATCCAGATCATCCGCGAAGTTGCCGATCAGACCAATCTCCTCGCGCTCAACGCCGCGATCGAAGCCGCGCGCGCCGGCGAGCACGGGCGAGGTTTCGCCGTCGTCGCCGATGAAGTGCGCAAGCTCGCCGAGCGCACCGCCGCCTCGGCCAACGAAATCACGACACTGGTGACCGCCAATCGCAACGAGATGCAGGCGACTCGCCAGCACATCGGCGAATGGACGACAAACGCGCAAGCATTTGGCAGCGAGGGAAAAGCGACCGCCGACATGATGGAATCCCTCTACAAGACCACGAGCAGCATGGAGATATCCGTTGCCCAGAGTGCGCTGCAGGCGTTCGTGGAAGCGGCCAAGGTGGAGCATCTCGCCTACAAGTACGAGGCTGTCGAGGCGTTGGTCTCCGGCAGCAACAGTCTCAGTGTGGCGGCCACCGACGATGCGGCCTGTCAACTGGGCCATTGGCTTCGGACGGGGAATGGCAAGGTCTGCTTCTCCCGATTGGGTGCCTTCCGACAGTTGGAGCGGGCGCATGGCGAATTCCACCGGCGCACGGCGGCCATGTTGCTGGCCGATGCGCCGTCTGCAAGCGCCCTGCAAGGCGTCACCGCCATCGACGTGGCCGAGCGTACGTTGATGCGCGCTCTTGACCAGTTGATGGTTGAGGCCGAGCAGAACGCGGATGTGTTCTGCTCGGCCTGACCACGGCCCAAATGGACGTGTCAAAGGAGAGGGCATGACGCTACGCAAGACATGGGTCGTTCTGGCCGTGGGTGTGGCGGCGATTCTCTACTTCACCTTGGACCTGGGCCAGTATATTGGCCTGGATGCGCTCAAGTCTCGCCAGGCGGCCATCGAGTCTTGGCGCGTCGCGCATCAAGGGCCTGCGCTTGCAATATTTTTCGCGACCTACGTGGTGATGGCGATGCTCTCCCTGCCCGGCGCGCTCGTCATGACGCTCGCCGCTGGCGCGATCTTCGGCCTATGGTGGGGCAGCCTGATCGTCTCCTTTGCCTCCAGCCTGGGTGCCACGCTGGCGTTTCTGCTGTCGCGCTTCCTGCTGCGCGACTGGGTGGCGCAGCGCTTCGCCCAGCGTGTGCAAGCCATCGACGACGGCATCCGGCGCGAAGGCATGTTCTATCTCTTTGCACTCCGGCTGGTGCCGATCTTTCCCTTCTTCCTGGTCAATCTGCTGTTCGGTCTCACCACGATGAAGGTGCGCAGCTTTTACTGGGTGAGCCAGTTGGGCATGCTGGCGGGCACCGTCGTCTATGTGAATGCCGGCACTCGCCTGGCCAAGATCGATTCGCTGTCCGGCATCGTCTCGCCGGGCCTGTTGTTCTCCTTCGCCTTGTTGGGTATCTTCCCGCTCATTGCCAGAAAAGCCGTCGGGACAGTGCGCGCGAATAAGGTCTATGCAGGGTGGACCAAGCCACGCCGCTTCGACCGCAATCTCGTCGTCATCGGCGGCGGCAGCGCCGGCCTGGTGACGGCCTATATCGCTGCCGCGCTAAAGGCCAAGGTCACGCTGATCGAGAAGCACAAGATGGGCGGCGACTGCCTCAACACCGGTTGCGTGCCGTCCAAGGCCCTGATCCGGTCCGCGAAGCTGCTCTCGCACATAGCGCGGGCAAGGGAGTTCGGCTTGCGTAGCGCCCGCGCCGACTTTTCCTTCGCCGAGGTGATGGAGCGCGTGCAGCGCGTGGTGCAAACCGTGGAGCCCCACGATTCCGCGCAGCGCTACACCGCGTTGGGCGTCGAGGTGATCGCGGGCGCGGCGAAGATCGTATCGCCCTGGGAAGTGGAGGTAACGAGCGACAGTGGCGCGACTCGCCTGCTGTCGACCCGCAGCATCGTCATCGCGGCTGGCGCCCGTCCCTTGGTGCCGCCGATACCCGGCATCGAGGAAGTGGGCTATCTGACCTCGGATAACGTCTGGGATCTGCGCGAACTGCCCCGACGTCTGCTGGTGCTGGGCGGCGGGCCGATCGGGTGCGAACTGACCCAGGCCTTCGCCCGTCTCGGCGCCAAGGTGACCCAGGTCGAAATGGCTCCGCGCATCATGATCCGGGAAGATATCGAGATCTCCGCGATCGTGACGCGACGTTTCCGGGCCGAGGGCATCGATGTCCTGGTCGATCATCGCGCCAAGCAGTTCCTGATCGAGAACAATGAAAGGATTCTGGTCACCGAATACGAGGGGAGGGATGTGCGCATTCCCTTCGATGCCGTGCTCATAGCTGTCGGCCGCATCGCCAACGTGACGGGATATGGTCTCGAGGATCTGGGCATTGCGGCGACGCGTACCGTGGAAACCAACGCGTTCCTGCAGACCAATTATCCCAATATCTACGCCGCCGGAGACGTCGCCGGACCCTTCCAATTCACCCACACCGCCGCGCATCAGGCGTGGTACGCGGCGGTCAATGCCTTGTTCGATCCGTTCAAGAAATTCAAGGCTGACTACCGGGTGATACCATGGGCCACTTTCGTCGAGCCGGAAGTCGCGCGCGTCGGCCTGAACGAGCAGGAAGCGAAGGAAAATGGTATCGCCTTCGAGGTCAGCCGCTACGACCTGGCCGACCTCGACCGGGCGATCGCAGACGACGAGGCCCACGGCTTCGTCAAGGTCTTGACCATGCCGGGCAAGGACAAGATACTCGGTGTCACCATCGTCGGCGAGCATGCCGGCGACCTGCTCGCGGAGTATGTCCTGGCCATGAAGCAAGGCATCGGGCTGAACAAGATTCTCGGCACCATCCACATCTATCCGACGCTGGCCGAGGCCAACAAGTATGTTGCCGGCGTCTGGAAGAAGGCGCACGCACCTGTGCGGCTACTGGCCTGGGTCGGGCGCTTTCACGCCTGGCGGCTGGGCGGGTGAACATGGCCTCGATGTCTATCATCGTCCCGGTGTTGAATGAGGCGCCGTGCATTGCTGCCATGCTGGAAGCGCTTGGCGACCTGCGGGCTGCCGGCGTGGAGATCATCGTCGTGGATGGAGGCAGCACGGACGCCACGGTGGAATTGGCCTCGCCTCTCGCCGACCACGTGTTGATCGCCTCGCCGGGCCGCGCCTGCCAGATGAATGCCGGGACCACTGTCGCCCGAGGCGATATCTTGTTGTTCCTGCATGCCGACACGTTCCTGCCGACTGGAGCCGTGGACCTTGTCAACCACGCTTTGAATGCCGTTCACTCATGGGGGCGATTCGATGTGCGCATCGAGGGCCGGTCCGCATGGCTGCCCGTGGTCGCCACGATGATGAACTGGCGCTCGCGTCTGACTGGCATCGCCACCGGGGATCAGGCCATGTTCGTTTCTCGCGCGGCAATCGATGCGGTCGGCGGCTTTCCGGACATTCCGCTGATGGAGGACATCGCCTTGTCCCGACGGCTTCGAAAAATCGGCCGCCCAGCCTGCCTTAGGGCACAAGTAGTGACCTCGGGTCGGCGCTGGGAGAAGAACGGTTTCTGGAAGACGATAGCCTTGATGTGGCGGTTGCGGCTGCGCTATTTCTTCGCCGCCGATGCCCGCCAGTTAGCGGTCGAGTATGGGTATGTGTCTCGTGAATCCCGAATTGCCTGAACGCGTCGGCGTCGCCATATTTTCCCGTGCGCCGATTCCTGGCGAAACCAAGACGCGATTGATTCCTGCGCTCGGTGCCGAAGGCGCCGCACGCCTGCAACGCTGGCTCCTGCAGCGTACCGTGGCCATGGCACTGGTTGCCGATGTCGGTCCCGTCAGCCTCTGGTGCGCCGGCGACCTTATGCATCCGGATTTCCTGCTTTGCCGCGCGTTCGGTGCCGTAGCCTTATGTCGCCAGCCCGAAGCCGATCTGGGTCTGCGCATGTTGGAGGCGGTGCGCCAGTCACCGGCTAAGGCGGGTACCCTGGTGATCGGCACGGATTGCCCGGCTCTCGGGATCAGCCATTTACGCGAGGCCGCACAGTCCCTGCGTACTGACGATGCCGTTATTTGTCCGGTCGAGGACGGTGGCTATGTGCTGATCGGCATGAAGACGCCGGCCGAGCAAGTATTCTCGGGCATAGACTGGGGCACAGATCGGGTCATGGCGCAGACACGACAGCAACTGTCCGCAATGGGATGGCGCTGGAAAGAGCTGGCGACGTTGTGGGACGTCGATCGCCCGGAGGATATCGAACGACTCGCTGCGTCCTACCCGGAAATTACAGTCGGGCTCATCGCTAACGGGAAGACGACATGAAACAATACGATCTCATGCGGGGAGAGACAATATGAGTCTACTGAAGGATATGAAGCGACTACTGGGGCCGGGTGACAAGGGCTCACAGGCAAGCCTCCATGAAGACTTGCTGACCAGTTTGCTGGTCATGGCCTGGATGGTGGAAGCGCGCGACCCTTACACCGGGGGTCACCTGTGGCGTGTTTCGCGCTTTTCGCGTCTGCTGGCGACAGACGCTGGATTACCCGCGGCTGACGTGGCACGCATTAGTGTCGGCGGCTTTTTGCACGACCTGGGCAAAATCAGCGTGCCTGATCACATCCTCGGCAAGAAAGACCGTCTCTCGGACGAAGAATACGAAGTGATCAAGACGCATCCCGAAGTCGGCTGGCGCATGCTGGCCGGGCATCCGCTGGCGCAACTGGCCGAAGCTGCCGTGCGCGCGCACCACGAGACGCCGGACGGCCGGGGCTATCCACGCGGGCTTACTGGCGGGGCCGTACCGGTCGATGCACGCATTGTTGGTATCTGCGATGCTTTCGATGCGATGACCAGTACGCGCCCGTATCGGCGCGGCATGCCCATCGAAAAGGCACTAGCCATCATCGAAGAAAATCTCGATCGCCAATTCAATAAGGAATTCGGCAGCCGCTTTGTCGCTCTTGGACAAACCGGCCATCTCGACCATATCGTCGGCCACAGCGATGAGGGCATCCCTTTGCACGAATGCATGATGTGCGGTCCGACGCTAGTCCTGCGCCAAGGGCAGGGCGCCGGCGAGCACGTCTTTTGCCGTAGCTGCACCAGTGAATATGTGACCGAAACGCGCGATGGCAAACTTGTTACCCTGCCTACAGGGCGCCGGGGATCGCCGAAGGATCTCGAACCGGAAGCGGATACAGTATTGATCGCAGGTTTCGTTCGCGAGTCTGCGCGCGCGCTGCTGGCGGCATAATGGGTGCAAGCATGGGTCATCTTGAACAATTGGTACGTATTGCCTGCACGCGACCGATCGTCATTGCGGCGATCAAGATTTCATTAATAGTCGGAACCGTTCTCAATATGGTGAATCAGGGCGGCCGTATCCTGGATGGACTTCCGCCATCCTGGTTCCATGTTGCGCTCAATTATTTCGTGCCCTATTGCGTATCCACTTATAGCGCGGCTCGTAACGAAATGCGGCGCTCCTGGAATCACGTATGACAGACCCAAGCGCAGCACTTGGCAGAGACCCGAAGCTCCTTGAGGATCTGAGGCGGGACATGCTTCGCTTTGCCAACCTCCAGCTGCGTGACGTGCACCTGGCGGAGGACGTAGTCCAGGAAGCCATCATGGGAGCACTAGCCGGGCAGCAGCGTTTTGCCGGACGGGCAGCGATGAAGACCTGGGTATTCACGATACTTCGCCACAAGATCGTCGATGCCATTCGCCAACGCAGTCGATCGATTAACCTGTCTTCGCTTTCGCCTGAAGAGGAAGACCTCGATAGCGCCTTTGAAGCATTATTCAAGGCGAACGCACACTGGCGTCCGGAATCGAGGCCCAACAATTGGGGCGACCCCGAGGCTGCGCTACATCAGGAGCAATTCTGGGCCGTATTCCACGGCTGTCTCGACCACTTGCCGGCAAATACGGCGCGCGTGTTCATGATGCGCGAATTCCTTGAATTTGACACCGCGGAAGTGTGCGCCGAACTTCAGATCAGCGTCAGCAATTGCCATGTCATCCTGCACCGGGCACGCAACGGTTTGCGCCGGTGCCTCGATCAGAGCTGGTTTGACGCAGGAGAAAGATCATGTTGAAGTGCAAAGAAGTGACCTATCTGCTCTCTCAGGCCCAAGATCGCCCATTGAAGCTAGCCGAACGGATGAATCTAAAGATGCACTTGGCAATGTGCGTGGGTTGCACACGGTACCAGAAACAGATCAACTTCATTCGGCATGCGTGCCGGAAGTTCGTTGTAAGGGAAACCAGGGAGGGTGACGGGCAGTCATGAGCAGGTGCAACGAATCCAAGACCATCGATATGCGGAGGGTAATGTCATGATCAAAGAGCAGTACAACTACAGCGAGTTTGTCGCGACGCCAAACGAATTTCTCGAGTTCGCCGAGCATGCGCCCAGGGCGACCATGCGGGCGCCCTCATTCCCGCTCGAAGACCTCGCAACCGGGGGTACCGTGGAAATGAAGGATCTCTGGAAAACCGGGATCACGGTCATAGAGTTCGGATCCTTCACCTGACCCTTTTGCGCTCTGGCGGCGGAGTCGATGGACCGGCTCGCCGACCAGTTCGCCAACCGGGCCGTGCGCTCGGTTTTCATCTACACCAGGGAAGCTCATCCCGGCGAGAATTACCGGCACCACCAGTCTATGGACGATAAGCGGCGCAATGCGCATGCATTCCGCGAGCACTCGAATGTGAGACGGCAGATCCTGCTCGACGATCTGGATGGGGCGGCACATCGCGCATTCGGCCAACTGCCCAACATGACCTGGATCATGGGACGCGGCGGGCTGATACACTACAAGTCGTCGTGGACCAGTGCTGCGGACGTAGCAAATGCGTTGGAAGGCGTGCTCGATTTCCAGGCCAACCGCGCAAAGAACCAATGGGCCTTGTTCTACAGCGAGCGCAGTGCATGGAGCGCTCGCAACAAGGATCGTTTCGACGAGGGGTTGGTGCGAGCCGGGCCGCAGGCCGTCGCCGACTACGAGCGCATGCTCAAATCCGCCGTCTTCTCCCGAAGTGCCCCGTCCCCGGAGATTGGGCCGCGGGTGCCGGGAAATTTCTACAAGACCGAAGAGGAGAGCGGGAAGAAGTAGAAGAGCAAGGACATGCTACCTACAAGCATGAGGTAGCGGTGCTCGGCAATCTCCAGGCGCGTTTTGGGCGTTCAGGTTACTGATGTCCAGTGGTTCGATTTTTCAATGCTGATTTATCGTTCGGCGGAATTCGATTGGCGGGCGTGTCGGAGGGGCACCTACCGCTCTCGCCAAGCTTGTGAGCGGCGGCTCCATGGCGAATTGAGTCAGCGAGAGTTTCAAATTCATAGCCGAAAACCGGACGCTCAACCTACCGCTGTATCAGCGAAAGCTATTGAAATGGAATAGCCATCTCGACCGGCATTTAATTGGCCGGGTGCCGACCCAGCGAAATCCTATCCTAGTGGCCCTTTCACTACACGCCTTTGGCATTTCGCAGTT
>Ga0172380_10004535_pt1 | contig 17748 bp, 21 predicted proteins | sample Leawe162metaG_FD_119747 | JGI IMG/M metagenome (GOLD analysis project Ga0172380, IMG submission 119747) | Leachate microbial communities from a municipal landfill in Southern Ontario, Canada - Leachate well 162 metaG | ecosystem: Engineered > Solid waste > Landfill > Unclassified | place... | reverse complement strand
TATTGAGATACGACTGTTGGCCGTGCGTCAGGGACGAATACGGTGACATAGCGATGGACAAGCAAGACCCGGCTATATGGGAAGCGCGGGCGTCACGTTATCCGGGTCTGGTCAAGGCTCGTATCGACAACGGCGTCGAGGGCCTGCTGGCGGCCCTGGCCGACGGCGTGGTCTCGCTCGCCGTTCCGTGGTTCTCCAAGTGGGGCAGCTCGTACAGATCGGGCGTGCTCCCGCCTATCAAGGGCGAGTCCAGCGATTCACGGCATAACATACTGCTGGACGGGTGGGACGAGAACGAGGGCATGTTCTACGGTCTCAACTCATGGGGCGAGTGGGGCATCAGGGAAACCGCCCTCGTCAATGAGAGGCCGTTCCGCTGCGGCTTCAAGTTCCCGTTCGAGTATATCGAGACTATCAAGGCTGACTTCGGCGGATACGACGCCTGGGACATCGACTTCGACGCCGCGGAGCCGGAAGCGCCGATGCAGTTCGCCCTAACAGTGAAGGTGGCGGTCGGAGGATACGGGTCAGGTCTCTATGTGGCGGGCGAAAAGGTTCAGATCGACTGCGGTGCTCAGCGCGGCTACACCTTCAGTCAGTGGAAGCCGGCGCTAAACATCGACGACCCCAGGTCCGCGTTGACGGCTATCAGGATGTTGGACGACGCCGAGGTGAGCGCGTATTTCACGAAGAACAAAGCCAAGCGGTGCGACCTGTTCGCGCTGGCAAAGGCTCTGAATAAGGCGCAAGGAGTTTAAAGGAGGGAATCATGAAGGAATTTTGGAGCGAGAATCAAGCATGGATAATCCCGATACTGGTATTTCTATGGACTGTCTATTCCCGCGCTGTCTACGAGGAGTGGGTCAGCGTTTGGACAGATAAGACACTCAGCACAGGAAAGAAGGTATTGTACTCGATCCGTGCGCTGGCCTCTGCTGCTGGCCCCGCTGTGCTGGCGGTTTGGAAGCAGTACGGCGGCGTGATAAAAGCTGCCTTAACTACCTGGTATAAAAACAAGATGGGCGTACCGGCTGCAAAGAAGCGAGTCGGCAAGATGTTCAAGAAATAGTTCCCACATGCCGTTTCGCAAGCGGCGTTAAGTCCCTCCTCCCTTTCGGGCGGGCCTCACCAACCCGCCCACCGGAAACAAACTGCGTACGGCAGTAGAGGATAGGTTATGAAGAAGAAGTCACCCGGGCAGAAAGTAGAATGCGCGTTTGATAAGATGGTTCCGGTTGAGGAGATCATCCCCAACCCGCGCAACCCCAATAAGCACCCCAAGAAGCAGCTCGAACTGCTGTCAAAGATAATCAAGGCGCAGGGCTGGCGGGCTCCCATAACCGTGTCAAACCGCTCAGGATTTATCGTCAGAGGCCATGCAAGGCTTGAGGCCGCTAAGATACTCGGCCTGACGGAATGCCCCGTTGATTTTCAAGATTATGAGAATGAGGCGGTAGAGTGGGCGGACTGCATAGCGGATAACCGGATAGCAGAACTTGCCGAGCCTGACCTGCCACTGTTGAAGGACTTGCTGACAGAGCTTGACACCGGCGCGTTCGACATGGACTTGACGGGCTTTGACACAGAGAGTATCGAAAGCCTCATGACGCAGTTGCATGAGCCCAATTTCGGGGATGTTAAAACTCCACTCCAAGAGGCTATAGATAAGAAGGAAGCTGAATTAAAAGAGCAGTTCGCGGAGAAGATGAGACAAGACTTACAGAAGCATATTCAGTTGATATGCCCTGAATGTGGACATGAGTACAGCGTGAAGGCCGAGGACTTGCTGAAGGATTCATCTTGTTAGAACTGGTTGTGTGTACTGAGAAAGACATACTCCCATTTAAACGAGATATGTCCAGATCGGGACTTGTCTTTAGTAAGAATACGAAGTTATTCAAGGCTGTTGATAATGGCGTTATTGTAGGTGTATGTGGCATCGTTTGGTATAAGACGCACGCTAAATTCAAGGATGATTATACCCTACCTGAGTTTAGGGGCAACGGATATTTCAAGAGGATGATGGCGCTCAGGATAGAGATGGTTAAAGGACACGGGCTGCAAACAATTACAGCCACATGTACACCGGCAGCCCTGCCTTACTGGTTAAAGTTGGGTGCTGTAGTTACGAATCGATATCAGAAGTATACTAGCGTCAGGCTTGATTTATGAAGATATACAGAACACAAAACGTATATGACGCAGCCTTGGAGCGTATCCGGTGGCTGTTTGATGAGTTCCCAAACGTGGTCGCTTCCGTTAGTGGTGGTAAGGATTCAACGGTTATCTTCCACCTCTGTCTACAGGTTGCCCGCGAGAAAGGGAGATTGCCGTTAAAGGTTTTTTGGCTCGACCAAGAAGCTGAGTGGCAGGCAACGGTTGATCAGGTAAGCGAATGGATGCATCACCCGGACGTTGAGCCAATGTGGATGCAGTTTCCCTTCAAGTTATTTAACGCAACGTCAGCTAACGAGCATTGGTTAAACTGCTGGGATGAATCCCGGCGTGATGATTGGGTGCATCCGCAAGTGGATATCAGCTATAAAGAGAATAAGTATGGCACGGATCGTTTCCATGAGTTATTTGATGCTATAAGCGTGAAGGAGTTTCCTAGCCAGAAAACGTGCTATATCGCAGGCGTTAGGTGTGAGGAAAGCCCGACGCGGTATATGGCACTGACGTATCGCCTGAAATATAAACAGGCTACATGGGCCAAAATACTCAGTAAGAAGCATCAACACTTTACCTTTTATCCTCTCTACGATTGGTCATATACTGATATTTGGAAGGCGATATTGGATAATAAATGGTCATACAATGACATCTATAATGCCCAATATCGCTACGGATTGCCAATAAAATCAATGCGGGTGTCAAATGTACACCATGAGACATCAATTGAGAGCCTATTTTATCTTCAGGAAGTAGAGCCAGATACCTATGAGCGCATTGTTAACCGCATATCAGGTATAGATATGGCGGGGAAAATGGGATATAAAGACTACTATGTTAGTAATTTACCGCCTATGTTCAAGGATTGGCGTGAATATAGGGACTATCTACTTGCTAATCTCATTCAAAAACCAGAGTGGCGCGATGGGTTCAGTCTATGGTTCAATAGGTTTGATGACGCATTAGGTAAGGATAATATACCTGTTGTGTTGTGGCATGGGATGGTAAATGCCATACTTTGTAATGATTGGGAAGGTATAAAACTAGGGAACCGATGGCGCGATCCTAACGTCTATGATGCCAGGAAAAAGAGGGCTCAAAATGCTTGACCCGGTATCGAAAGTGCAATTTGTACCTTTAGATAAAGTTGAAGCCAACGATTACAATCCCAATATCGTAGCCAAAAATGAGCTAAGGTTGCTATATATCAGCATCAAGCATGACGGATACACGCAGCCGGTTGTCACAATCTATGATAAAGATCGGGATAAATATGTTATTGTGGATGGCTTCCATCGCTGGCTGGTAATGAAGTACCATAAAGACATTAGCGAACCCAGGGGCGGGCTTTTGCCGGTAGTGGTTATTGAGAAGCCCATCAATGATCGTATGGCCTCTACAGTGCGTCATAATCGGGCAAGGGGCAAGCATAACATCAACGGCATGGCTGATATAGTGTTCCGTATGCTTGACGGTGGCATGACCGATGAATCTATATGCTCTGAGTTAGGAATGGAGGCGGATGAACTCATCCGCCTCAAGTACGTAACTGGATTCGCCAAGCTCTTTGAAGATATAGAGTACAAGAAGTCGTGGGAAACACGACGGATGATTAAGATGCGTCGGGATTATGTACCTTAGCGCGATTAATCAGGATCGTTTCACTGATATGATTTCCCATCGTCCAATACCTCCAGCCATCAACATCAAGGCATTTGTAGGGCCTGCCTTTGAAAGAGACATCACACCCGTTGGCCCTGATATATAGCACGAATGCGACAAACTCGGCATCATCACATTTAGAGCGTAAGATATACCAGTGCGGATTTTGCGGCATCGTCTTCGCAAAAATCCACTTGGATGAGGCTATAAACAGCTTAGCTTCTTCGAGAATCATTCAGCCCACCAACATCTGCGCTTCCTCAATGATACGCCTGAGCGCCAATATCGTTAACTCCTGGATGGATGTACCTTTGAGCGCGGCAAGGCTCTTTACCTGTGTATGTAGTTCAGTAGGGACCTTGCGAATAATGATATCGGTAGTATTCTCAGGCTCCGTCTCATCGTGGTGTATTTTAGCTGCCCAATCCTGCGGGCAGGACATGTGGCAGGAGCCCACACGGAGGACATAAACCCCTGCCTCTGATAGCTCGATGTGTCCGTACCGGCCCGCCTGGTGCTCGGCGGGATGCTCGTATAGCCGTTGTGATTTCCATTGTGCGTTCATTATTTTACCTCGACTTTCTCAGCGCCGTGGATGCGCTTGCCTTTGCCTTCGGCGATTGCACAAGCCCAATCCCAACGCTTTTCGGTATTATTATATCGGGTATCGCCAGATTTGCGCCATTGCTCGATGAGCCAGCAGGCCATGCAAGGTCGGCCAGCCTCATAAGCTACCGTCGCATCTCGACCGCTCATCTTGCCGTAGAGTTGCATTGATCCGGTATGTCCGCAAGCCCATTCAGTAGGTTCCCATGCCATTTCTCTTACCTCCTCTTTCTTTCTGTAGTTATTATGCATCAGTATTATCATGATGTCAAGAGATATAAGGGTAGATATTAATATAAGAGTTAACAAGTTTTTGTCAGGGTTAGTAGACATAAACACGGAGTTAAGCGATGAGTGAGGATAAGCCAGTTAAACAGGTGGCGAGAGGTAGAGCGGCTAATGGTACGTTCTTGCCTGGTAGCTCTGCCAATCCTAAAGGCCGTCCGCCGCGTGACTGCTGCTTATCTGATGCTATGTATGCGCTACTCTCCGGCGATCCTGAGACAGTAATCAAGAAGTGGCAGGCCAAAGGGAAGCTGACCGGAGCCCAGCGTGCAGCGATAGCGTGGTACGGCAAGACACAGAAGGCCGACATGACCGCATTAAAGGAAGCATTGGAGCGTGTAGAGGGCAAGGTAGCGCAGCCGGTGACGGGCGAGGGCGGCGGGCCGCTCACGTTCAACCTCGTGGTGCAGTCAGACACAGACAAGGCCGCGCTAGAGGAAGCCAAGAAGAGGCTGGGGTAAATGTGTATTCGCAAACTACAGGCATATTCATTAAGAACCTTGCGGCGTTCAATGCGGGCAAGCGCCGGGCGTGTAACGAGGGCGGAACGTCCAGCAGCAAAACATGGTCAATTCTTCAACTGCTGATATACTTCGCGCAGACGGCGGACAGGCCGTTGTTAATCTCGGTAGTATCTGAGAGCTTCCCGCACCTATCAAGGGGCTGCATAAGAGATTTCAAGAACATCCTGGGCGATGCCTGGCAGGACTGCCGATGGTCAAAGTCGAATCACATCTACACCTTCGACAAAGGCATGATAGAGTTCTTCAGCGCAGATGAGCCGTCAAAACTCCGAGGCGGCAGGAGACAGATATTATTCCTCAATGAAGCTAACAACGTAGCGTATGACGGATTCAAGGAACTGGACATACGGACAGAGCTATTCACATTCCTTGACTGGAACCCCGTCAGCGAATTCTGGGCGCATGAAAGCCTGATCGGTAGAGACGAGAACGCATATATCCACAGCACGTACCTGGACGCCCGGGATCTGTTGCCGGACGCGGTAATTAAGAACATCGAATCGAATAAGGATAGCGATCCGAACTGGTGGAACGTGTACGGGCTCGGCAAGCTCGGCAAGGTTGAGGGCCTTGTCTATCCCTACTTCGACCAGGTGGACGCGCTGCCTGCGGGCGACCCATTTACCGGTTTAGACTTCGGATTCTCTGGCGATCCATCTGCCGTGGTGAAAAATATCATAACCAACAAGGAACTCTACTCCGATGAACTGGTTTATGAGCGCGGACTGACGAACCAAGACCTCTCAGTGAAGATGGAAGAGGCCGGGTTAAAGAAGCGATACGACGAGATATTCGCAGACTCAGCAGAGCCTAAGTCTATCGAGGAACTTTCGCGGCTTGGTTGGAATATCAAGCCGTGTCCAAAGGGTAGCGACTCGGTAGAATTCGGGCACCAGAAGATGAGACAGTACAAGCAGTTCTGGACTAAGCGCAGCCTGAACTGCATCAAGGAGCAGCGCAACTTCCGCTATATCACAGACAAGACCGGCAAGCTGACAGAGAAGACCACGCATACATGGTCGCACGGCATGGACGCGCGGCGATATGCGGTAGTCGGCAAGGCGGCCAACCCGCCAGCCGGACCCGTAGACGACGTTGGCAAGAAGCAAACAAACCCATCGGGAATAAGAGGAAAGGCGTTTTAAGATGGCTAGAGATTTACCGGAAAGCTATTTCATGCGACATAATGGCGCTATCCTTCTCGCTGCCAACGGAACGCCATTAAAGAAGGGCGATAAAGACGAGATCGGCGCGACCGGCACCACGCTTTTCAGTGGGCAGCTTTCACAAAACGAATATAATGCCGACCTGCGCGGCGCTCTTGGCATAGCGATATACGACAAGATGCGCCGATCAGATGCTCGCGTGAAGTTCGCTCTCTCGGTTTGCGAGCTGCCGCTCCGTGCTGCGACATGGACGGTAGAGCCGGCCAGCGACGACCAACAGGACGTGGATATCGCCGCGGCGATTGAAGCCAACCTTAAAAATATGTCAATCACCTGGGATTCGTACCTTCACCATGTTCTTCTTATGCTGCCGTTCGGCTTCTCGATGTTCGAGAAGGTGTGGGAGGTTGCCGACGACGGCGTGCGCTTGCGCAAGCTGGCACCTCGTCTGCCGCAGACACTCTACAAGTGGAACCTCGATGATACAGGCGGCTTTCTTGGCATAGAGCAGCAGGTCTTCGTCGGGCTGCAATATAAGGTGATCCCCATCGAGGCTGAGAAAATGCTCGTGTTCACCAACGACAAAGAGGGATCGAACTTTGAGGGCGTATCGATCCTGCGCACAGCATACAAGCACTGGTACTACAAGGATAACCTCTACCGCATCGATGGCATAGCGGCTGAGAGGCACGCTACTGGCGTTCCACTATTTAAACATCCATCGACAGCCAGCAAGGAAGATAAAGACCGTATCGATCAGCTCGGCCAGCGGTTATATGCCAACGAGTCCGCATACGTTCGACTGGGTGAAGGCTATGAGTTCGACATCAAAGGACTCGCAGGCAGCGTGCGCGACATCATGCCGAGCATCCAGCACCACGACAAGAAGATCGTAGAGTCTGTGCTGGCCGATTTTGTGGACGTGGCCAGCGGCGGGAACGCCGGAGGCTGGGCGCTGTCGAAAGATAAGTCCTCGTTCTTCCTCATGTCGCTCAAGTCCGTAGCTACAAATATCATGGACACTATGAATACCTATCTCATACCGCAGTGGGTTAATTTCAATTACGCGGGAGTCACTGACTATCCCAAGATGAAGTGCTCCAAGCTCGACACCCGCGACGTCGTGGCGCTGGCTAACGCCGTGTCGCAACTACTGACATCGGGTGGGCTGACGAAGGACGAGGGTATCGAGACCACCATGCGTGATCTAATGGAGCTTCCTGAGCTGGCCAAGGAAGAGGCGAAGGCTGTCCCGACAACCAATGCGCCTGTATCCGATGCCGCGCCGGTCAAGCAGGCGGGCGTTGACGAAGCGGCAGCTAACATCGCTACCGGCGAGAAGCTGAACGGCATACAGATACAAGCGGCGTTACAAGTTATCAAGAGCCTCATCTATAACCAGGTGCCTGTTAATGTGGCGGTGGAGTTGCTTGTGGCAGTCGGCATCGATAGACCGCAGGTGGAGCGCATGGTGGCTCAAGCGAAGGGGGTTAGGCCCAAAGAGCTACCTGAAGGCATCGACCTGAAAGAGCAGTACCGCCGCGCGCTGACCCTCGCCGAGCAATCGGTCAACTTTGGGGAGATCGACGGCAAGCTCACCGGCGCGGTCGACGCCATGACGCGCGCGGTTGCGGGCGTACAGGCGAAGCAGATAGCCAAGCTCGCCGACCTTGCGGCAAAGGCGGTTGCGGCCAAAGACTTCAAGAAACTGGAGGACATCGACGTTCCTTTCCGCGCTGAGATGGCAGCGGCTATCGAGGGCGTGCTGGCTGACCTCTATACATACGGGCGGCAACAGGTCAAGCAGGAACTCGCAAAGCAGACAGGCGCGAAACTTGCCGAGCCCTGGCCCGATCCGCTGACGGAAGCGGACGCCGCCCTAATAAGGGAATTCATTAAGACTCGCGCCAAGGCGAACGCCAACGTACTAGCAACGAAGCTAAAAAGCTCAGTGACGTTCGGTGCGCTCGACCAGATAAAGGCGGGTGTTGTCGATAAGCAATCCCTGGAAGCCGCAATGACGGCGTTGTCCGACAAGGAACTGCAACAGGCGGCTGAGCACAGCGTCAACGAGGCATTCAACTTTGGGCGCTCATCTGAGGCGCAGGCGGCGGATGATATAGCCAGAGTGCAGTATTCGGCGTTGCTCGATGATGGCACCTGCGCCAACTGTGAACCCTTAGACGGACAGGAATGGGATTACGACGATCCGCGCACTGAGTTGTATGCGAACGGCAACCCGAACTGTAAAGGCAAATGGCGGTGCCGCTGCATATTGGTTTACATATCAAAGGCAGAGCGCAGAAATTTCAAGTAGGAGGGCATCATGCCAGAAAAGATAATAGAAGACCCACCGCCTGCGACGCTTGAGGAAAGGCAGTCGATTGATGCCCCTCCATTTTATGATTGGGTTAGAAAACACATCTTGAGAATTAAGGGGTGAAACATGCCATACAAAACCATAGCAGAGTTACCAGAGACGTTTAACAACCTGCCGGACGAAGCAAAGCGGCAGGCGATGGCTGTCATCAACGACCTGCTCGATAAGAAAGAGCCGGAGGAGTCGGCCATCAAGCAGGCATGGGGCGCCATCAAAGCCTCGTGGGAACAGGACAAGGACGGTAAGTGGGTTAAGAAGGCGCCGAAGATGAACGAGCTGCCCACTATCGACATACCCGACCAGGAGATACTCGGCGTTGGCACATGGCCCGCGAGCCCAGCGCCGATCAAAGTCACCGAGGCGATGCTCACTGACCTCGTGACAGCGGCGGCGGAATTAACGGCGACATCGAACTATGAACCGCCTATTAAGCTCGGCCATGACGATGGGCAGAAGCTCCTGCAGGCTGATGGGTTTCCCGCTGCCGGATGGGTACATAATATCCGCAAGGTAGGGGATAAGATACTGTGCGACTTCAAACAGGTTCCTGCCAAATTGGGAGAGATTATCAACGCGGGTGGATATAAGAAGAAATCCCCGGAGCTGCGACAGAACTATGTTAGTGGCGGAAAAACATATCCGTGGGTAATACGTGCGGTATCCATCCTCGGCGCGGACATACCCGCGTGCAAGTCCACATCTGATATTCAGGCGCTGTACGCGGCAGAGGCCGACGCATCCATTATCGTGCTGTACGAGCCTTCGCTCGATAGACAAGCACAGGCGATCAGAGATGCTTATTATGCCGCCTTTCAGAGAAAAGAGACAGCGGTAATGCCATCGCCTTCCGAGTACGTGCGCGACATTTTTGCCGATAATCTCATCGTGGAACGCGGCGGAGAACTCTGGCAGATACCGTACACACAGGACGATACGGGCATTCATTTCAATATCGATAAGGCAATCAAAGTTGAACAAGTGTATCAACCGAAGGCGGTGGAGGCCCCAGCGACTTCCAACGCTACGGATAAGGCAACCGAGGACCCAGCGACAGCGGTAGCCGATGATAAAACCATAAAAGGAACGGAGGTCGAAATGGAAAAGCAACTAAGAACACTGCTTGGCCTCGATGACAAGGGCGACGTCCTAGCGGCAGCAACAGCCCTTAAAAAGAAGGCCGACGCGGAACTCACTTCCCTTACCGAGAAAGCGTCTATACAGACGAAGCTCACTGAGACCGAGACGAAGTTGTCCGAGGCCGTCACCAAAGAAAAGGCCGCGACAACGAAACTCGCTGAGATGGAGCGTGACGGGCGCGTGTCGAAGGCGATGAAGGACGGCAAGATCGTGCCGGCGCAAAAGGCATGGGCCGATAACTACGCGCTGACCGATCCCGCTGGATTCGACGCGTTCATAGTGGCTGCACCGAAGGCTATTCAGCTCGGAGAGAAGGGCGCCGAGGGCGGCGATCCCAACGAGATACAACTCAGTGAAGAGGAGATCGATATCGCTCACAAGACAGGCGTTGATCTTGCCAAACTCAAGGCATCGAAGGCGGCAGAGGCCGCGAAGTCCAAGAAATAACTTAACGAAACGGAGGTACTTACAATGGCACTTTCTGCAAATGCTGTAATTGCCCGCAAGGATGGAGTTATGCAGTCCTACCCTGTAGCGGATAACGTGCATATCTACAAAGGCGCATTGGTATGTGTTGACACATCGGGCTATGCTTGCCCAGGAGCCGACACTGCCGGATACAAGTTCGTCGGTGTTGCGTGGGAGGAGTGCGACAACACCCTCACCGGACACGCTGCGGGCGGGAAAAGCGTCCTGGTAGACCAGGGGCGCTTCCTGCTCCCCGCAACCAGCATCACCCTTCCGATGGTCGGGTCGAAGATGTATCTGGTTGACGATGCCACGATAGATGATATCGCTGGTGTCACCAATAAAGTCGAGGTCGGCGTGCTCGATGAGTACGTCTCGGCAACTTCCGGCTGGGTCAACACCCTGAAGGAAGGCAAGACCGCAGGAGAGGTTGAGGGTGAGCTTCCCGTCGAGCTCGTCGGCAAGGCGCGGTATGGCACCATACAAGCTGCTATGGCGGCTGCTGTCGCCAACGACACTTTGATCGTTGACCCCGGCACCTACCAGGAGGACGTCACGTGGTCAGATTACAGCGGCATATCTCTGTTGCCGCGTGTCCCTGGCACCGTAACCGTTGAGGCTGTGACCGCGTTCGCAATCAGCATCGACCCCGCTGCCGCTTCCGCCACATGGTCGGCGACGCTCGGTGTCGCGCTGTCACATGCCGACGGGCTGAAGGGGCTGAAGGTCAACAATACCAATGTTGGCAAGCGGATCAACATCTACCTGCTCGAAGGAGAAATCGAAGCCGAAACCGCAACTGACGCTTCTATCGAAGTAACGCGCAGCGGCGCATCTTCCAACGCTATACGCATCTATGCAAATGCAGCAAGGAAAGCTTTGATCGAGGGTGCGGTCAATATCGATCTTGAGTCAGCAGACGACCGCGTGCGATTCGATAACTACCGTCTTATCGGCGGTATTGCCGTCACCGGTGAGATAGCCAACGCCGAGATCACACTCCAGAACTGCAATATCTTGACCGGCGGGAGGGCATTCCCTGCGGCTGCCACACACAACCTCATCGCATGTGTGTCAGAGACGGATGCCAACCCGAACGTCTACACCGCTATCCCTGACGAGGTAGCACAGACGGCCACGAGTTAATCAATAGTAATTAAGAAAGAAACGGAGGTAATACACAATGTCTGTAGACCTGAAGGTACTTGAAGCAATCAAAACCAACTTCCTGGCCATCTTCACCCAGGCTTTGGGAGAAAAAGCAAATACAATAACCGAACTCAATAAGATCATGACCGTATTGCCGGTGGATAAGGCAAACAAGGTCGTGCTGTCCTGGTTCGGCGTCGTTCCCCCGATGGAAGAGTGGAAAGACGAACGCAAGATGAGCAAGCTGCCGCCCTATGAATACACCATCGACATCAAGGATTGGGCGAACGGCCTGGAACTCCTGCGCACCGACATCGATGATGACAAGCTGGGGCAGTACCCGGCCCGTATCGCAGCGATGGCAACCGCCTATTACAAGCTGCTACGCAAAACATTCTTCGGCCTGCTCAACGGTGGGGCAACGACGTACAAAGCCTACGACGGCGGCTACATGTTCGCCAACACGCGCACCATCGGCAAGTCATCCAACATCGATAACCTCATCGCCGGCACCTACCACGACACTGAAGCCCACATCAGGGACGCGCTTGCTGCGGCTGTCACCGCGATGGGAGCTTTCGAGGATGACTGGGGCGATCCGCTGGGCCTGGTTCCCGACACCATAGTCTGCTCCCCTGACATGATGATTCCGATAACGACCGCCCTCTGGCTCCCCGGAGTCGCCGGGACAGAGCGCCCTGAGAAAGCCTATGTCGAGAACATCATACAAGACCCCAATATCACATCGGGCAGCGCGAAGGACTGGTTCGTCCTGTGCACCAAAGAGGCTATCAAGCCGCTGATCATGGGCGACAGGAAAAAACCCGAGTTCACCAGCCTTGACCTCCCGACCTCTCCCGCCGCGTTCTCCAGCAAGAAGTTCCTCTACGGCGCGGATGCACGGTTCGGCTACGGCTTCGGCGATCCACGCACGGCTATCATGATCGATAGCGCCTAACCTTATCACCTTGAATCGTAGGGCGAGGGGTAACTCTCGCCCTATTTCCAAGAGGATAATAGTGGTATATAATAAGCAGTGGAGGGTGGATATGAAAGCGAGAGAAGAATTTGAATATCTCTATCTCAAAATCTACACGAGATTGCATCGGCGAAGACTCTTAGAGGAGGCGCGAAAAAATAATCCTATCACCAAAATTAAACCTGCTTGGTTTAATAAGGCTGGCGAAAGGATGACTGAGACCGAGATGCAAAAACTTAGATAGACACGTAGCTAAAATTAAATAATTTCACTGGTCAAACTAAAGACCCTCAAAACGAGGGTCTTTTTATTTGGAGGGTTTATGGACGTAGTAATCACGATCACGGGCAAGGTTACAATCGCAGACGACGACCTCAAGAGCGTCAGGGCGCAGAACATGGAAGAGCTGGCAACCATCCTTCATCGGCACGGTAAGGACATCAAGACTGGGGTAGCCGTCTTTGTTGAAGGTAGCGATGTACCAGTTCCTCCAAGACAAAGCGATCCGCTTCTTCAGGAAGGACCCATCAAGAAAGCATCAAAGAAGCGCCGGACACATCGCCGCGCAAAGAAGGTGTAATCATGGCCTATTGCACGATAACTGACGTACAGGCGCTTAACCCGAAGCGCACGTACAGCACAACTACCACGCCGACCACCACGCAGGTCACGGCCTTAATCGACCGGATAGCGTCGGAAATTGACGCTGTGCTGGCTGCGAAGGGCTACACCATACCAGTGACCACGCCGACAACCTTTGTCACCTTCTTGAAAACCGTGAATGCTTACGGCGCTGGCGCTCTAGCTGAGGCTGCTATGTTCCCCGAAACATCCGAGGCTGGCAGCACTCCCCACTGGAAGATGTTGCAGACGAAATACGACGCATGGATGAAACTACTAATCGACGGTGGCGCTATACCAGCATCGATGGCAGCGGATGCAGAGGGGGAGAGTGTCGGCGGCGCGTACCTCGATGGCGATAACAAGGGAGATGCTTACCCTGAGCCTATATTTAGAATCAGCGCGAATGACAAGGACTTCTAAATGCCCATCCATATCAGCGTCAAGATCGAAGGCGACCAGCAGGTATTGCGCAGTTTTACGCGCTTTGCCGAGGATGTGCAAGACCTCACACAGCCGTTTAATGAGATAGCGAATGACTTCCTAGAAATCGAGCGAAAGCAGTTTGACTCTGAGGGAGGGTATGGTTCGGGCGGATGGGCGAATCTCAGTAATACAAAGACGTCACCCTCGACCGGCAAGAAGATTGTTGGATATGCGGACTGGAAAGCAGCGCACTTCCCGGGCGCTTCGATACTTGTCCGCTGGGGGAACCTGCGCGATTCACTGACTCAGTTCGGTGATACCTACCATATTAGGGAAGTCGAGCCGATGAAGATGGTTTTAGGAACAGACCTGCCCTATGCAAAGTATCATCAAACAGGCACAAGCAAGATGCCAAAGCGCAGACCAATCGACTTGACCGAGGATGACAAGACGCGCTGGGTCAAGATCATCCAACGTTTCCTCGTGGAACGCGCCAAGCTCGCGGGCTTCACGAATGCTAGTGGATATGCCCTATATAAAGGGGGAATGTGACATGGCTTTGGAATTACTCGAAGGCGCAATCGATGCGCTGTACACATATTTCAATGCAAACCTTGCCGCCGCGCTGGACGCTGTTGACGCTTACCATGCGGACAGTATCACGCTGGAGGATATCAAGAAGTGGTACCTCGGCAATGCACCTTCCGCTTTTCCCGAATGGCCGTCCATCTCCCTGGACGCGCAGCCACTAACCCCTACTCGCAACATGAAAACATCAAATCTCGATTGTAAGTATCGAATAGATATAATCGTGTTCGTCGCGTGTGCCGATGAACAGGAGCGATTCAGGAGGTTAGACAGATATGTGCAAGCGATAGCGACACTGATGGAAGCGGCAGTAGCAACATCGTTCTCCTACGAATATCAGTACGCGGGGCAGGTCAGGAAGTCCCCCGATCTTGGGCAGAACTTACAAGGAATTGTAATACCGATAGAACTATCAGCAATGGAAACATATTAATAGGAGGATATAAAAATGGTAACTAAACCAACAGCAGTTATTGGAGCAACGTTCACATGGAATAGCCATCCTATTGGGCGCATGAAGGTCATCGGGACGGCTGCCGTCGAGAACCAATTCGCCGAGGACACGTTCCACGATGCGTCAGACGGACTGCCCGAGTCCACACCAACCGACAGGAAGATTAAGAAACACTTTGAATTGGAAGGCGCGCTTGTCCTTTCCGACGAAGGCATTTCAGCTTTTATTACGGATGCCGAGACGTTACCCACGCCGCGCCGAGCCTTTATCTATGCGGCTCCTGATGGCTCGTGGGAGCAAACAGGCTATGGTTATGCCAAGAGTTACGAGTTCACCGGCGACAAGACCAGCGACACCTACGGCGTGAAGCTGACAATCCAAGTCGATAGCCTTGACGACCTGGCCGACGACGCCTCGACAGGGCTCACAACGCCGTTCCTGACCGTCACTGATAACGTGGGCTCGGCGGCTATAACACCGGCTGCGGCTAATGATGAGTATGAGTATAACGTCACCCTCAACAGCGGCGCCGCAACCTATGTAGTAACTCCAACCGCAACGGCTGGCACGATAACGCTGGTCGATGCTACCGGCGCAGAGCAAACGATTTTGACGGGAGAGGACTCCACCACACTTACGGCTCCTGACAGCACTATGCACAACGTATACCTGTACGTGAAGGAATCTGGCAAGGTTGCCGTAAAGTACACACTACATGTCGGTGAGGCCGCATAACTCACAGAAGAACCGGAATGGGGCGGGCGGTAGATAACCACCGCCCTTTATCTTTTAAGGGGGTGTTGTATGGGCACAGTTACGATTACTTTGCGTGACGGTAAAGAGCGGAATATGAGGCTCACGCAACTTGGTAGAGAGAGATATCGGCAGCAAACAGGGCAAAGCATTGTTACTGGGTCACATCGATTGGCTGAACTTGGGGGAAGAATCACTGAAAAAAAATCCCAAAATGCTGGTACATTTGACGCATCAATCCCAGAGAACGCTGATCTCTGGGATGAATATATGTCTCTCTTAAGCAAGATTTCGTGGGCATGTCTGATCTGGGAAGATAGAAATTTAACCCTCGATGACATGATGGCTATAGTAGACTTCGACAATGAGGCGGCCCTTTGCACCGCATACATCAAATGCACGCAGAGCGCCGACCCTTTACCGGAGAGCCCGACGACTACATAGAACGTTGGGCTTTCGCGCGATATGTTTTAAAGCTATCTACTGACGAATTTGAGAACATGACCACACCAGAATATAACGCATTAGTCAGGGCGTACAACACTGAACAGAAGCTACTGGATTATCGTGCTGCTTGCGTTGCGCTTCCGCTTATTAATAGCGTTAGGGCATTAGCTAAATCGTGGGGATGGGAATTTGAGTGGATGACTCAAGATGGGTTACGCCTACCATTTTCCTCATCCTCTAAGCCCCCTCAAAAGATAAAGGGGCCTGTAGCGATGGAATATGAGCAATACCAAAACGTACTGAAATTAAGCAGGATAATGAGGGGCAAGGGGAAAATTGATGTCAAACGATAATGAAGTAAAAATAACACTAAGCGGCGACGATCAATTATCACCTGTGCTGCAAAAGTCTGCCGATGCTGTTGATGAATCTACCCAAAATATGGGTGAATCGTCTCAAGAGATGGCATCCGAGTTTGATAAAAATACTGCTCAGGTAGAGAAGGATTTTGACCAGCTTGAGAAGAATATCGCAAAGGCTGCGCAAAATATTAACCGTGATTTAACCAAAGCCTATACACAAATGGGGATTGCGGGCGCGGCATTAACGGCGGCGATCACGGGCGTGGGCGTTGCGGCTGCTAGCAATGCGAATGATATTGTGGATTGGTCTATTAAACTAGGTATTTCCACCGATGCCGTCCAGGAGCTATCCTATGTGGCTAATCAATTTGATCTTGATATATCATCAATGGGTGAGGCTATCAGGGGGCAGATCGATTTTCTTTCACAGCTCGCGGATGGGAGTGAGCCAGCGATTGATAGCCTAAATAAATTGGGACTCTCCTACCAGCAATTACAAGGTTTGAATCCCGAACAGCAGTTTTGGGCAATCGCTGATGCTATCGGGAATCTAGGGTCGGTACAAGAGCAAACACAGGCGGCTACAGATATATGGGGCTCTACCGTGGGACAATCTTTGTTGCCGATGTTAGCCGATGGACAGGCCGGCGTTCAGGCGCTTAGAGATAGATTCCAAGAATTAGGGATAACTCTCAGTGAAGATCAGCTCACGACACTAACAGACCTTGATACCTCATGGAAGGACATGAAAGCCAGCGCTGAGGGTTTTGCAAACACTCTCGGGGCTACTGTTGCGCCTGTAGTAAAGCCGATATTTGACGTAATGAGTAAGGCCATGAGTGATGCAAAGAAGGTCATGGACTTAATCCCTGCTCCATTAAAGAATATTGCAACAGGAGCAGGACTCGCAGCAGGTGGGATACTAACCGTAGCTAGTGGAGTTGGGTTAGCCGTGACGAAGTTCCCTGGGCTCCTCGATAATCTAAAACTAGGATTTAGTGCGCTAAATACTTTTGCAGGTGGGGCCGTATCCACTGGCAAGAAGGTTATCGATATGGGCGCTGACCTCCTAAAAGGGGCTGGTAAGTTCATTCTTTATATCGCAAAACTCGTCCCTCTTATCGCGGCGCAGGCCCTTGCATGGGCTACAAATTGGCCGGTGGGAACTGTTTCGTTTCTCGCGACGATTGGGGCTGTTGGTGCGGCGGCGTGGGGGATTACTAAAGCGTTGGGTGGCAGTGAAAGCGGGGAAGGTTCGGACGTGACCGAGGCGGCGACTGGTGCAACTGGTGCAGCGATAGACACTGTGAACACTAGCACGGCAGAGGAATTACCGCAAGCCGCAGGCGGGGGGATATTCTCTGGACCAGAAACAGGTTATCCTGTAATTCTTCACGGGACAGAGAAAGTAACTAAGACAGAAAATAATGAGACTACCACCTCAAGCAAGATGGAGTTGCATATCCACATGGAGGGTAGCGAATTCAACATCCCAGACGAATCATATCTAGATAAGCTGACAGACAAGATATCTTCAAAGATCGCTGGGCAGGTCAACCTTAAAGCGAG
>Ga0172380_10004534_pt1 | contig 17755 bp, 17 predicted proteins | sample Leawe162metaG_FD_119747 | JGI IMG/M metagenome (GOLD analysis project Ga0172380, IMG submission 119747) | Leachate microbial communities from a municipal landfill in Southern Ontario, Canada - Leachate well 162 metaG | ecosystem: Engineered > Solid waste > Landfill > Unclassified | place... | reverse complement strand
GAGCCGATGAAGAATTGAAGCGAAGAAGGTCCATGTACTTCTCTTGATTAACAAAATCCATGTACCCGAGTTTGAAAATCTTTCCATGCTCTTTCCAGAATTCAGCGTAAGCAGCCGCATCATTCTTAGCTTTATCTTGAAGATAAGTTAGAATGTTGGAAGTAACACTCGATGCGATTTTTGAGAACACAACATTTTCTTGAAGTGTTTCGCGGGAAATGTTGAGTGGCAAATCTTCCGAATCAACAACACCTTTTACAAAACTTAAATATTCCGGAAGCAAATCTTTATTCTTATGCTGAATTAATACACGGCGCACATATAAATCCAAACCGTAATTCTCTCTATCGTAATAGAAAGCTTCGCCCGATTTCTTTGGAATAAAAAGAAGCGCGTTAAACTGTATCGGCGCATCAACAGCTTTATGGATTACATCCATAGGGTCTTCGGAATCGTAGCTCAAGAATTTGTAAAATTCATCATACTGTTCTTTTTTAACAGAACTTTTAGGCTCGCGCCAGATTGCGTTAACAGTATTAACTTTTTCTTTATCAAGAATAATGGGGAATGTGATAAAGTTTGAATGTTTCTTAATAGTGCTTTCAAGTTTCCATTTCTGAACAAACTCTTCAGCATCATCCTTGAGGAAAATTTCAACAGTAGTTCCGCGTGTTTTCTTTTCATCCAAGTCAATAATTTCATAATCGCCTAAACCGTCACTCTTCCATTCAATAGCCGGCTCATCAACTTTGAATGATTTTGTTTTAATGATTACTTCTTTAGCAACCATGAAAACAGAATAGAAGCCAACACCAAATCTGCCGATGATATTGCTTGGATCGCTTTTAGATTCAGCCAGCAGTTTAGCAAATTCTTCAGTGCCCGATTTTGCAATTGTACCGATATTGGCAATTACTTCGTCGCGGCTCATTCCAATTCCGTTATCGGAAATTGTGAGCACTTTCTTCTTCTCATCAAATGTGATGGTAATTTCGAGCGGCAAATCTTTATCAGCGATCTCACTACCTCGTGTGGATTCGAAGCGCAGCTTATCGAGTGCATCCGATGCGTTTGATATAAGCTCGCGCAAAAAGATTTCCCGGCTTGTGTAAAGTGAATGTACTAGAATATCCAGCAGTTTTTTCACTTCCGCTTTGAATTCATACTTTTTTGTTTCGCTCATTAATCCTCCAGATTATTTTTAATATAACATTTGATGCAAATTTGTTTTTCGGGATGCAAAAATATTTATTCCAAATATTTTCTTCAAATCATTTTACAATTTCGTAAAGCTCCATAATCTTCTTGTTAACATTAACCGGATTAAGCTTCATAACTTTTCTATCGTAGGTCATTAATCCGTTAACTTCAACTTCCACATCCGTAGTTTGAGTATAGATTGCGGCGGACAACCCATTTTTAATTAACACCGGAATCTTTTCAATTAACGCTAAGAACTGTTTCTCAAGTTCCTCAAGCGAGGTATAATTTCTATAGCCCCAATTATTTTTGTTTTGCCAAGTATGATTCTCAATCGGCAATCCCAATCCGCCAAACTCGCCAAGAACAAGTGCGCGGTTATCTTTTTTATCTTCCGGCATAGATGGACCCGGATAATCATGTTTGTCTTGCATATGTCCGGCGGCGACCCAATCACTCCAACCGCTAGGTCCGTCGCATAATCTTGTAGCATCGTAATGAGAAACCCAATTCAAAACTTTGATTGTGTTAAACTGTCCCCATCCTTCGTTAAAAGGAACCCAAGCAATTATTGATGGAGAATTAAAATGTTCATCAATCATTTCTTTAAGCTCACTGTCATAAACACTTTCCGATTGCGCAACACGTTTCATTTCGGAATTGTCTGTTGAGCCAACAAATCCATCTCCGCTTGGCATATCTTGCCATAAGAGCATTCCAAGTTTATCGCAGTGAAAGTAAAAACGAGCCGGTTCAACTTTAACATGTTTGCGTATTGTGTTGAGCCCAAGTTCTTTTAGCTTGATTACATCGTAAGCAAGTGCGCTGTCGGTTGGAGGAGTGTAAAGCCCATCCGGCCACCAGCCTTGGTCGAGCGTGCCGAACTGAAAAACAAATTTATTATTCAACATCATTCTCGGAATTCCGTTAGTGTCTTTCTCAATTGAAATTTTTCTCATTCCAAAGTAAGAAGTAACTTCATCCAGCACTTTTCCGTTAAGGCTGAGTTTAATCTTGAGATCGTAAAGAAACGGATTAACCGCATCCCACAATTTTGCATTTGGAATGTTGAGAATAATTAATTCATTTGCTTTATTCGATGTACGCGCTACTTCTTTTCCATTATCTAAAACAGTTATTCCAACAGTTTCATTTCCACTAGCGTTAGCTACATTCGTTTCAATTCTAATTTCACTTTTATCGATATCTGGATAAGTTTTAATATTCTGCACAAAAGTTTTCTCTACCGGCTCAAGCCAAACTGTCTGCCAGATTCCGGTAACAGATGTATACCAAATTCCTCCCGGTTTTCTTACTTGCTTACCGTGCGGCTGAAATCCTTCATCTATCGGATCCCAAACTCTTACCACCAATTCATTCTTATCTTGATTTAAGAATTGAGTTACATCAAAACTAAATTCATCATATCCGCCGGAGTGTGTGCCGATAGATTTTCCATTGACAAAAATTTCGGTTTCCCAATCAACCGCGCCAAAGTTTAAGCGTACATTCTTACCTTTCCACTCTTTTGGTACTGAGAAAGATGTCTTATACCAAAGCCAGTTTTCTTTGCCAACACTTCTTGCAACTCCGCTTAGTGATGATTCAATAGCGAAAGGGACTAAAATTTTTCCTTCATATTTTTTTGGCGCGTTTAATAGTTTTGTTTGGATTGCGTATTCCCAAAGTCCATTCAAATTCTTCCAATCGTTTCTAACAAATTGCGGGCGTGGATATTCTTGATGTGCTGTTGCCGGACTAACTTTGCTTGTCCAAGGGGTTTCTAGTTTTAAGTCGGCTGGTTTCCATTCTTGAGCAAAAACTGAAGCGGTAAAAAGAGTTAATAAATAAAAAAGTTTGAATCGCATTTTCATAACAATCTCGGTTTGTTTTGCAATTCAAACTTAGTGAGAAAAATTTATTTCTATCTAACTTGAATACTAATTATTTCTTTTCTTCGTTGGATTCATCGCCTTTTAAGCCCTTCTTAAAAGAACGAACACCTTCGCCAATTCCTTTTGCGAGTTCCGGAATTTTCTTGCCGCCGAATAACAGTATTACAATAAATAGAATAATCAGTATTTCAGTTATGCCAAAGCTTCCCATTGCTAATCCTTCCTAATTTCTTTTGTAAAGATACATGTCTTATAACTTTCTTACACAGTATTAGTTTCTGAAATAAGAATTATTTTCCGCTAAATTCGGTATTGCAAAAGGAGAAAACTTAAGAATCTGCGGAATCAGCTTAGCGGCTTCTTCAAATTTACCTTGCGAGAAATAAATGTTTTTAAGATAGATTCTCGCTATCGCATTTGTGGAATCCGCAGCCGCGGCATCGCGTAAATATTTCTCAGCAATGATGTAACTCTTGGCATGATAAAAAGTCATTCCTTTCAAAGTATTAACATCAGTTTTGCGCGCAACGCATTTTTGAAACATTGCGTCCAGTTCTTGATTAATTCTTTTAATCAAACTTTTATCACCGGATTTGATCATGCCTAAGAATAAATTGTTGGCTGTTATGTAATGCTTAATAAATCTGCTTCCGCAATCATTAGAATCGCTTCGAACATTTTCTAAACGGGTGAAAACCGGCAGCAATTGATTTAGTTCTTTCGAATAGAAAAGCTGCATGTAGTAATTATTATAAAAATCTTGCTGAACATAAAGCGCACACTCGGCAAACGCACTTGGTTTAGCGCCCGCCGGAAAAATTATATAATCCGGTTTTTCACTTAGGACGTAACCGGCATTGTAATGCCTCTCCTTCCAAAATACGGGAAGTTCTTCATCAATTCCTTCAACCTCTTGAGGGTTATGAGCAACATATTCATTTGTTAAACCAACAATATCAATAACGCGTGCGCCCGAATAATAAGAGAACGCCCCGATAGTTGACATTGCAACACTTCTAGTCTTGATCTTGCTCTTACTCTTAATCTTAATCTCAATCTTGTTCTTATCTTCTTTCAGCAATTCAGCATAAATCTTCATCTTGCTTACAAGACCAATTTCGTAAGCACGCTTATCCATCATTTCCGGTTTGTTGCGGGAAAAATTTAACGCAGAATAAACTAGCAGAATTAATACAAACAAATACTTTGCAGCAATATTCATTTTCCCTCTTATAAATTCATCAAACAATTCAACCGAAGAATTTATAAATAGAACAAACAGCAACGGCATTATTGTTAGGAAAAAACGGTTCACCGGCAGAACATCTCCCCCTATAAATATTATCATAAGAGTATAAACAAGAGCAAACCCGATAAGAACATTTTCCTTAAAGTTAGTTTTGTAGCGGAGAAGCTGAATTAAAACCGGAACGTAAAAAATTCCCAGCAGCAAATATCCTTCCAAAAAGTCTATATAATATCTCCATCCCCGTTCAAGAAATTGTATTGTGAACTCTGTCTTAGCGTAAAAAGTATTAGGGAAAGGATAGCCATAATAAACTAGTCTGAAGATTGTGTAAGAAAGTATCGGGATCAGATAAATGATTAAAGTTTTCTTAATTGATGAATCGAAACTGGTTTTTATTTTTTTAGCAGTCCTAAAATCGTCGGCGGATAAAAACTTTTGGGTCAGCTTAAAACCAATCAGCATAGCAAAGAAAAACATACCTTCCGGGCGGAGAAACGAATTGAGAATTACTGTGATTACAAAAGCCAGACGTTTTTTATCATTTTCCCAATCGAGAAAGAAATACACACTTAGCAATGTAAGAGAAACAAAAAGAGATGTTTCCATTCCGCTTACACTCCAGTAAATAAATGGAGTTGTAAAGAGAACCATTGCCGGCGCAGTTAGAGCTAACAATGTTGAAATTATTGAATCGGGAAAACTCTTTGCAAATATTTTCTTCGCAAGCAGATAAGTAGAAATCAATAACAGTCCACCAAACAAAGTAGATAGAAATTGGGCGGCTGATGGAAGATCAAGATTAAGATTAAGAGCACGAGCAAGAAATGTAATAACTGACAAAATCATCACCCAAAGGAAGTTGGTGTAGCCTTCCACTCTCTCACCTTCGTTAAAGACCAAGCCGTTTCCATCGACAAAGTTTTGGACATAATGTAGCGACGTAAAGGCATCGTCTTGAATGAACTCAGCTTCGGAAGCAAGTTTGTAATAAACAGCAATAAGAATCATCAACCCAAGTAAAACTGCAAGCCGCGGTACAATATTTTTGTCGTTTAATAACTTCATAAGAAAATTTTTGTTGTTCAAATATAGTCAACTCCAATAAAGATTAATTCCCTTGATAATGCAAAGTTGAATAAGTAAGTTGCAAAAGAAGAGGGATTAGCAAATTAACTTTATCACTTAAACAGAGAAAATATTTTGAATATTGAGGGTAAATTGAGCTCATTTACTAATCAGCTTAATACAAATACAATTCATTAAGGTTGTTAAAATGATCAAACTATTATTGCAGTACTTTCCAAGCAACTTAAAAAAGTTGTTATTTCCTTCTTCGATAGTTTTATCAATTATTTCGACTATAGCATATTTGTATTTAGCGAACCAAGAAATTATTATTTCACAAAGTGCTTTAATCAATTTATTGATTGCATTTTTTATTTACTTATTTCTGGTTTCTGGTGTTGGTGTATTCATTTCCTATAATAGAATACTTTTTCACCTATATAATAAAAGTAACTCCTCCCCCTCAATAACTATTACAAATGAAACTGTAAGTGCAGTTAATAAAGCAAAGGAACTCAAATACATTCCATGGCAATTCGAACTAGAAGTATTGTCCAAAAACATTGTTGAATATACAGTCTTTATAAGAAGGAGTTGGTATCCAGATGAACCTAGACCAGGTTTAGAATCTTTTCTTGAAGCAATCAGTTTTTCTAATCCACGATGTGGGAAATGCCATAGTGATTTCTACAAAGGATATAGAAACTATGGCTATGTTGAATGTACAAGTCAAGAATGTGAGAATAATAAAAGAATTGATGAAAGTGAATTAGATACATTTAGCCAACAAACCATAGTCCAATACAAAGGGAACATCCGAAATAACTTTGATAATTACTGGAAAAGATATAAGAAAATTTATGATGAATTTACAGATAAAGAATATCGAGAATTCTTAAAACCTTCTCGCTAAATCAATTTCAAGCTATTTCAATCCACGAATTGAAACTTTGCAAAAGTAATTAAAAGGTTAAAGCTCTCTCCCGTAACTTTTCACTATTAAAAAGAGTCAAAATAGATGTCCGTTCAAAATAAATTTGAAAAAGAACCTTTAATGACAAATTCTACAAGAACCGTTTCAAGTAAACTTCCAAATCATCTTCCAGTTAAAATTTATTAAGGAGTTTTAAATGAAAGAACTATCCCGATTATTATTCACATTCAAAAAGAACTACACAGCATTTTTGACGTATTTCTTTTTGCTAATATTTACAACTACTGCATATTCACAAGGCACGCGTCTTCTCCGCCAACCGACAATCAGTTCGGATAAAATCGCATTCACATACGGAGGAGATTTGTGGATTTGCAATTTAGACGGGAAGGATGTTAAAAGATTAACAAGTACACCCGCTGTTGAAAGCGATCCTCATTTTTCACCCGATGGAAAATTGCTCGCCTTTACTTCCAACAGAGCGGGCATCAATAACGTTTACATTATGCCCGTAGATGGAGGCGATGCAACAAGACTAACATGGTATCCGGCGTCTTCAAACGCGCTTGGCTGGAGCCCGGATGGAAAAACAATTATCTATTCCTCCAACCGGGAAACAGCACCCACAGCTTACGATCGATTGTGGACTGTATCTAAAGATGGAGGCTACTCAACTTTAGTTTCGAAACAATGGGGAACTGACGCGGCATTCTCCCCCGACGGTAAAAAACTTGTAGTAGATAGAATCTCACGCTGGGATAAAGAGTGGCGCAATTACAGAGGCGGACAGAATTCATCTCTTTATTTTCTTAATCTAAGCGATTTAAGTGAAACTCTTATTCCAAATGAACGCACGGTTGATATTCAACCCGTCTGGCTTGGCGATATGATTTATTTTCTTTCCGATAGAGACTGGATTGTAAATGTCTGGTCTTACTCTCCAAAAAATGGCGAGCTTAAACAGATTACAGATTTTTCCGGCTCCGATATAAAATGGCTTAACGCCGGCGCGGGCAAATTAGTTTTTGAACGTGACGGTTATATAAATCTTTTGGATCCAAAAACCGGAAAAGAAAAACAACTTGAGATAACTATTGCCGGAGACTTTCCGTGGGCAGAAACTAAATGGGAAGATGTAAGCAGTTCTGTTTCTTCTATTTCAATTTCACCAACCGGAAAGCGCGCCTTGATGGAAAGCCGCGGAGAAATTTTTACAGTCCCAGCAAAGTATGGCACAGCAAGAAATTTAACAAAGAGTTCCGATGCAGCAGACCGAGCGCCTATCTGGTCACCTAAAGGAGAAAAGATTGCTTGGTTCACTGATAAAGGAAATGAAGGCTACAAATTATTTATTTCTGATCAAGATGGAATAGGTGAAACAAAAACATTATCAATAGGAGAATCAAAGTTCGCGTGGATTCCAGCATGGTCGCCCGATGGTAAATATATTGCCTTCTGCGATGACGAAGTAAGAATACAGGTAATAGAAATTGAAACCGGAAAAATTACTACTGCCGATATTGGCGGTAATAACATTGAAAGAGGAAATAACGGAATAAAATGGTCGCCCGATTCCAAATGGCTTGCTTATTCAAAAACGGGAACGAATAATTTTAGACAAATTTTCGTTTGGTCGTTAGATAGCAAAACGGCAAAACCGTTAACAGATTCGTTTGCGGATTCATTTTCACCATCTTGGGATAGAAACGGAAAGCAGTTTTACTTTCTCGCAAGTACAGATGTAGCCCTCGGCTCTGGATGGGCAAATACTTCATCAATGACTGCTGATCCAACTTACGCTGCTTATTTGATAAACTTAAGAGCTGATGATAAATCCCCTTTCAGTCTACGCAGCGATGAAGAAAAAGAAGTAAAGGAGAAATCCGATAAAGAAAGTGATAAGAAAGCAGATGGGAAAAAGAACGAAGAAAAGAAGGAAGAAGTAAAGAAAGAAGATGATAAAAACAGCAAGACCGATAAAAACGATAAGACTGATAAAGCAGTTAAAAAAGATACTGTTCTAGTAAAAATTGATTTCGACGGAATTGAAAGAAGAATAATTCCCCTCCCTATTCCGGTAAGAGAATACCGTTTTACATTAAGCGGGCCGGAAGGCTCTGTATTTATTGCAGAAGCAGTTCCTAACTCACCGGGATTTCTTTTACGCAAGTTTAATTTGGAAAAACGTGAAGCAGAAGATTTCATAAAATCAGCAAGACAGGTTTCAGTTTCTGCTGATGGGAAAATGATTCTGTTTCAAGAAGGAACTAATTGGAAGGTTGCCGCCACAACCGCTCCGGTAGGAGCCGGCGGCGATGTATTAAAAATGAATTTGAAAATGAATTTAGACCGAATGAGTGAATGGAAACAGATTTTTGAAGAAGCTTGGCGCTACGAAAAAAATCATTTCTATGACTCGAACATGCACGGACGCGATTGGAATGAAGTTTATAAACGCTATTCCCCGCTTATTAAATATGTTCGTCACCGTACAGATTTAAATTACATTATTGATCAGGTAAACGGAGAATTATCAGTTGGACATAGTTTTGTAGGCGGAGGTGATTATCCAAAAGTTGATGATAGCAAAGCCGGTTTGCCGGGAGCTGATCTGATACCGGAAAACGGACGCTGGAAGATATCTAGAATTTTTACTTCTGAAAGCTGGAATCCCGAATTAACTGCCCCGCTTGATAAACCGGGCTTAAAAGTAAAAGAAGGAAATTACATTGTTGGAATAGATGGAAAAGAAATCACAGATAAAGATGATCTTTACAAATATTTTGATGGAACTGCCGGCACACAAACAGTATTGCATATCAACGATAAACCGGAATTTGAAAAATCTTGGGAAGTAATTATCGAACCGATTGCTTCCGATAGAGGATTGCGCCAGAGAACTTGGGTTGAAGATAACAGAAAGCTGGTTGATAAATTATCCGATGGAAAACTTGCATACGTTTGGGTTCCTAATACATCTTCACCCGGATTTGTTTCTTTTAACAGATACTTCTTTGCTCAGCAAGATAAAGAAGGAGCTGTTATTGATGAAAGATTTAACGGCGGCGGTCTGCTTGACGATTACATGGTAGATTTGATGACAAGAACATTACGCGCGGCAGTTACAAATGAAGCACCGAACGGAAAACATTTCAAATTGCCGGCGGGTATTCTTGGTCCAAAAGTGTTGTTGATTAATGAACTCTCCGGCTCCGGCGGCGACTTTTTCCCATGGGTATTCAGACATCAAAACGCGGGTCCGCTTATCGGTATGCGCACATGGGGCGGACTTGTAAAATCATCTACCCACTACAGATTTATTGATGGTAGTTTTGCAACCGCACCGGATAACGCTGTGTTCGATCCCGTTAAGAAAAAATGGATTGCCGAAAATGAAGGTGTAGCGCCGGATATGGAAGTTAGACTCGACGCGAAATCTTTATCCGAAGGAAGAGATGTACAATTGGAAAAAGCAGTTAAAGAAACATTAAGAATGCTTAAAGAAAAAGGAAGTATAAAAGTAGAACGCCCGGATTATCCAACGCCGGCAGTTAAAAAGTAATTTGAGAAGCCCTCGGCAAAAAACCGGGGGCTTTTTTTTATCGATTGCACAATCAATTAGTTTGATTAATTAAAGCGGCAGCAACAATAATATTGCAACAAATATCGGGGAGTAAGAAGAAGTGAAAAATTGAGGACGAAATACCCAGTACCCAATTCTTACACTTGATTCTCCAAACTTCAAATATTAATTTGCCAAAAGTAAAAGGCGTTCCACTCTGTAATTAAAAACACCGGGGAACCGAAGATTTAGTGTAGAACGTAGAGTGTAGATTTAAGAAATACTGTTTTTCATAAAACATTTTCGGTAGATATAAGTAGTAAGTCCAAATAGATAATATTTTAGCAGTAAGCAAAAGAAGAATTGGCCAAGAATGTTTATATGCAGAACCTATTTTAGATTCTCGCGAATAGGAAGCCAATTCTAAATAAATGGAACGTGAATGTGCAGCACTGTGCATATATATGTACCTTAACTAACAAATCGGTGCAGTATAAGTATAAGTTAGAACACACGCACTACATATTGGATAGTTATTCTAGTTAAGCATATTGATAATTCTAATCTTGGGAGAAAACAGATGTCCTGGCAAACAAATATGGTAATATTGAAATCAATGATTCCAAAACTCGTGTTAGTGTTTTTTTCGATATTACTTGTAAGCTGGAAAACATTAGATGGTAATTGGATTAGCGAAAAACGTAGTGGCTATAATTTAATATATACATCTGTCGACTTGAATAATAAAGACGAATACATCAAACTTGTCGAGAACGGAATAATTTCTGTTGAAACTTTTTTTGGTGCCAGATACAAAGAACAATTTAATATATTTATTCACCCTAATCGTCATTCTTTAGATAGTACATGGCAAAAAGCTTGGAATGCGAAAGATTTTAAATCAGAATGCTGGATGGTAGCAAGTGGTGTTGCCTCTAGATTAGACATGATTTCTCCTAAAGGATGGAACAAAGAAGCTTGTGAGCATCATTATGACGATACTATCAGCACACAGCGATTGATCACTCATGAATTGGTCCATGTGTATCATGGGCAGTTAAATCCTAGTCCTGACTTTAGTAATGTTGAAGGAATTGATTGGTTCGTTGAGGGCTTAGCGAACTATACTTCGGGGCAATGTGATTCTTTAAGAATATCAACAATAAAGGATGCTATTTCTAATAATAAGATTCCAAGCGGATTGGAAAGTTTTTGGACTGGCAATTTAAGATATGCTCTTTCCGGGTCGGTTGTCATGTATATTGATATTAAATTTGGACGAATCAGACTAAAGCAGCTTTTATCTTTGACTAAAAAATCTGATATTCTTTCATCTCTTAACACATCAGAAGCAAAACTGTTGACTGAATGGAAGAAATATATTAAGAGCTTATAATATCTACTATAATTTATGATGGTTCGATTTCGATATATATCAGAATAGAAGTTTAATTGTTTATACCGAGTATACTTCATTCACCACTTTAGGATTAGACAATCTGTGTTCTAACACGCCGCTCAACGCGGACAGCCCAGCAAAGTGCGCGGGGTAAACTGTTTTTTCCCGCGAAGCGGGATCCCGAAATGCGGGACATTGCGGCATTTTAGTAATTATAAAGTTGTATTTACAAAACATAGTTGCTCTTTAAGGTAGGTTTTTTTAAGAAACATTTTTATCCCGCAAAGAGCGCGGGACAAGTAAATAAAAGTTAGTTGTTGTTAATTGGTATTGTTGTTCTGGGCGGTGCGTTAGGCGCAACGTCGTTATATGCTTAGAGAATAATCTTGATGTTGTCGTAATATGGGCTTATATTTAGTTCAGAATAAAGACAAGATAAGGATGCAAAAATGAAAAACATCTTAGTAGCAAACGATATAATCCCAGTTGGTCAATTCAAATCCGGATTGGCTAAATACCTCAAAGAAATCCAGAATAAGCGTAATTCTTTGATTATCACTCAAAATGGTAAACCTGCTGGAGTATTAATCTCTCCATCAGAATTTGATGATTTGAGACAAACTAAACTCTTCATTGATTCAATTTCACGTGGTTTATCAGATTCCGAAAAAGGAGAAGTGTTATCCACCTCTCAACTTCGAAATGCATTACAGAAAACAAGAGTTGGAAAAGAAAGATGAAATTATTCTGGACAAAAGAAGCACTACTTAGACTGCAAGAAATTGAAGAATATATTTCGAGAGATAATCCCATTGTCGCAATGGAGTTTATTGACAAGTTAATTTCGGTTGCAGAGACAATAATTGATTATCCAGAGAAGGGTAGAATTGTGCCTGAATTATCGCTGGAGAATATCCGAGAGTTGTTATATAAAAATTATCGAATCGTTTACTTAGTGAAGAAAAACTCGGTAGATATTCTTACGGTATTTGAAGGACATCAATTATTAAAGAAAGAAGAAATATTTAAAAGTAAAAATTAAAAAACGCATATAACCAACCAATCAAGCGGTCGCCGTATTCGCATTTGGCATATGTGTAATTACTGGTTTTGTTCTTCCGTGTAGTGTTGCATTGTAAAGTAGTTCTGTTAAATAAATATTCAAAAATTAAAAAGTAGTTGCAGTTATTCGGCATTCTGTTTTGGGCGGCCCCGCAATAAAGCTGCGGGGTAAACTCAGTTAGCCAACGTCGTTATATGGCTTGAAAGTGATTAAAGAAGGAGTGATTTATAATTTCTTGCACCGTGAAGCATTCTATGAATCAGAATGGTTCTTTTTTCTATTGTATAAAAAATTAGGTAGTTCTCTATTATCAAATATCGGTATCCAAGCAGTTTAAGATCTGAATCGCTGGGTGATTTACCTAATAAAGGATTAACAGCAAGTAATTCAATGTTCTTTTCAATTTTGTCAGCAAGATTTGCAGCGGCTTTTATATTATCAGCAGCAATAAAAGAAATTATTTCAGTGAAATCTTCTTCTGCGATACTTAAAAGTCGAACGCTAAAATTATTTTTGCTCATTTATCATTGTCCGGATTTTAGTCATCACTTGTTTAAGACTGTTTCCAGTATCACCGGTTAATTTTTGTTTTTGGGCAACAGATAGTTTAGAAAACAAATCAAGTTTGAGTTGCATCTTGGAATAATGATTCATTGACATTACAACTAGATCACCTTCACCATTCTTGGTGATATAGATTGGTTGGTTGGAATCGTTAGCAAGTTTTGAAATCTCATTTGATTTGTTTCTTAAATCTGATATGGGTTTTATTATTGGCATAGTTCTTACTCTTTTTTATCTATGTCAATATTATGACATAATTATGATAAAATCAAAGACTCAATATTACAAGCCAATCAAGGCGGCCGCCCCCGAAACAAGTTCAGGGCAGGCTGCTTATCGGCAACATCGTTATACACACAAGTATTTTTAATTTAGCAATATGTATTATGGATCCAAGAAAAAACACAGCGCGATTTTATGATACTGTTAGTCATCCAATAAATGACGAAGCATTTTACTTAGAAAAAATAAAATCGCTTAAAGAAAAAAATGTTTTAGAACTTGGTTGCGGAACCGGGCGTATTCTTGTGCCTTTAGCAAAGTTATGCGATAAAATTGTTGGCGTAGATTACTCGCAAGAAATGCTGAATGTATGTGGAGAAAAGTTAGCAAAAGAAGGAATCACAAACGCCCAAACCTTCGAGGGGAATATTACCACTCTTAATCTTGGCGAAACATTCGATCTTGTCATTGCCCCATATAGGGTTATACAATCATTAGAAACAGATGAAGAAGTTCATGGTTTTCTTGAAACGATATCTCTGCATATGAAGTCCAACGGCAGAGGAATTTTGAATGCTTTTAGACCAAAAATATCAGCTGAAGAGATGAGATCAAGCTGGTGTAAACCCGATGAAATCATTGACCAAGAAATTATGCTTAAAGACGGTAGTCGTTTAGTTTACTCTTTTAGACAACATAAAATCGATAAAGAAAAGCTGGTAATCTATCCGGATATTATTTATCGAAAATATCTTAAAGATATTTTGGTTGAAGAGGTGATTCATCCTATCAAAATGCGTTGTTATTATCCGGATGAGTTCAAACAACTTATAACAGATATGGGCTTTACTATTACAAGTTTATGGGGCGGTTATAATAATGAAGAATATGGAGTTGGACCAGAGCTTGTGATTGAGTTCATAAAAAAGTAGAGAGAATCAAAATGAAAACAAAAATGCTACTTGCAGCAATTACATTTCTTCTTTTATCCGTCACTTCAGTTACACTTGCTCAGGATTCTTATGCTAGGAAGATTGACAGAAATGATATAGAAAAGATTAAAAAGATTATGAATCAAGAAAAATGCTTTGATATAAAAAGCAAATTATATGTAATAAATGATTCTTACTGCTTTTGGATAAGAGAAGGTAACTGCAGCGACAACAGTTACACCTACAATTTATATGGCCCTAAAGCAAAGCTTCTATGTTATCAAAGAGAAACAATAGCCGGCACAGATAAAAAATGTGATAAGCAAACCGACCAGTTGTTTGTAACAATTATTGCGAATCTAGAAAAAGATAAACTAGGGCTTGGTGCAAACAGCAACGTAAGAATGGTTTATGAATTAAAATAATATATATAGCAGTTGCCTAATATCTTTTGTATAAATACAAAAAGTTACACAGTCAATTAATTGGGAGTTAATATGAAACAGAAATGTTTTATCGCACTAATTATTATTTCCGCTTCTTTTTATTCAACAGCATTTGCACAAGACGCGTTAAAGAAAGGTGTTTACAGTTTATCCGGTTCGGTTACATTATCAAGTTCTACAAATGAATCGAAATATGATGAGACAAAATCGTTAGATGTTTTTGTAACGCCGGCACTAACTTATTTTTTTATCGATAATTTTTCTGCCGGTGTAAGTTTTGCGTTTGGTTATTCTGAGTTAACATTTAAATATAAGCTTAGCGAAACAACATATATTCACCGCCCCATTTCGATTGGAGCGACGGCAAGATATTATTTTCCCGCTGAAAAATTTATTCCATTTGTAGAAGCCGGATACCGATATTCCAATTCACTTAGCGGTTATGAAGATATGAACACCGCTACAATAGCCGCCGGCATCAACTACTTTTTATCGAAAAGTGTGGCGCTGGAGCCTTACATCGAATATAGAAAAACGAGTTATTCCGTAGCAGATCAAAAAATAAATGGCATTTCAGCTGGACTAAGAATTGCCTATTTCATTGTTGATTAACCAGTAGTTTTTTTTTAGATGTGACGCATCTGTTGAGAAAATAAATTAGATTCGCTTTATATAGAAACCGTCACTCTAAGGATTATTATGGAATGGGACATTGCCGTTCACAGAGACGAGAAGTATATCGAAGTTGTAACGCGGGGAACAGCAAATAGAGAAAATTCCTTAAAGATGGCTAAGGTTGTTGCCGATTCAATGAAACGCAACAGAATAACAAAAGCATTAATCGATCACCGGGGTATTCAATCAGTATCCGGTGAAATTGTTGATATATACGAGCGTCCGAAAATATTGAAATTAATTGGCCTCATATTAAGGATACGAATTGCTGAGCTTATTAAACATGAGCATAAAGAGCATTTCGAATTTTTAGAGACTGTGTTTGTTAACAGAGGTTATTCTTTTTTTGTTTTTTATAAAAAGGATAAAGCTATTGAGTGGCTGCTGGAATAATCATTTTCTAAAATAATTGTACAGCCATTAAAAAGAAGCTTCACTTTTTGTTAGTATTCTTTAGTTGTATAAAATAAAAAACAATTCACTTGTCTCTCTTTTTAAAAACGGAGGACAAAATGGAAAGTGTTAAAGATTACTACAATACTGTCGGCTGGACCAAAGAGAAAGGTAAGTATGTAGATTCGATTTCGTTCTCTACTAATGTTGGGAGCGAATATAAGAAAGCATGCCACAACAGACTGCGCGAAATGATAGGCAGTCCCGAACTACTACTCGATGTAGCATGCGGCGCGCATCCATTTGATGCAAAAGCAAAAAAGCAATTGTGTATCGACTTCAGCATAACTGCAATTCTTGAAGCAAAAAAAAATAAGCCGGATGAGCTTTTTGTTTTAGGTGATATTACCTCACTTCCAATTAAAGACAATTCCGTAACCGATACTATCTCGATGCATACAATATATCATGTACATAAAGAGAAGCAGAAAACCGCAATCGAAGAGATAAGAAGGGTTACTAAAAATAAATGCTATGTTGTATATAATGCCGGCAGACACGCAAAACTTGTTAATTTATTAACTCTCCCCTTGCAATTGTGGAACTGGTCGGAAAAAAGAGCAAATCCAAACAGCAAAAGAAGAGTTTATTTTTACGCACACAGTTACAAATGGCTTGAACAGTTTGGAGAAATAAAAACTTACCGCTTTCTAAACGATAACGGAATAAAACTTTACAGAAAATTACTTTGGCTTGTAGAAAAAATTGAAATGCTGATGCCAAAACAATCCTACCATCCGCTATTAATTATTGATAAAATAAATGGAAAAAAAATCTAGCATAACCGTACACAGCAGTATTGCTAATAAATATGATAAGCAAGTAGAAGAATACAATAACTTTGTACACGATCTACTTTTTGGTTTAATGTATGAATTTGTTCTTCCAAAGCAGAAACTTCTTGATATAGGAATTGGAACCGGCTTATCATCAATTCGATTTGCGGAATTAGGCGCAGTTATTTATGGCTTAGATGCTTCCAAAGAGATGATAGAACTTTGCAAAACTAAATCATTCGCAAAACAACTCAAGATTTTTGATATCACTAAGGACACCATTCCATATAGAGACGGCTTTTTTAACATTACCATCGCAATTGGTATATTTAACTTTTTCCCATCATTAAATTCAATCTTCAACCAAGTAAATAGAATAATTAAGAATAATGGGATATTTGCATTTACTATACTTCCTAACATTGAGTCCCCAAAAACCGGAAAGAAAAGATTGCCAATTTTCACAAAGCAAGAAACCCCATGGGGAGTTCCAATTTACAAACACTCAAGTGAATATATTAGGCGACTTTTAAAATCATACAATTTCGAACTACTGAAAGAACAATTTATAGTAGTAAAAACCGGTCATAGTGATATACCAGACATGCTTCTTTCAATTATCATTGTTAGATCAAATAAATAATTCGGGTTTGTCATTCAATATTTTGGAGTTCTTATGAGAACCATATTATTTAGTGTTATGGCAATTTCTCTATTTATTTCTTGCGTTGACAAAAGCTTAGTCTCTGAAAATAATAGCGGTCAAGTTGAATTTTATCTACTAAGCGATATTAAACTATACGCAACCGACGCGGCAAAGAAAGAATTATCAGCACTTCAATTAGCAAATGAACCGCTGTTTACTTCCGAAGAAATAAGTTACTACAAATGGAAAGAGCATGGTTTTTATGTTGATACTGTATGCGCAAAGAAGATTAGAGATGTTGCAAAGGCAAACCAAAGTGTTTTTGGGATCCCCTTTGTAGTTACGGTAAATAAAGAGAGAATATATCTTGGCGCATTTTGGTTTTTATATTCCTCTATCGCGCCATCATTTCCAAACATTGATGTTACTTTTTTATCTTCCCCTTTACAGCAAAAGTTTATAATCAGTCCGGCATGGACAGATGGCACTCCAGAAAGAAGAAATGATGTAAGAATTTATCAAGCCTTAAAAGCAGAAGGGCTTTTAATAGAGTGTCACGTCCTGAAAAAAGTTGACTACTGAAAAAGAAAAAGCAGGAGTCAAGCAATGCAAACAAGAATAATGAGCCCCTATCAATCAAAGTATAGTCAAGCGTTCAAAGTGCAATTAGTACG
>Ga0172380_10004533_pt1 | contig 17757 bp, 12 predicted proteins | sample Leawe162metaG_FD_119747 | JGI IMG/M metagenome (GOLD analysis project Ga0172380, IMG submission 119747) | Leachate microbial communities from a municipal landfill in Southern Ontario, Canada - Leachate well 162 metaG | ecosystem: Engineered > Solid waste > Landfill > Unclassified | place... | reverse complement strand
GATTCCGGCAGCCACTGGTCAGCCAATGTCGTCACCTATGCCTTTCCGAATGCCTCGATCGGTATCTACGGTCGCCAGGAGTTGTCCGGTTTTCAGAGCTTTAACGCCGCCGAACAGAAAGCGGCCGAACTGGCGCTGCAAACCTGGGATGACCTGATCGCCCCGAGCCTGCAGAAAGTCACTTCGAGCAACTCCAATATCGAATTCGGCACCATGACGACCTCGGGCGACTACGCCCATGCTTACATGCCCGGGGCAGGCAGTGTCTGGATGAACCGTACATTTTCCAGCCTGACCAGCCCGGTGATTGGCGAGCACGGGTTTCTTGCCTATGTGCATGAGATCGGCCACGCCTTCGGCCTGGAGCACATGGGCAACTACAACGGTGGCGGCCCCAAGGCAGCCTCCAGTTTTCAGGACAGCAATGTCTATTCCGTGATGTCCTACTACGGCCCCAACTGGGGTTCCGGTTCCGCCAACGGCGAAGGACAGGTGGCCTGGGCCGACTGGGTAGCCGCCAACGGCAGGCGCTACGAGCCGCAAACCCCGATGCTCAATGACATCATGGCAATGCAAGCCATTTACGGAGCAGACACGGGTACACGCCTGGGCGATACGGTGTATGGGTTTGGCTGCAATATCGCGGGAAGCCTTGCAGCCATCTACAACTTCGCCACCAATCTCAATCCCATCCTGACGATTTACGATGCCAGCGGTAACGACACCCTCAGCCTGAGCGGATGGAACACGCCGAGCAGCGTCGATCTCAACCCGGGCGCTTTCTCCTCCTGCAACCGTATGACCAACAACATCGCCATCGCCTTTTCCTGCAACATCGAAAAGGCGATCACGGGTGGCGGCAATGACACACTCAAGGGCAATGCTCTGGACAACTTTCTCGACGGCGGCGCTGGCGACGATACCCTGGTGGCCGGCACAGGCAACGATACGCTCGAGGGCGGCAACGGCAATGACACAGCCGTGCTTCCAGGTACGCTGGCGGATTACCGGTTCCAGTTCGACAACCTGGGCATCAGTATTACCCACCTGAACTCCGGCAATGTCAATCTGGTGCGGAATGTGGAATATTGCACTTTTGCCGACATCACCAAATCCGTGGCCGAACTGGCCGAAGACCCGTCGGCGGGGTTGCAGTTGAGCGGCACCGAGAAAGTCGACACTCTGGCCGGTTCCTCGGCCAACGACAACTTGCAAGGCAATGGCGGCAACGACACTCTCAGTGGTAGTGCCGGCAACGACACGATGGATGGCGGTACCGGCGTGGATAAGCTGATTGGCGGTACCGACGATGACACGTATATCGTTAGCAATACAAGCGACAAGGTAGTCGAGGACGCCAATGGCGGCATCGACACGGTGCGGGCGTCCGTCAGCTGGACCCTAGGCAACAATCTTGAAAATCTCGAACTGACCGGGACGGACAACCTCGCCGGCACGGGCAATGCGCTGGACAACGTCATCAGCGGAAATGCAGGCGGCAATCTGTTATCCGGTAAGGAGGGCCTTGATACCATCGACGGCGGGGAAGGTGCGGACATCTACCTGATTTCCCTCGGGGCCGAGCATCCGGCAGCTGAAATCAAGGACAGCGGGATAAATGGCATAGACGAAGTCCGCTTTTCCAGCAGCACCAAAGACAGCACGCTGAAGCTTTTTGCCGACGATTCCGGATTGGAGCGCGCCGTCATCGGCAAGGGCAAGGGCGCAGCTGCCGACATCTCGGGTACAACCGCACTCAACCTGGATGCTTCCGAAGCGCCTAGCGCCCTGACCATCCAGGGCAATTACGGCGCCAATCGACTGACCGGCACGGCATACGGCGACCTGATCCTGGCTAGCAACGGCAGCGACCAGATTTCCGGCGGAGCAGGGGACGACACGATCTCCGGTGGCCTGGGCAACGACACGCTGACCGGCGGCGATGGGGCAGATTTCTTCTTGTTCAACTCAACCGCCGGAACGACCAACAAGGACCTCATCACCGATTTTGAGACGGGTACTGACAAGATTCTGCTTAGTCTTAAGCTGTTCAAGGCGCTTGGCGCCGTCGGCGATATGGGAGAGGCGCAGTTCTGGTCCGGCTCGGGTGTGGTCAAAGGCCACGATGCAGATGATCGGATCGTCTATAACACAAGCACCGGGGCGCTGTATTACGACGCCGATGGCAGCAAGCCGGGCGCGCCGGTTCAGATAGTGGTGATCGGCGTTGCCAGTTTTCCGGAACTATCCAGCAGCGACTTTCAGGCGGTTGCCTGATCACGCTGGACAAGCGACTGCTTCAGCGCTTGCACTATCCGGCTATCGAACTTGGTCCCGATCCCGGTATCGAGGATTACCAGTGCTGCCTCTTGCGACATGCCCTTGCGCTGATGGTATTGGTTGTGCCGCTCGCGAACACAGAAACCAGGTGGCCGGAATTTTCGTCCAGCTGAAACACCGCGCTGCGGTCGCAGCCGATTTCGCTTTGCAGGGCGGATATTTCCAGGCGCGCGATGTCGACGTCAATTTGGCCGCTTTCGCCAAGTTCGCTACGTTCGGCAATACTGCGCTCAAGCGCTCGCTACCAGTTCTGCAAGCAGCGCTTCCTGGGCGCAACTGCGGCTGCGGCGGGTGGAATGGACGGCGAAGTCGCCATTCATGTCCATGTCCCAGGCCTGGCTGTTGTCGGCCAGATAGGGACGCAAACCCTCCTTGATGACGCGGCGCTTGAGCTTCGGGTCGAGCACAGGAAAGCAGGATTCGATGCGACGGAAGAAGTTGCGTTCCATCCAGTCGGCGCTGGCGAGGTACACCTGTTCTGCGCCGTCGGCATGGAAGTAGTAGATGCGTGAGTGTTCGAGGAAGCGGCCGATCACCGAGCGTACCCGGATGTTTTCGGAGAGCCCCTTGACGCCGGGACGCAGGATGCAGCTGCCACGCACGATCAGGTCGATTTCGACGCCGGCCTGTGAGGCCTGATAGAGCGCTTCAATGATTTCCGGTTCGACCAGGGAATTCATCTTGGCGATGATCTGCCCCTTGCGTCCGGCGCGTGCAGCTTCGGTTTCAGACTGGATCGCTGCAAGCGTTTTGGCGTGCAGCGTGAAGGGCGCTTGCCAGAGGTGCGTCAGGACATTCGCCTTGCCCAGGCCGGTGAGCTGCTTGAAGATCTCATTGACGTCGGCGTTGATTTCCTCGTGGCAGGTGAGCAGGCCGAAGTCGGTATAAAAACGCGTGGTGCGCGGATGGTAGTTGCCGGTGCCAAGGTGGCAGTAGCGGCGATAGCCGCTGCCCTTGCCGCTGTCTTCGCGACGCAGCACCTGCAGCATCTTGGCATGGGTCTTGTAGCCGAACACGCCATACACCACATGCACGCCGACCTCCTCGAGGCGTGCGGCGATGTTGAGGTTGGCTTCCTCGTCGAAGCGCGCCATGAGTTCCACCACTACCGTGACTTCCTTGCCCTGCTGGGCGGCACGCAGAAGATGTTCCATAAGCACGGATTCGGTGCCGGTGCGATACACGGTCATGCGGATCGCCACCACCTGCGGGTCGTCGGCCGCCTGTTGCAGAAAATGGATCACCGGGGTGAAGGATTGGTAGGGATGATGCAGCAATATGTCCTGCTTGCGGATGCTGGCGAAGATGTCATAGCGTTTGGTCAGCGATTTCGGCAAGCCGGGCTGGAAGGGCTCGTATTTCAGGTCGGGACGATCGACACTGTCGGGCACCGACATCAGGCGCACCAGATTGACGATACCCGGCACGCGGAACATGTCCTCCCGATCCAGGCCGAATTGCTGCAACAGAAAATCAGCCATGACTTCGGAGCAGTTGTCGGCGACTTCGAGCCGCACCGCATCGCCGAAGTGGCGCTGCGGCAGCTCGCCCTGCAAGGCGGTACGCAGGTTCTTGACTTCCTCGTCGTCGACGAACAGGTCCGAATTGCGCGTGACGCGAAACTGGTAACAACCCAGCACATCCATGCCGGCGAAGAGTTCGCCGACATGCTGGTGCAATATGGAGGAAAGAAACACGAAACCGTAATCGAGCCCGGTCAACTTCCTGGGCAACTGGATCACGCGCGGCAATGCGCGTGGTGCCTGGACGATGGCAGCGCCCGAACTGCGGCCAAAGGCATCCGTACCGTCGAGTTCGATGGCGAAATTCAGGCTCTTGTTGAGCACGCGGGGAAATGGATGGGCAGGGTCGAGTCCGATCGGCGTCAGCACGGGCATCACTTCGCGCCGGAAATAATCGTGGATCCACTTGCTTTGCGCTTCTTTCCACTGACTACGGCGCAGGAACACGATGCCCTCGGCCGCCAGTGCCGGCAGAATTTCGTCGTTGAGCAACGCGTATTGCTCGGCGATCAGTGCATGCGCTTGCAGGCCGACGCGACGGAACACTTCCTGCGGCGGCAGGTTGTCGGTCCCGGGCGTATGGCTGCCGAGCTTGATTTGTTCCTTGAGACCAGCGACGCGGATTTCAAAAAACTCGTCGAGATTGGAAGAGACGATACACAAAAAGCGCAGTCGCTCCAGCAGCGGCACCCGGCTGTCGGCGGCTTGCGCCAGAACACGCCGGTTGAAGGCGAGCAGCGACAGCTCGCGATTGAGGAAATGATCTGCAGCGTAGCGGCGTGGGGCGGTCATGGACGGAGGAGGGGCCTGGCATTGGTGTGGATTCATTATAGGTGAATCTCCCAGGTACCAAGCGGGACGCAGGGTAGAATGAAGCCTTGCTCGGGAGGTTGCTTGAATTACGAACTGATTGCCGCGGTCGATCTCGGTTCCAACAGTTTTCGCCTGCAGGTCGGGCGCATCGTCGGAAACCAGATTTATCCGCTCGATTCGCTCAAGGAGTCGGTACGTCTGGCGGCCGGGCTGACAACACAGAGAACGCTCGATGGGACTTCGCAACTGCGCGGGCTGGAAGCACTGGCGCGTTTCGGCGAGCGGTTGCGCGGCTTCGTTCCAGGGGCGGTTCGCGCTGTAGCAACCAATACCTTGCGCGTTGCCAAGAATGCACCACAGTTCCTGGCCCAGGCGGAAGCCGCGCTCGGCTTCCCGATCGAGGTCATCGCCGGCCGTGAAGAAGCGCGAATGATTTATCTCGGGGTTGCGCATACCCTGGCCAACCCGGGCAATCAACAATTGGTGGTGGACATCGGTGGCGGCTCGACGGAACTCATCATCGGCCGCAATTTTGATCCGCTGCAGCTTGAATCGCTTTACATGGGCTGTGTCAGCTTCAGCCTCAAGTATTTTCCGCAAGGCCAGGTGACCAAGCAGGCCTTCAAGGAAGCCGAGTTGGCTGCCCGCAAGGAATTGCAGGCGATTGGCGCCACCTATCGCAGCACCGGGTGGGAGGAAGCCGTGGGTTCGTCCGGAACCGCCAAAGCCATCGTTGACCTCCTGACACTCAACGGCCTGAATGGCGGGTCGTCGCATGGCATTACCCGGGAAGGCCTGGACCGGCTGAAATCGCTAATCTGGCGCGCCGGAAGCTTCAGCAACCTGCGTCTTGAAGGTTTGCGTCCCGATCGTATGCCGGTGCTGCCGGGCGGTTTGAGCATCATGTCGGCGGTGTTCAAGGAGTTCGCGCTGGAGCAGATGACCTTCTCCGAAGGTGCCTTGCGTCTGGGCGTGCTGTATGACCTGCTCGGCCGCTATCATCACGAAGACCAGCGCGAGGAGACTGTCAGCCAGTTCATGCAGCGCTACGCGGTTGACCGGCGCCAGGCGGCCCGCGTCAGCCAGACGGCACTGGTCTTGTTGCAGCAGCTCTGCCCCGATGCGGCCGGGGAGGATCAGGGCGACATGCAGTTCCTGCTCTGGGCGGCGAGGTTGCATGAGATCGGAATTTCGGTGGCGCACTCGAGTTATCACAAACACAGCGCCTATATCCTGGCCAATGCCGACATGCCGGGTTTTTCAAAGCGGGACCAGGGCCGTTTGTCGCGCATTGTTCTGGCGCATCGCGGTAAACTGGAACGGGTTCAGACCAGCTTGAGCGAACCACGCGATTCGATCCTGATTTTCTGCATGCGTCTGGCCGCCTTGTTTCACCGCGCCCGGGACGATGCGCCCATGCCCGGTGTGCAGGTGGCCGCGACGGAGCGCGGCTTCAAGTTGACGGTCGACGATGCCTGGCTCGGTGCCTCACCCTTGACTGCCGCGGCGCTTGAGGAAGAAGCCAGGCAATGGGCCGGATTGGATATGGAATTACGCCTGCGGCGTGAAAAAAACAAACATTGACTACGGAGAGAATAATGACAAATCCCTACGCCAGCGGCCTCGACAAGAATACCGCGAATCATGTGCAGCTGACGCCGCTGACATTTCTTGAGCGCTCGGCTTATGTCTACCCCAAACGCATATCAATGATTCACGGGCAGCGCCGCTATACCTGGGCCGAAACCTATGCGCGCAGCCGCCGCCTGGCATCGGCGCTGGTGCGGCGGGGCATTGTCGAAGGCGACACGGTTGCGGTGATGCTCAACAACACGCCGGAAATGCTTGAATGCCATTTTGGCGTGCCGATGACCGGGGCGGTGCTGAACACCATGAACACCCGCCTCGATCCGGAGAGCATCGCCTTCATGCTGAATCACGGTGAAGCGAAGATGCTGATTGCCGATCGCGAATATTCACCCATGGTGAAACGCGCACTGGAACTGCTGGGACGCGCCATCATGCTGGTCGAGGTGGATGACACCGAGTACACCGGACCCGGCGAGCGCCTTGGCGATCTCGATTACGAGGCTTTTCTCTCTGGTGGCGATCCCAACTATGCCTGGAAAAACCCCTCGGACGAGTGGAACGCCATATCGCTCAACTACACTTCAGGCACTACCGGCAATCCCAAAGGCGTGGTCTATCACCATCGCGGCGCCTATCTCAATGCAGTATCCAACATCGTTTCCTGGGGCATGCCGCCGCAGGCCGTGTATTTGTGGACGCTGCCGATGTTCCACTGCAACGGCTGGTGTTTCCCCTGGACCATGGCGGCCAACTCTGGCACCAATGTCTGCCTGCGTCGCGTGGATGCCAAGCTGGTGCTCGATGCCATCCGCGAACACAAGGTGACCCATTATTGCGGCGCGCCGATCGTGCATTCCATGCTTGTCAATGCGCCGCCGGAGTGGCGTGCCGGCATCAATCACAAGGTCAGCGCCCTGGTGGCGGCGGCGCCGCCGCCGGCGTCGGTTATCGAGGGCATGGAGACCATCGGCTTCAATATCACCCATGTCTATGGCCTCACCGAAACCTACGGTCCGGCGGCCGTCTGCGCCAAGCATGTGGAATGGGACGCGCTCTCCATCGATCAGCGCACCGAGCGCAACGGTCGTCAGGGCGTGCGTTACCACATGCAGGAGGGTATTGATGTGATGGACCCCTTGACCATGCAGCCGGTGCCCTGGGATGGCGAGACCATGGGCGAGATCATGTTTCGCGGCAATATCGTGATGAAAGGCTATCTCAAGAATCCCAAGGCCAGCGAAGAGTCGTTCTATGGCGGCTGGTATCACACTGGCGACCTTGCGGTGATGCAGCCTGACGGCTACGTCAAGATCAAGGACCGCTCCAAGGATGTGATCATCTCGGGCGGCGAAAATATTTCTTCAGTGGAAATCGAAGACACGCTCTATCGGCATCCAGCCGTGATGTCGGTGGCCGTGGTCGCGACGCCGGACCCGAAATGGGGCGAGGTGCCTTGCGCCTTCGTTGAAACCAAGGAAGGGGCGAAAGTCACGGCAGAAGAACTCACGGCCTTCTGCCGGGAGCGCATGGCACACTTCAAGGTGCCCAAGAGATTCATCTTTGAAGCCCTGCCCAAAACCTCGACCGGCAAGATACAGAAGTACGTTCTGCGCCAGCGGGCGAAGTCTGCGGCTGCGATAGAATAGATTGAAAGCGAATTTCCCTGCGAATTCCCCTCGATTGTCCCCGACTTGAGGGGCAGTCGCCTGTTGGCTGAATAGCAAAGTGAGAAAAAAATGGCTCTGAAAAATTTGATGGTTCATCTGGATCAAGGTGAGCGCTCCCAGGTTCGACTTGAACTGGCGGTCGCGCTGGCGAAAAAGCACCAGGCCAGGCTGGTCGGTGTATTTGGTCAAAGGGCCGAGGCGCAACAAGTCGGTATCGTCGCGAACTGGCCGAGCCCGGAGTATCTTGCCGCTGCCTCGCAAACCAGGGCGTTGTTCGAAAAGTTCAGCGCGGGCCTGGCGCAGGTGGAATGGCACGACATCAATCGCGGCAGCGACCATGAGCTGCTGCGGCAGATCACCGATTTTGCACGCTATTTCGACCTGGTCATCATGGGGCAGCACGATGAAGCCAAGGACGATCGGGTGCCGGCGGACTTGCCCGAAGAAGTGATCGTCAATTCCGGTCGACCGGTATTGATGGTGCCTTATGCCGGCAATTTCAACGCGGATTTTCAGCGTCCTTTGATTGCCTGGAACAAGTCTCGCGAAGCGGCCCATGCGCTCAATGATGCCTTGCCGTTGATCGAGGGTTGTACTGGAGCGACGGTGGTGTCACTCGATACCCAGCACGAGCACGCCCAAGCTTGTTGCGCCGAACTGAGCAGCCATTTTGCCTGCCATGGCGTCAAGATCAGGACGGATATCCTGGTGGTCGACGATATCGGCATCATGGACATGCTGCTGAACCGGGTGACCGACCGCGATGCCGATCTGCTGGTGATGGGCGCACATGGACAGATCGGCTTCCCTTTTGTCAGTCGCGGCGCCGGCACCCGTTATATCCTGAGGCACATGACCGTGCCGGTTTTGCTGTCCAACTGAAAAGGAGTTCTGCATGAGCGCCGTTCCGCAAGCCGAATCCAATCAGCCCTTGTTGTTGCGCCAGGACGAGGCTGGCGTGACCACGCTGACCCTGAACCGTCCCGCCCAGTTCAATTCGCTTTCGGAAGAACTGCTCACTGAACTGCAGGCGGCGCTCGATGCCGTCGCCAAGGAACCGCAAATTCGTGCCGTGGTGATCGCCGGCGCCGGTAAGGCGTTTTGCTCCGGTCACGACCTGAAACAGATGCGTGCCAATCACAGCAAGGAATACATGCAGAAACTGTTTCGTCAGTGCGGCAAGATGATGATGACCGTGGCGTCGATTCCACAGCCGGTGATTGCCCGGGTGCATGGTATCGCCACTGCGGCGGGATGTCAGCTGGTGGCGGCTTGCGACCTGGCGGTGGCAGCCGATGTGGCGCGCTTTGCCGTTTCCGGCATCAACGTCGGCCTGTTCTGTTCCACGCCGGCAGTGGCGCTTTCGCGCAACATGGGGCGCAAGCAGGCCATGGAAATGCTCGTCACCGGCGATTTCATCGATGCTGCCGAAGCGCAAAAGCGTGGCATGGTGAACCGCGTGGTGCCGCTCGACCAGTTGGATGCCGAAGTCAAAAAACTGACCGATTCGATCTGTGCCAAGTCGGCGGTTGCCATCAGCATGGGCAAGCAGTTGTTCTACAAGCAACTGGAAATGGGGGTCGAGGGCGCCTATCAACTGGCTGCGGAAACCATGGCTTGCAACATGATGGCTGCGGACGCCGGTGAGGGCATCGATGCCTTCATGCAGAAGCGCAAGCCGGAATGGCAGGGGCGTTGATCCGATACGAAGCCAATCAGGTCCTGGTAACCGCCGACTGACTGCCTGAGCATGGCGGACGACTCCATTCTCGAGACCGAGAACCTGTGCAAGGAATTCAAGGGGTTTGTCGCGGTCAACGAGGTCAGTCTCAAGGTCCGGCGCGGCGACATCCACGCCTTGATCGGTCCCAACGGCGCGGGCAAGACAACCTGCTTCAACCTGCTCACCAAATTTCTTGAGCCGACACGCGGTTCGATCCGCTTCAATGGCATCGACATCACGCGCGACCGGCCGGCGCAGATCGCCCGTCGTGGCATCGTGCGTTCTTTCCAGATTTCCGCGATTTTTCCGCACCTGACGGTGCTGGAAAATGTGCGCATCGCCTTGCAGCGCAAGCTGGGAAGTTCTTTCCACTTCTGGCGTTCCGAGCAAAGCCTGGAGCAACTGCATGGTCGTGCCATCGAACTGCTGGCCGAAGTGGCGCTGGATTCCTACGCCGGCCAGGTTGCCGGTGAATTGCCGTATGGTCGCAAGCGCGCCCTGGAGATTGCGACCACGCTGGCGCTGGAACCGGAACTGATGCTGCTGGATGAGCCGACACAGGGCATGGGGCATGAGGATGTTGACCATGTCATGCAATTGATCAAGAAAGTCTCGGCCAATCGCACCATCCTGATGGTCGAGCACAACATGAAGGTGGTGGCGGGCATTTCCGACACGCTCACGGTGCTGGCACGCGGCGCGGTGCTGGCCGAAGGGCCCTACGCCACGGTCGCCAGGAACCCGCAGGTCATCGAAGCCTATATGGGCACGGTCGAAGCCGGGAAGCATGGAGCAAGCGTTTGAATAGTTTGCATAGTATTAATGCGCCCCTGGAATACCTGCAGATTCGCGGCCTGCACGCGTTCTATGGCGAGTCGCATGTTTTGCATGGCATCGATCTGCAGGTGAATCGTGGCGAATGCGTCTCGCTGCTTGGCCGCAACGGTGCGGGCCGCACCACGACGTTGCGCGCCATCCTGGGGCTCACCGGCAAGCGCACCGGTTCGATTATGGTGAATGGCCGCGAGACCATCACCATGCCCACGCACCGCATTGCCCAACTGGGCGTAGGTTATTGCCCCGAGGAACGCGGCATTTATGCCAGCCTGAGCTGCGAGGAAAACCTGCTGCTGCCGCCCCAGGTGGGCAGCGGCGGCATGAGCCTGGCAGAAATCTATGCCATGTTTCCCAATCTCGCGGAACGCCGTGACAGCCAAGGCACGCGCCTGTCCGGCGGGGAGCAGCAGATGCTGGCTTTGGCGCGAATTCTGCGCAGCGGCGCCCATCTGCTGCTGCTCGATGAAATATCCGAAGGTCTTGCACCGGTCATCGTGCAAAAGCTGGGCACTGTCATCAGCCAGCTCAAGGCCAGGGGTTTCACGATTCTTCTGGTGGAGCAGAACTTTCGTTTCGCCGCACCGCTGGCCGATCGTATGTACATTGTCGAGAACGGCCAGATCGCGGCTGAAATCGCCCAAGGTGAGATCGAGACAAAGCAGGACCTGTTGCAGGAATATCTCGGCGTATGAGACAGGTACGATAGAGACGGAAACGCTGACGCACTGACATGAACGAGATTTTCGGGATACCCATTCAAGCCTTGATGGGCCAGTTGATGCTGGGCCTGGTCAATGGCGCCTTCTACGCCATGCTGAGCCTGGGCCTGGCGGTGATCTTCGGCATGCTCAACATCATCAACTTTGCGCACGGCGCGCTCTACATGATGGGGGCATTTCTTGCCTGGCTCGGCCTGACTTATCTCGATCTCGGCTATTGGCAGTCGCTGCTGCTTGCACCCCTGTGCATGGCCTGTTTCGGGGTGTTGATTGAGCGCTGCATGTTGCAATGGCTCTACAAGCTTGATCATCTGTATGGCCTGCTGCTGACCTTTGGCCTGGCACTGGTTCTGGAAGGCCTGTTTACCAACCAGTTCGGCGTATCGGGCCAACCCTATTCGATTCCCGATGAACTCACAGGCGCCTTCAATCTGGGTTTCATGCTCTTGCCGAAATATCGCGCCTGGGTGATCGTCGCATCGCTCGTGGTGTGTTTCGCCACCTGGTTCATGATCGAGAAAACCCGCCTCGGTGCCAATCTGCGCGCCGCGACAGAGAATCCCCAGCTGACCCAGGCTTTCGGCATCAACGTGCCCTTGATGGTGATGCTGACCTACGGCTTCGGCTGCGCCCTGGCGGGTTTTGCCGGAGTGCTTGCCGCGCCGGCGATCCAGGTCAGTCCGCTGATGGGCTCCAACCTGATCATTGTCGTCTTTGCGGTGGTGGTGATCGGCGGGATGGGATCCATCCTCGGTTCCATTCTGACCGGACTGGGCCTGGGCGTGATTGAGGGCCTGACCAAAGTGTTTTATCCGGAAGCATCTTCGACGGTGGTTTTCATCATCATGGCCATCATCCTGATGATCCGCCCGGCCGGCCTGTTCGGGAAAGAAAAATGAAGCCTTCCTCAGCGGGCTACTTCGCACTTCTGGTATTCGGACTGATCGCACCGTTCATTATCTATCCGGTGCTGATGATGAAAATTCTGTGCTTTGCCCTGTTCGCCTGTGCCTTCAATCTGCTGCTGGGCTACACCGGTTTGCTGTCGTTCGGACACGCGGCTTTTTTCGGCACGGCAGCTTATGTGGCCGGGCACGCAATCAAGGTGTGGAGCCTGCCACCCGAACTCGGGCTGCTCGCGGGTACTCTGGCTGCGGCACTTCTCGGTTGGGTTTTCGGCAGTCTGGCGATTCGCCGTCAGGGTATTTATTTCGCCATGGTGACGCTGGCCCTGGCACAGATGATGTATTTCTTCTTTCTCCAGGCGTCTTTCACCCATGGCGAGGACGGTCTGCAGGGGGTGCCGCGTGGCAGCCTGCTGGGCGTGATCGACCTGGCCGACGACATCAATCTCTACTATTTCGTGCTGGCGATTTTCATCGCGGCTTTCTGCCTGATCCATCGCACCATCCATTCGCCCTTCGGACAGATTCTCAAGGCCATCCGGGAGAACGAGGCCAGGGTGATTTCGCTCGGCTACGATGTGGCGAAATACAAGTTGTTGTGCTTTGTGCTTTCCGCCACTTTGGCCGGCCTGGCGGGCGCCACCAAGATGCTGGTGTTCAAGTTCGCCACCCTGACCGATGCCCATTGGCATGCCTCCGGAGAGGTGGTCCTGATGACCATACTCGGCGGCATGGGGACGGTGTTCGGGCCGCTGGCCGGTGCTGCGGTGATCGTGGCATTGCAGAATGAACTGGCGGACAAGGTCGGGTCTCTGGTCACGGTTATCATGGGGTCGATTTTTGTGATTTGCGTGCTGGCTTTCCGGCGTGGCATCGTCGGTGAAATGACTGCGCTATACCAGCGCCTGGCAAGAAACAAAGCCTGACGGGTTCCTGCCAGAGCATCAAGGCGGAGGCTGCTTCACAAGCGTTTCCGGGATAAAAAGACAGCGTCCGGACAAACCCGGAAAGCTCAATTCAGTGCATAATTGGCGTTTGATTTATCGTCCTAAAGGAGCCCTGTCTTGAAGATTCTGGTACCCGTCAAGCGTGTGGTGGATTACAACGTCAAAGTGCGCGTCAAAGCGGACGGCACCGGCGTCGATCTGGCCAACGTCAAAATGTCGATGAACCCCTTCGACGAAATTGCCATCGAGGAAGCCGTGCGACTCAGAGAGGCCAATGTCGCCAAGGAAGTCATTGCCGTCAGTTGCGGTCTTGCCGCTTGCCAGGAAACCCTGCGCACGGCGATGGCGATTGGCGCCGATCGCTCGATCCTGGTCGAGTCGGATGTCGATCTGCAGCCGCTGGCTGTCGCCAAGCTGATCAAGGCTGTCGCCGAAAAGGAACAGCCGCAGATCGTGATCTTCGGCAAGCAAGCCATCGACGACGATGCCAACCAGACCGGACAGATGTTCGCCGCCCTGATGGGCTGGCCGCAGGCGACTTTCGCCTCCAAGGTTGTGGTTTCCGGCGACACGGCGACCGTGACGCGTGAAATCGACGGCGGCTCGGAAACCCTCGAGTTCAAGCTGCCGCTGGTCATCACCACCGACCTGCGCCTCAACGAGCCGCGCTATGCAACCCTGCCGAACATCATGAAGGCCAAGAAGAAGCAGCTGGACGTCTTCAAGCCGGCCGATCTCGGCGTGGATGTGACGCCGCGCCTGACGACCCTGAAAGTCTCCGAGCCGCCCAAACGCGGCGCCGGCGTCAAGGTAGCGGACGTCAAGGAACTCGTTGCCAAACTCAAGAATGAAGCGAAGGTGATTTGATGAGCCTACTTGTTATCGCAGACCACGACAACGCCACGCTGAAGGCGGTCACCCTCAACACCGTTGCCGCCGCGCAGAAGATCGGCGGCGAAATCCATGTGCTGGTCGCCGGTAGCGGCTGCGCTGCGGTCGCAGCCGCCGCCGCTAAAATCGCCGGCGTGAGCAAAGTCAAGCTGGCCGATGCCGCCCACTATGCCGATCAGACTGCAGAGAACCTCGCTGCCCTGGTTCAAGCAAATGCCGCCGGCTACAGCCATATTCTCGCGGCGGCCACTGGCAACGGTAAAAACCTGCTGCCGCGTGTCGCAGCCCTACTCGATGTGGCGCAGATCTCGGAAATCACGGCGGTGGAAAGCCCGGATACTTTCGTGCGCCCGACTTACGCCGGCAACGCCATGGCCACGGTCAAGTCCGCCGATGCCGTGAAAGTCATCACCGTACGCAGCACCGGTTTCGATCCGGTGGCCGCCGATGGTGGCAGTGGCGCCGTGGAAGCGGTTGCAGCAGCGGCTGACCTCGGGCTGGCCAAGGTCACCGGCCGCGAAATTACCAAGAGCGCACGTCCAGAACTGGGCGCGGCCAAGGTGATCGTCTCCGGTGGTCGCGGCATGGGTTCCGGCGAGAACTACCATAAATTGCTTGAGCCTTTGGCCGACAAGCTCAATGCTGCGCTGGGTGCCTCGCGTGCGGCGGTTGATGCGGGCTTCGTGCCGAATGATTACCAGGTCGGCCAGACCGGGAAAATCGTTGCGCCCCAGCTGTATTTTGCGATCGGTATCTCGGGTGCGATCCAGCATCTGGCCGGCATGAAGGACAGCAAGGTGATCGTCGCCATCAACAAGGACGAAGACGCGCCGATCTTCCAGGTTGCGGATTATGGATTGGTCGCCGACCTGTTTGCCGCCGTGCCGGAACTGGTTGCCGAATTGGGCTGAAACAAAATCTAGAGAACGAACCATGAGCACCTACACCCCCCCGCTGAAAGACATGCAATTCGTGCTGCGCGAGTTGGCCGGCATCGACAAGGTCGCGCAACTGCCCGGCTACGAAGAAGCTTCCCCGGATCTGGTCGACTCAATCCTGGAAGAGGCGGGCAAGTTTGCCGGCGGGGTGTTGGCGCCGCTGAACTGGAGCGGCGACCGGGAAGGTGCGAAGTGGAATGACAAAGCCGTCACCATGCCGGCCGGTTTCAAGGAAGCCTACACACAGTTCGCCGAAGCCGGCTGGAACGGCTTGTCCTGCGACGTGGCGCATGGCGGCCAGGGCCTGCCCAAGCTGGTTTCGGCTGCTGTCCAGGAAATGTGGAAAGCTTCCAACATGGCGTTCTCTTTGTGTCCGCTGCTCACGCTGGGCGCGATTGAAGCCCTGCATCTGAGTGGCTCGGACCAGCAGAAAGACACCTATTTGCCCAACATGATCGCGGGCAAATGGACCGGCACCATGAACCTTACCGAGCCCCAGGCCGGCTCGGATCTCGCCGCCATCCGCACCCGTGCCGTGCCGCAGGGCGATGGCACCTACAAGATTTTCGGCCAGAAGATCTTCATCACCTACGGCGATCATGACATGGCCGAGAATATCGTTCATCTCGTTCTGGCCAGGACCCCCGATGCGCCGGAAGGCGTCAAGGGCATCTCGCTGTTCGTCGTGCCGAAATTCATGGTCAACCAGGATGGCAGCCTCGGCGCAAGAAACGATGCCTACTGCGTTTCGATCGAGCACAAGCTCGGCATCCACGCCAGTCCGACCTGCGTCATGGCTTTCGGCGACAATGGCGGTGCAGTCGGTACCCTGGTCGGCCAGGAAAACGCCGGCCTCAAATACATGTTCATCATGATGAACGCCGCGCGCTTTGCCGTCGGCCTGGAAGGCGTGGCCTTGGGCGAGCGCGCCTATCAGCACGCCCTCGCCTATGCCAAGGAGCGCATCCAGGGGCGTGACATCGCTGGCAGCGCTGCGAGTGTCGCCATTGTCCATCATCCCGACATACGGCGCATGCTGATGCAGATGAAGTCCCTCAACGAAGCCATGCGCGCCCTGGCCTATACCGTTGCCGCGGCCCATGATGCCGCCGCGCGTCATCCGGATGAGAACGAACGCAAACGCAATCAGGCTTACGTCGACCTGATGATCCCGGTGGTCAAGGGCTGGCTGACCGAAACCAGCAATGAGCTCACCTATCTGGGCGTACAGATTCACGGCGGCATGGGCTTCGTCGAAGAAACCGGCGCAGCGCAGCACCAGCGCGATGCGCGCATCACCACCATCTACGAAGGCACCACCGGCATCCAGGCCAACGATCTGATCGGCCGCAAGATCGCCCGCGAAGGCGGCGCCACCATCAAGGCGGTGATCGGCTTGATGCGCCAGACCGAAGCCGAACTCGCAAAGCAGTCAGGTGCCGAATTTGCCGTCATCAAAGCTGCGCTGGGCAAGGGCATCGGCGCAGTGTCCGAGGCCGCCGACTACATTGTCGCCAATTACGGCAACGATATCCGTGCGGTATCCGTGGGTGCCGTGCCTTTCCTCAAATTGCTGGGTATCGTGGCCGGGGGCTGGCAAATGGCGCGGGCGGCACTGGTGGCGCAGGCAAAAATCGCCGCCAATGACAAGGATCCCTTCTATCCGGCCAAGATCGTCACGACGCGTTTTTATGCCGATCACGTCCTCTCCACTGCGCCAGGGCTGTCCCATGCCGTGGTGCATGGCGGTGTCGGCGGCATGGCACTGGATGTCGCCATGTTCTGAACACCACTGTGGCCATGATGATGGCTTGTGGGTATTGGTAGTGTAGTCCTTCGCTAAAAATTCCAACCGGGGCCGTCATGCTTGGCGCCAAAGATCAGGCTGATTTCAAACTGCTGCGATATTTCACGACCACCAGCCTGGTCGCTTTCATCGTGGTCGCCGGTTTGCTGGGTTACGTCTTTCGGACACTCTCCATTAACGCCATGCTCGGCGAGTATGAAAGTCAACACACCAATCTGGCCAGGTTTCTGGCCAATGAAATCTGGGAACATCAATTCGATAAGTTTATTCTTGGAACCGAAGCCAAGACCGCGGACGAGATCAAGCAAATGCCGCAAATTCCCCTGATTAGCGTGGAAATGGCATTGCTGCTGAAAGGTACTTCGATATTCAAGGTCAAGTTGTACAACCGTCAGGGCATGACGGTCTTCTCCAGCGATCCCAGGCAGATTGGCGTAGACAAAAGCAGCAATACTGGCGTCATAAGTGCTTTGCGCGGGCGGTCCGAGTCGGAGCTGACCCACCGCGACAGCTTCAGCACTTTCGAGGGCGAGGTCCAGAATCGCGACCTGGTGGAAAGTTATGTTCCTCTCCACGACCCGTTTTCGGGCAAGATCGTCGGGGTTTTCGAAATTTATGGTGATGCGACGCAGAGCGTGGCGTATATCGGCGAGAGACAGCTATACATCGTCATCACTGTCATCGGTTTGCTGGCGCTGCTCTACATGGCCCTGTTCATCATCGTCCAGCGGGCGCAGAACCTGATTAACCGGCAGAACCTGGAACGCGAGCGTTCGCAGCAGGCGCTGAGCGAGAGTGAGGAGCGCTGGAAATTCGCCCTGGAGGGCGCAGGCGACGGGGTCTGGGATCGCAACATGCAAACCGGCGAGGTGGTGTATTCGAAGCGCTACCGGGAAATGTACGGTTTTTCCGATGAGAACGTGGATTTCCTCAAGGAGGATTGGGACAGCCGTGTTCATCCCGATGATCTGGAAAATGTCCTGGCGGAGCGGCAAGCCTATTTGACTGGACAGACACGCAGCTATGCCAATGAGCGGCGCATGCAATGCAAGGACGG
>Ga0172380_10004532_pt1 | contig 17762 bp, 30 predicted proteins | sample Leawe162metaG_FD_119747 | JGI IMG/M metagenome (GOLD analysis project Ga0172380, IMG submission 119747) | Leachate microbial communities from a municipal landfill in Southern Ontario, Canada - Leachate well 162 metaG | ecosystem: Engineered > Solid waste > Landfill > Unclassified | place... | reverse complement strand
TTATCTTAAAAATATATAAAAAAAAAATACAATTCTCTATATGATACATTATAAATATTCTTTTCTATTTCTCAGTATGTTAGTACATATAATACACCTCGAGAATTTGAGAATCCTGGGATTTTACATATTATCAACATCCAGTAAACACTCCATCAACAAACCAGGCATAGACAAACAACTATTTTTAATTAATAATATACCCAAGATCAAAAGGCAAACAAAAAGCGCCCATCAAACATCACCAACCAATTAGGGATGCAAGAGACAAAATCTTAAAACACAAACCTTACCGGAGTAAACAAAATGAGAACACACGACGAATCAGAGATAAAAACACTGTTTGAACTACATCAAAACTACAGGGATGTTAACCGGCACTATAAAAATATGCCAGAATGTAGAGAAAGGGATTTTGTTAGAAATGTACTAAAACAAGCTAAAAACCAATATTATCAACAACTTAGGGCAGTACAATGATCGTTACAACAAACCTGTACAAGGTAAATAAAATCAAAATCAAAAAATCATCATTAATAGGACACGAAAAAAATACAGAGATATTTACAATTACGTTTGAGGACAGCGCAGGCGGCTGGACTGAGTTAACTGCATTTATGGAGGATGAGTTTGAATTAAAAGGGTTTAAAATCGACGAATAAAGGGCATTAGAGGCGTTTAATCATACTACCAGCTACCATAGCATTGGTTTTTTAACTAATCGTCGCTAACACGTCAAAGCAACGCAAAATTGATAATAAAATGTTTTACCTAAAGGATAAAACCTATGACAGGATTAATAATTTGGTTTGTGGCATCCATAATAGCCACTATAGTAGCAATATCAATCGTAGCGATTAATAAAAGGAGCTAAAATTGAATCAAAATCAAAGTAATAAGAAATTCACATTACTAGACATGTATGAGGCGTTTATTGTAGGCACGCAATCAGCATATAAAAAACAAATAACAGAGGATGACTACTCATATTTTATGGAAATATCAATTAAACGCGGATGGGCAAATAATGACAGAATCACTTAAATCATGGGAACAAAAAAAGGTTGTGGAATGGTTCAGAAAAACATACCCTGAACATAAAATAGTAATGATTAGCAACGATGGCCCACACTCGCCGGCAGAGAAGGAAGAGAAGATTAGCCTAGGATTATGTAAGGGAGCCGCTGACCTGTATATACCGTTCATAAGCGCCTGGGTGGAAATGAAACGAATAAAGGGCGACACCTGGAGCGAAGATCAAAAAGAATTTAATTTCTATGTGGAGGCAAAATGCAATAACTATTACCTACTGTGCTATGGGCATAAGGATGCTATCAATCAAATTGAGGAATTGATGAATGATAAATGAATTTGTACGCACGTTTTTTGGCATAGATAGACTGATAATCGTTGACTATCTGGAACTATCCCTATACCTGTTTGCCGGAATGGCGATAGCCATGATGATAATAGAGGCGTTTAAAAAATGATAACCAATGACATGTTAATGATCGCAGATAGGCAATCAAAATATGAACAAAAAATAAAAAACCAGGTTGATAAATCAACAACCTATCACGCAAAATATGTATCAGAACACAGAGAGGAATTGAACGAAAAAAGACGAATTTACTTAAAAAAATACAGAGAAAAGAACAAGGCTTTAATATCACTAGAAAATAAAGAGATTTACCAACTAAAAAAGAAGGCAAAAAATGAGCATAGAAAAATATGAATCAGACACAATATGGCTAAAAAAAAATCTTGAGGCCGTTACGGAAAACGAAATTGACGAGTTTATACAGGCAGTGTCAATACTCATATACGATATGACGTACAGCGAAAATGAGGCGAGAAATCATTCACTTGCAATATTAAACAAAAACAGAAGGCGAAATGAAAAAAGTATTTACAACAGGATATGATCAAAAAAGTATTTTTTTAAATCCAAACGAACCAGCTCACGGGTTTAAAAACGATATAAAATGCTTTGGTATTAGAGATATATACCTAGCGTTTTTGGCCGGCGGAACACTACGCATAAACGTACCACAGGACCAAAACATACAGGATTATTTTATTGAGCTGGCTTATAAACGAGGATGGATTGATGACGAAAATAATAGCGATTGACCCTGGATTAAAAACAGGTATTGCAATTATGCAACAAAATGTATTTTTAGACATTTTTACAACAGATTTTTGGGGGTGTATTGAAATTATTGATAATAATAAAACGGCAATGTTTGTGTTGGAAAAGCCAAACACAAACCATGTTTGGCATAAAAAAATAGGATCAGCCAACTACTCTGCATCAATAGGGCTCAGGGTGGGCAGCGTAATCAGAGAGGCGCAATTGATAGAGCGCCACCTACTGCTAAGAACAGCAAATTTTGTTTTGACAACGCCGGCAGGGAAATCAACTGCAACTAATTTTAAAAACATAACTGGCTATGAGGGTAGAACAAACCAGCACGAACGCGACGCAGGGTTGATGGCATGGACATACAACAAACAAATAGGTGTAAAATGATAGCAAAAATTGGAGGCCGCGCTTATGTATCGGCGTTGATTGATAATAAACAGGTATGGGCATTACCTGGATCAACACCACCAATACGAAACAATATGGGGGAAGTTGTTAATCAAGGATTAATAGTATGTATCGATAATGATGGATTAAAAAAATATGCGGCGAGCGTAGGCTGTAAAATTGTTTATAGTCAACTATAGGAAAAAGTTATTGACTCTATAGGAAAATAATATGTTGCATTTTTGGTTAAAGTCGCTATAATTTATTTGAGTTTAAAAATTAACCAACTAACCGGAGTGAACAAAATGAAAAACTATTTAAAATTAATTGACGACCTGGATGCTACGATAGCCGGCCTTGGCGACGCTCATTTTAAACATCCAACCGTATGGTACGTGACAGACCACACGGGCACAAAACGAGGAAGCCTAAGTGAGTATAAAACAACAATGTGGGGCAAACAGCATTACATTAATGACGTAAAATCAATCCCATTAAACGAGTTTAACGATTACGACTGTTATTTAATGTCGTCCGAATGGCTGGACAGACGCTCTACAGGCGACAGGAGGCTGTGATGAAACTAGAGTACATAATTGCATTGCCGATTATATTATTTATAATAGGATGTTTTTTATACAGCCCTGTATTAGGGGCTGGCATAATAGTACAGATATTTTTAATGTCGATATTTGGTAAATGAAATGAGAGAGGCAGAGCATTGGACAGAGGCAGAGCGTATTGACACGCTCTACAATTTACGTGACAGATACGATACACTAGCATGTTTTAGAGATTTTACATTAAACTCAAACGAACGCGCTAGGGTTGATGTTTTGTACAACCATGCAAAACGAGAGTATTTTGATTTTTTAGAGGAGTTTAACAAAAAATGAACATAATAAAAACATTGGCAATTATTGGATTAGTATCTGTTACATACCAGGCAATGGCCAATGAATACCAGCCGCCCCAGTATGTTAGACCTGAATATCGTCAAACATACACGCAGCAGTACCATCAACAACAATTTGAGACGCTGAGGGATAGTAGGGGTTATAGCGAGCGGCCGCAATACCAGAATCAGCAGTATGACTCGGTTACAACCTGCGTACCAATATACGGCACTGGCGGCATGAGTTGCACAACTAGATAATAACAAACATAAAATAAAGGGCCCGAACTAAGCGGGCTTTTTATGTCATAAATATTATGTTGCATTACAATCAAAAATATGCTAATGTGTATTTATTTGAAATGTTATAATATAACACTAACTATGGCAGACACAGGCAGACCACCAGTAGTATTAACAGACGAACAGGTTATCCAGGTTGAGGCGCTCGCGACTTATCTAAGCATTGAAAGAATAGCTGACTACCTTGAAATATCACGACCAACATTTTATGAAATCATGGAAAGACAGCCTGAGGTTTCTTTACGCTATAAGAAAGGGAAGGCAAAAACAGCTAAAAAAATAACAAAATCATTGATTCAGCAAGGGCTAGAAGGAAATACAGCCGCCCTGATTTTTTATCTAAAAACACAAGAGCGATGGAAGGAGTCAAGCACCGTAGAGCACACTGGCGATATTAATATCACAAACATTACCCGCACGATTATAGACCCAGCAAAATAATGGCCACACTGGACATACCAACAGCTAGGGCGTTTGTGCCATTATTGAAACAAGCCAGGTACAAAGCAGCTTATGGCGGGCGTGGCAGCGCAAAATCTCATTTTTTTGCTGAAATGGTTGTAGATAAATGTGTAGAGAAATCAACGTTTGTTGTATGTTGTCGCGAAACACAAAAATCATTAAAATTTAGCTCCAAACGATTGATTGAATACAAAATAGAAACGCTAGGCGTGGGGCATTTGTTTGAGATACAGGAAGCACAAATCAAGGGTTCGAATGGAAGCCTGATTATATTTACTGGCCTTCAGTCACATACATCAGACAGCATAAAATCCCTGGAGGGCGCCGATGTACTCTGGATAGAGGAGGCGCAGAACGTAAGCCAAACCAGCCTTGACATAGTTAGGCCTACGATAAGAAAAACAGGTTCAGAGATATGGGCGAGTTGGAACCCGCGTTTTTCAACAGACCCAATAGACGAACTATTAAGAAACGATAGCCCGCCTCCAGGTTCAATAGTCGTAAATGCAAATTGGACAGAAAATCCTTGGTTTCCAGAGGAGCTAAAGATCGAAATGGAGTACGACAGGGCGCGCGATATGGACAAATACCTGCATATATGGGAGGGGCAATACCTAAGCAACAGCGAGGCCAGGGTATTTAAAAATTGGACTGTAGAGGAGTTTGAGAGGCCGCGTGGAACCGTGTTTAGGCTAGGCGCAGATTGGGGATTTAGTGTTGACCCTAGTGTGTTGATTAGGGCATCGATAGACGGCAACATACTGTATATAGACTACGAGGCCTATCGTGTTGGCTGTGAAATCGTAAACCTGCCAGACCTGTTTATGTCTGTTCCACAGGCTGAAAAATGGCCAATAACCGCAGATAGCGCACGGCCAGAAACAATCAGCCACATGCAGAAAAATGGATTTCCCAAAATCCAGGCAGCGATAAAAGGGGCTAAATCGGTTGAGGATGGCATTGAGTTTTTAAAATCGTATGACATTATTGTTCACCCACGGTGCAAACATGTCATAGATGAATTGACACTTTACAACTATAAAACGGATAAAATGACAGGAAACATATTACCTATACTAGAGGATAAAAACAACCATTGCATAGACGCTCTACGCTATGCCTGCGAGGGCGCGCGGCGTGCGCAATTTAAAAACGAACTACCTGTGTTTAATCCCAAAATGCTGAGAAACTCTAATTCGTGGGCTAGCAGATAATGAACAAACAAAAAGAAAAAATAGTAGAAGAAGCTCACAAACGGTTTAAAACACTGACTGAGGATTCGTCCGAGATAGCAAATCGCGAATCTTTTATTAGGGATTTAAAATTTGCCAATGGAAACAGTAACAATAACTGGCAGTGGGACGATGATTACAACAGCCAAAACAATAGTAACAACAAATCATCATTACCCAGGGTAACAGTAAACAAAGTGCGTGTCCACAACCGCGCAATCGCAAACGATATAAGGCAAAACAAACCGCAAATAAAGGTTTTAGCAACAGGCGACGGCGCAAACAAAAGGACAGCCGAAATAATTGAGGGATGGATTAGGCATATCCAAAAAATATCAAACTCTGATATTGCCTTTGACACAGCCGCGGATTTTGCTATTGACGCAGGTCTTGGTTATATCAAGGTAACCACAAAATACGTTGACGAAACCAGCAACAAACAAACGCCAATAATAAAATGGGTTCCAGACCCAATGTCTATCTATATGGACATGGGCAAGGAGTTTAACGCAGAGGATTCGATGTATGCGTTTGAAGAAGAGATGATGTCCAAAGAAGATTTTGAGGCAAAATATCCAGAATCAGAAACAAAATCAGACAGCTGGGATTTTAGAACAGTTGAGAATGGCTGGCGAACAAAGGACGAAATTAGAGTAGTAAACTATTACAAAGTTATCGTGAAGCCTGAAACAATTTATTACCTGCCTGACGGTCAAAGCGTAAAAAAGAGCGAACTACCGCTAGAAGCGCTTGATATGGTAAAACAAAATCCAGATATTAAAAAACGCTCAGTCGATACAAAAACAGTCAAATGCTACAAAATAGCAGGCGATGAAATAATCGAGGAATACGATTGGCTTGATAGCACGATTCCAATTGTACCAGTAAAGGGCAATGAAAAAATCATTGACGGCAAAACCGTGCGCAGTGGCAACACAACGTTTATGCGTGATTCACAGCGCATGTTTAATTACGAACTGGCCAATGAGATAGAGTTTAAATACCTGCAAAACAAATCGCCGTATATGGCCCCTCACGCTGCAATCAAAGGGCTAGAGATGTTTTGGGATAATCTACACGAGTCTAGCTATGGCTACATCCCGTACAATCACATTGACAACCTGGGCAACGCTATCCCTGCTCCACAACGGCAGCAGCCGCCAGCATCAAGCACGGCTTATTATGACGGTATGCGCATAGCCAGTGAGAATATACAGGAAACCAGCGGGCAATTTGATGCACAAATGGGGCAGAATGTTAATCAACAATCCGGTGTTGCGCTACAGGCAGTCCAAAACAGAGGCCAGATAAGTACGTTTCAATTTCCTGATAACCTTGCGCGTGCTATGGAACGTGTAGGCAATATCCTGATTAAACTAATGCCTCAATATATAGACGCAGAGGAAATGATACGCATATTGGGTGAGGATGGCAAGGAAAGCGAGGTTTCTGTTGATGTAACACAGGAAGAAGCTTTTTCTAAAAAAATGGATATGCTAACCGGCGAGATAAACGAGGTTTTTAACCCAGGCGTTGGAACCTATTCAATAGATGTCCAGGTTGGCCCTAGTTATGGTACAAAACGTCAAGAGGCGTTTAATGCGCTAACTGAGATTGCGGCGAGAACCCCTGGATTTATGGAAAGAGCGGGCGATATTTATTTTAAAATCGCAGATTTTCCGATGGCTGATAAAATTGCTAAACGGTTTTTACCGCAGGGCGTACAGGATGATGAAATGCCAGAACAGCCGCAAATCCCGCCCGAGATTCAACAGCAAATGCAACAGCATGAGCAGACCATACAGCAGCTTGACGCCACAATACAGGCCATGAGTGCTGACTTGGACAAGACTAAGATTGAATATGCCAAGCTTGAGATTGACAGGTACAAAGCTGAAACAGAGCGCTTGAAGGTACAGCTGGATCATCAACGTGAAACAGCAATACAGGAAAATGAGAATATCAAGGCCGAGATTGATGACATTATCAACACCGAGTTTGCAAGCGAACAACAACAGCCAGAACAAGCGCAGATGCAGCCAGACCAAGGGATGATGCAAGAACAGCCGCAAGGCGACATGATGCAACAACCACCAATTGGTGCACAAAATGACATGGGCTAAAGACGCAACGCATGATGACCCGGCAGATCAGAGGGGATTGCCGGTTAACATATTCTTCAGTGAAACGGGTAACGGCGCAGAACCGCACAGCTATACAGGCAACTACTCGGTAACGCCCAAGGACATTAGCTATATAGTTCCACGCGGTACGCTCGAGGTTAACTCACTGCTTGTCACAATAACAGACGCTACAAGCTTCAACCAGGCAGACTATGGAGCAATAGCGGGCGGTTTGACAAATGGTATTAAGTTTTTTATCGTACTGGCGGGCACAACGACAGAAATTCCGCTATTCGCAGGCCATGTATTCAAGCATAACTATGACTTTCTGGCAATTTTTCACGACACTCTATTAACATCATTCGCAGGCGGGGCACAAACGCTTGCGCTTGAATCAGACCTTAAAAAGGTCTTTGGCATCCCACTAGTTTTACAAACCGGCGACAGGATAATAGTTCGCTTAAACGATGACCTAACCGGTCTTATCTCTCACACATTCGTACTAGGTTGCGAAAGATTTTTAAATAGGTAATATCAATGGCTTTTTCATTAGACGGTACACACGTAATTGGCGGGCAATCACCAGACAGCAATTACTCTGTAACACAAATCCTTGTTGACGCGGCAGGATCAGTGCAAGGCAGTTACGGGACAATAACAGCCGCTCTTGCTGTGATTAGTGGCAATAACGAAAACCGCAGATACGAAATAATCGTTTATCCCGGAACATACAACGAAACGTCAATAGCAACCAAAGATTATGTCGATATCATAGGTGTTGACCGCGCATCGTGCATTATCAATGGTGCACTTGCTGACCTTGCTGCACCTGCTTTAATAGAGGCAACATCAACAATAGATTTTAATAGCACATCACTTTTAAAAAACCTTACAATACGCGCAACTAACCTTCGTTATGCTATCCACACGGATACGCTGGGTGCAGCCGATATGATTAATAGGTTAGATAACTGTATCGTTGAGCATCTTGGCAACCAAGGTGCGCGTACAGCGCAATCCCCTACTCCAATATGGGGTTCAGAAATTGCATGGGCAATTGGCACAAGAGACGGTCAGGAAATAAACATAACAAACTCTGAATTGCGCGGCACTTTATACGGGTTTTCAATTCACAATAACATCGGATTTACAAAAGCCGCAAGAGTTAACATTAGTGGAGCAAAACTAATCGGTACTCTTGAAGCTGTTGGCGCTAATCCTTCAGGTTCATTCAGAGTGCAAAGCCTTGGTTCAGCACTAAAAGATGTTATAAATTTAGAATCATGTGAGCTAGTGGGGCAGATTCACCATGATGATGACCCGTGGCTAGGTGTTGTAACTCCCGGAACTCATATAGAATGGGAAATCAATCTTAACAGCTGCAATCCGGTTTTTTATGAAGTAAGTACTGACATTGCCGGGGACGCAACCACATTGCCGAACTGGAACACTAACAAATATCTTTTAAATAGCTCTGGTGGAACAATATCACGCGGCATGGCGGTGGCATACAATACTGCACATACCAACATACGTAAAATGACAAAAGCTGATATTGCATCATCATTTGCCGGTGTCGCATTAGCTGATATTGCAGACGCAGCATGGGGATATGTTAGTCCCGTCGGCATAGTTGACCCAGTCGTTTTTCTTTCACAAGACGGCTCTGCTACAGGATCACCTGGCTCAAGCTGGGGCATATCCAAAGTAACAGCAGGCCAGTTCTCACTAAATGCCACACCTGCCATAGCTTATAACATCAATACATCTCGCACTCTTTTTGGAACGATCAGAAACGGCTCAGAGTCTGACAACAACTCCAATACTAAATACGGTGCAGGCGCTCTTGGAGCTGCAACAACCACGCTAGGCAACTCTGCATTTGGTACTGACGCGTTAGCTAACGTTGTATCATCAGGCGGCACTCAAAATAACGTAGGTGTTGGGTTAAGGGCTGGCAAATTCCAGGCAGATGGCACAACAGCACTAGGCGGTGCGTTTACATCAGTATTTCTTGGTGCGGATACGAAAGGCGTCAATGCAGTAGCCGGACAAACAGTAATCGGTGCAGGTGCCATAGGGCTTGGTGCAAATACCACAGTTATCGGTGCATTGGCTACAAACTTATCAGTTACCCTTAACGGTGATTTAAAGCTACAAAAAACGGTTACAGCGGCAGGAACTACCGGCGCTCAAACCATTAGCAAACCTACCGGCACGGTAAACTTTGCAGCAGCAGCCGCTTCATTGGTTGTAACAAATACCTTGGTTACAACGTCAAGCATTATTCAGCTTACTGTTGGCACAAACGACACAACAATGAAATCAGCCATAGCTGTTGCAGCAGCGGGTAGCTTTACAATATTCCCCAACGCTAACCCTACCGCTGAAACAAGGGTAAACTTTACAATAACTAACTAATCTATTGACATATAGCATAGGGATGTGCTATAAAGTAACAATAAGGATGTTATAACATAACATCCATCTTTAAACAGTCTTGGCCCTTTGACCATGAGGAATATAAAATGTCCGATGAATTTGAATTACCAGTAGCAGAACAAACAGAAACTCCTGATTTGAGTGATGCAGAAACAGCCGATGAGGCTAATGACGAGGCGATTGACTCAGCCGAAAAAAGTGACGAACAGACAACAGAGTCAGAAAAAAGAGACGATTTACCCGAAGGCGTTAAGAAGAGGTTCAGCAAATTAACTGCCGAAAAATACAGAGCTAAGGCCATAATCGAGAGACAGGCCGAGCAATTAGCGCAATTAACGGAATATGTAAAATCCATTAATGCGAGCGAGACCAGTAATGATGTTCCAGATATAAATGCATTTGTTGAACAACGCGCTCACGAAATTGTGAGCGAACAGGGATTTAACACAAAATGCAATGAAACATTTGATAGATGGTCGCGTGAATTTGGCGATGTTAGCGAGGCGATGGCAGATTTAAGCAGTGTGGGATTGCAACGGGATGTTTTAGAAGCGATTGTCGAATCAAGCGAAAGCCATAGAATTTTACAATATCTGAGCAATGACCTTGATAGAGCTGAGCAATTATCCAGGATGAAGCCAATTAAGGCGGCCAAAGAGCTGGATAAAATCGAGGCCGAAATAAAAAATAGGTCTGCTAAAAAATCAAATGTTTCAAAAGCACCTGCACCTATATCTGATATTAGAGGTAAATCAACAACAACAACTCCCGATTTATCCAAGCCTGAGAATTATTTCGAATGGTTAAATAATGCACGGAAACGGTAATTTATTTTATATAACTACCTGCCAATAGGCGGGCATTTTACAATCAAAGGTTTTAAAAATGGCTAATACATTAAGTTTTATAGACATGGTGGCCCTAGGCTCCCTCAAATACATGCACGAGGAAACTCAGTTCATCAGCAACGTTGACAGGCAATACGATAAATTTTTTGCCAAGGATGGTGCTAAAATTGGTGATACTCTGCGTGTTACATATCCAGTTCAATATTCGACATTCTCTGGCCCGGTTATGACGGTTCAGGACACAATAGAAAGAGAAGGCACTGTTGTTCAAGCATCACAAAAAGGCACTGCGTTTAGATTTACGTCCAAGGAAATGACGCTTGACACAAGCAAACCGAAAGAAGTTGAAGCGTTTACCCGTGACAGAATTTACCCTGCGATGGCACAAATTAGCGCGGAAATAGAGGCCGAAGGCCTTTCAATCTGCACAAAAGCTGTTGCTAATACAGTCGGCACAGCAGGCACTCCGTTAACAACGTTAGAAATACCTGGCCTTGCAAGAGCAAGGTTAAATCAAAAAATCGCTCCTAAAACAGATAGAATCTATATGCTTGATTCTGTCACTATGTCACAAATAGTGAATGGTTCATCCGGTTATTTTAATGACTCTAAAGAAGTTTCTCACGGATTTAAAGAAGGCTTTTACAAGCGTACTTCGATGGCCGACTGGTATGAATGCGAAAAAATGTATGTTCACACCAATGGTTCAGACGTAACCATCTCAACAGACGCGGCCGCTTTAGTTGTTGATGGCTCAGACGTTATTGATTTTCACACCCTTACAGCTGCTCAGGTCGCATTGGGCTCAGTGTTTACCCTAGCTGGCGTTTATGATGTGCATCAAGAAACCAAGTTACCATTGGGCTATTTAAAGCAATGGTCTTTAAAATCAGGCGGCGCAACAACCGGCAGTTCTACATTGTATGAAAAAATCTATCTGACTGGCCCATACAAAAACTGTGGCACAATTACCGGCGCTGATTTAACTCCAGCTGCGTTTAATGCCGCTGTTATGACATTTGTCGGTCTGGCTTCAACTTCATACCGTGAAGGGTTGATGTTTAGCCCTAAAGCCTTTCAATTTGTTTCTGCTCCATTAGCGTCTATTTCGCCTAACCCAGAAGAATTTACAACCAAGAGTTTTGAAGGCTTGAGTGTATCGGTCGCCAGACAAATGGACATCACAAACTATAGACAGGTTTTCCGGTTAGACGTTTTATACGGATGGGCAGCATTACGTCCTGAATGGGCGGTTCGCACCATTGGTTCAGCATTTTAATTAATTTCCCTGCATAACAGCAGGGAATCTATTTACAGGTAAAATATTATGGCAGTAGTAGGCGTTAGCACAATAGCTACAAATTACACACAGTCTGACCCAGTGAGCGCAACAGAACTCACTCAGACATCAGGTCGCGCTCTTAGAATCATTGCACCAGGCGCGGCGACTTATCAACTTAAAAAATCAGAATCAGGCGCATTATGTTTGTTTTCAGAAGTCGCGGTAGCATATACGTTACCTGAAATCAAAGACGCTACAGATTTAGGAATGAGCTTTGAATTTGCAGTGACAACAACCACAACAAGTGCACATTCTGTAACAACTAAAGTTGCAACCGAATTTCTTGTTGGTGTTATTCTTGGCATTAGTGATGTAGTAACCGCAGAGGATGCATTTACAGCAAACGGCACTTCGCACGTTACGATGTCTATGTCTTCAACTACAACCGGCGGTATTGCAGGCGGTGTATTTAGATTCACAGCCGTTACGCTTACTCAATGGATGGTTGACGGTATAACAATGGGATCAGGCACTTTAGCCACTCCATTTAGTTAAAATGTGATATAATTAGGTTCTCTCCAGTTACCCACGGGGCAACTCGTGGGTTTTTTAGGAAATAACAATGCCATTAAAACAAGGTAAATCAAAAAAGATTATTTCACAAAACATAGCTACTGAAATAAAGGCTGGTAAGCCGAAAGACCAGGCTGTAGCAATAGCATACTCCAAAGCAAGGGGGAAAAAGAAATGAAAGACAAATCAAAACCAAAATCTAAACCAGTCGTGGCAATAGTCATTAGCACTGGCAAAAAAACACCAATGGGCAAAGACAAAAAAATGCCAATGCCAATGGGTAAAGGCAAAAAATGTTAATGAGGCATCCGGCATACCCTGATAAGGATATCCCATTTGATGCTATACAAAAATTCACTTCATTAGGATGGTTTAGAGTTATTGATTATAAACCTGTTATTAATGAGCAAATTGTTAAAAAAACAATTGTTAAAACACGTGGACGACCCAGGGTAATAAAATGACAACTTGCGCGGATATTATACTGTTAGCATTAAAAGATATTAATCTGATTGACGAAAACGAAACACCATCAGCATCAACGCTGGCCGACGCATTTTCGACTCTAAAGCAAATGTTGTCTATATGGCAGGTTGACGGGAACAGCATTTACGCTATTCAGGATGTTACATTTGCTCCTACAGGCGCATTGTCATATACCATTGGCATAGGCGGCGTTGTAAGCTCTGTTGCCAGGCCGGATGATATTCGGTACTGTTATCATGTTATTGATGGGTTGAGCTATCCAATGCTTGACAGGCTATCAACAAGGGAGGAATACGAAAGCATTGGATTAAAAACATTAGCTGGGATTCCCTATTGTTTTTATTATGAAAAATCATTCCCGACAGGCACGCTGTTCATATACCCTCAGCCTACTACCGGAACAATACATTTCGGAATAGATGTTCCATTTACCAGCTATACAGCAGCCGCGAATGATTTATCGCTGCCGGCAGAGTATGATATGACCATCAGGTTTAATCTTGCAGCCATATTAGGCGATACAATGGGTGTGGGAGTGCCTGAAAAGGTTGAACGGTTGGCGCGGGAAACAAAACAGGTCATGGAAAGGAATAATTTAAAAATTCCTAGAAACACATCCAGACACTACATATCAAAAGAAGCACGATTCAATGGGTACATATAATGGCAGCGCTAAACGCACTCAGTAGTCTACAACGTCAACACGGCTACAATCAACAAGCCTCATTAGGGACGTGGGCGGGGAACGCACAGCATAAAAACCTTTTACCTGGGTATAAAAAGCCATTACCTATAAATAATAGAAGCGTTGGGACAGGCCCAGCAAGGCCATTGCCGCCAGGATTATCGACAAGGCGAGCTCCTGTAATTATCCCACAAAAAAAACCAATGATGGCTAGTCAGGGGTGGTCAGAAACAGGCCCAGCAAGGCCTAATTATGAACAAACCAGATACCCTATCATGAATAACACACAGGGTTTGCAAATAGGAGGCAATCAGCAACAGGATTTTTATAACCTGCTACAAATGCTAATGCGTGGCGGCAATCAATCAGGAGTACGCTATTAATGCCAAACAGAATAGACGGTGATTTTGGAATAACAGGCGATAGCGTAAACGCATTGATTGGGCTATTAAAACAGTCGCGGTTAGGACAGGGCATATCATCGGCTATTGATGATTATGGGCAGCTCAGTGAGGCATACCCTAATTTCAATAAATTTGCCGGGTCATTGAGAGACAATATAGACAAACATATCCCCACACAACAGGATTTTGAGTCGCCAGAGGCAATGAGCGAATGGTCACAATCAGCTGCCCTTAACGCTCCAATGGCATTAGGTGCAGGTGCAACTGACGACATAATGTCGATTGTAAATAGATACATTGGCGGGCCTGAAAAGGCAAAATACCCAGGCGTTGACCCGCGAAATTACCTTGGGGACGCTCCTATTATGCCAGGCATGGGCACAGGTTCGCGCACGGATGTCGCTGTTGGCGGGGCTATCCCAAACGGGTTTAACCGGGCAATTGGTGGGCGCGACATGCCTGCCAACATGCCGGCACAGAACAGAAATATGTTATCTGATTTAACGTATAGCGGAAACCGCAATAGATGAAAAAACCAATACCAATTCTCGGGTTAGGCGCACAGTCACGCAGTAACAGCGTTACCGCTCAACGCAGATTAAATTGTTATGTTGACCAATCTGACGATAAGGGCAGTATTGTTGCGTATGGGCTCCCAGGGTTAACAGGCTGGTTTTATTCAGGCGCGTCGCCTATACGTGGAATATACCCGCTAGGCGATTACATTTACATCGTAACTAATAACTCTGTTAGCCGTATAAACATAAACACGATGGTTCAAACGGTTTTAGGAACCATTTCTACATCAACAGGATTTGTTAGTATTGCGGATAATGGATTACAGGTTATGTTTGTCGATGGATCAAATGGATATATTTTTACTCTAGCAACGCTTGCCTTCGTACAGATAACAGATGTTGATTTCCCCGTAGCTCCTGTAACAGTTGTATTCCAGGATAGTTTTTTTATCGTTAACGATGGCGGGACTAAACGTGTTCAATGGTCGTCCAGTTATAACGGGTTGGCGTGGAATGCACTAGATGTAATTGCTAAGGAAAGTTTTTCAGATAATGTTGTTAGAGTGGCTAGCAATGGAGGTTATCTCTATCTGTTAGGCGAAAACAGCGTAGAGGCTGCCGCAGGCAATCCGGCAACTGGAGCATATCAACGGATTAGCGGCTTAACGGTTGAACATGGTTTGGCAGCTGTTCAATCCCTTGCAAAAATCAACGATCAGCTGTGTTTTTTGTCGGTTAACAGACGCGGCGAATGCGCTGTTTCAATTTTATCAGGCGGTTCGATATCTCATGTATCTACTAGCGACATTGATAACATATTAAACAGTTACACGACAGTAAGCAATGCTACAGCGTTTAGTTATTCGCTAAACGGGCATGAAATGTATCAAATTAATTTTCCAACAGCTAACGCAAGCTGGTTATATGATGCAACAATGCAAATATGGAGTGAGGTAGAAAGCGGAGGCGGGCGGCACCTAGCTGACAGGGCAGCAATGGTTATTAACTCGGCCTATGTCGCTAGTTACACAGACGGTTGGATTTATTTTCTAGACAAAAACTCATATTCTGACAATGGGCAAGCAATAGCATTTGAATTGGTAGGCAAGCATTTGTTTAATAATCTAGAGCGAATTGCTTTAAAAGAGATACAAATAGACTGCGAAACTGGCGGTACGCTATTAGCATCAGGTCAAGGCAGTGACCCGCAAATAAATATCGGAATCAGCAACGACGGCGGCAGGACATGGCGTGATAGTTTTGTCACGATGGGCAAAATTGGCGAATACACGGCCAGGGCACGGCGTTACAGGTTGGGCACTGCCAGGGATTGGATGTTTAGAATTAGAATAACTGACCCCGTTAAACGGGTTATAACTGGCGCATACGTTGACGCAGGATAAAAAATGCAATATCCACCATTAAAAACAGATTTTGATTCTATCGGATGGCAGTTTTGGTTTGATAGATTGTATTTAAAGTTTAATCAACATGGCACAACAGCACAACGGCCGGTAAGCGTCGAAATTGGCGACCAATACATTGACGAAACACTAGGGTTTCCAATTTGGGTACTATCGGTATCACCCACGGTTTGGGTTAGGTATGATGGGACGGTTGTTTAATGCAATCAATAATTGAGTCACAAGAAGATAAAATACAGTTTATAGAGCGCAATCAGGACAAGATTGATCAGGTTGGCTGTGATGTTAGGCATACATTCGCCCCCGGCATTTGCATCCGGGAGGTTCACATGAAGGCCGGCTCATACATCATAGGACACAGACACACTACCGAGCATACAAACATCATGATATGCGGGCACATGCTATTACAAAATGATGCTGGCGGTTGGGATGAATTGATAGGGCAGGCCATGTATGTGGCTAAACCAGGTCGAAAAGTTGCGCAGATACTTGAAGATGTCGTATGGCTTAACATATTCCCAACTGAAAGTCAAGACATAGACTGGATAGAGTCAACCTTCCTTGACAAAAGCGAGGCATGGCAGGAAGGAGCGCAGGAAGTTAAGCAAGCACTGTTACCAGTCGGAACAAAAAAACGGCTTCCAAGCGGAACATACGGGTTTAAAATAGTAAACAACGAGGTAATTTGTTTACATACTATCAACAAAAATGATATAATCGGGCATGTATTAGAGGACGGCTCAATGAGCATATTAGCAGAAAACATAAAACATTCAGACAATCCAAACGCTAAAATATTAGGAAATGACATCATTGCAATTACTGATATCTCTGGGTGTATTGGCGGCCTAGATGGAGATAAAATTACCATAGGAATAGTATTATGAGCGCAGCCGCCATAGCAATAGGAGCAGGAGCAGCCGTATCAGCAGCTGGAAGTATAGCATCTGGTCAAATGCAAAAAGGAGCAGCCGGCAAAGCAGCCAAAGCGCAGGGTAAAGCATCACAAAAAGCAGCGCAAACTCAAGAAATGTGGGCGCGTTATGCTAATCAGGTTGCTGAGGAAAACTTGGCTAGACAAAAAGCCGAGGATGTAAAATATACTCAACAATCTCGCTCTGACATGGGGCCATACGCACAGGCTGGCATTAACTCATTAGATCAGTTAATGGGACGCATTCAGCCGCAACAAGCGCGGGCGGCCATACCAGAGAGCGGCACAAATCCACAGGAAGCGGCTAGAATAACAGCTGAATGGGACGATGTTAGAAATAGATATGATGCAGGCAATAAGGCCATATCTGACGCAAAAGCTGCCCTAGATCAGGCGGCACCAACTGGCAACATGCAGGCCATATTACAAGCGCAACAAAACTATGTTAACGCTCAAAAATCAGTTGAGGCAATAAACGCAGACTATTGGAACAAAAAAACACAGTTTACCAGCATCCAGCCATACCAGGCGGCGCAGGCGGCAATCACGCCTGAACAGGAAAAAGCGGCAGAACGAGACTCAATGGTTCGTAAATTTGATGCTGAGGATTTTAGT
>Ga0172380_10004531_pt1 | contig 17766 bp, 17 predicted proteins | sample Leawe162metaG_FD_119747 | JGI IMG/M metagenome (GOLD analysis project Ga0172380, IMG submission 119747) | Leachate microbial communities from a municipal landfill in Southern Ontario, Canada - Leachate well 162 metaG | ecosystem: Engineered > Solid waste > Landfill > Unclassified | place... | reverse complement strand
GCTGATCGCCGACGAACCGACCACGGCCCTCGACGTGACCATCCAGGCCCAGGTGCTCGAACTGATCGCCGATATCCGCCTGCGTCTCGGCATGAGCGTCGTTCTGATCACCCACGATCTCGGCGTGGTCTCAGAATATTGCGACCGGGTGATGGTCATGTATGCCGGCCAGGTGGTCGAGGAAGGGCCGACCACCTCGGTGATCCAGAAACCCCAGCACCCCTATACGCGAGGCCTGCTGCAATCCATCCCGCGGCTTTCCCTGCGCGGCCAAAAGATCAGGCCGATCGAAGGCCAGGTGCCCGACCTGATCGATCTTCCGCCGCAATGCCGCTTTTATTCTCGCTGCAGCGAACGCCTGGACGCCTGCATGAACAGGATCGACATGCGCGAACTCGGCGACAAGCGCCGGGCGCGCTGCATCCGCCTGCCGGAGGTCGAGGCATGAGCGAGATTTCGAAAACGCCGCTGATCACCGTCGAAAAACTTGTGAAGCATTATGGCGGCCGGCGCGGCCCGATTTCCTGGGCGACCGGCAAGCCGCCGATCAACATCCGCGCGCTCAACAGTGTCTCCTTCGAGGTCCGGCGCGGCGAAACGCTCGGCCTGATCGGCGAGAGCGGATGCGGGAAATCGACGCTCGGACGCGCGCTACTGCGTCTGCACGAGCCGACCTCCGGCAAGGTCGTCTTCGACGGGGCCGAGGTCACCGCGCTGAAGCCCGAGGCGTTGAAGGCGATGCGCCGGCACATGCAGATCATCTTCCAGGATCCCTATGCCTCGCTCAACCCGCGCCGCACGGTCGCCGACATCATCGGCCTGCCGCTGATGCTGCACGGGCTCGCCGCCAACCGGCACGAGATGCGCGATAAGGTGGCGGCGATCATGGACAAGGTCGGGCTGAAGACCAATCACCTCGACCGCTACCCACACCAGTTCTCCGGCGGCCAGCGACAACGCATCGGCATCGCCCGGGCCCTGATCAGCAATCCACAGTTCATCGTCTGCGACGAGCCGGTCTCGGCCCTCGACGTGTCGATCCAGGCACAGATCATCGAACTGCTGACCGGCCTCAAGCGCGACATGGGGCTGACCTACCTGTTCGTCTCACACGACATCTCGGTCATCGGCTATCTGAGCGATCGCGTAGCGGTGATGTATCTCGGCGAAATCGTCGAGATGGGACCGGTCGAGACCGTGCTGTCCAATCCGCGTCACCCCTATACACAGAGCCTGATGTCGGCGGTGCCCGATGTCGACCATCCGGGCAGGCACCAGCGCGTGCGGCTGACCGGCGACCTGCCCTCGCCGCAATCGCCGCCGCCCGGCTGCAAGTTCCACACCCGTTGTCCGCTGGCAACCGATCCGTGCCGGGTCGAAGCGCCGCCGCGCCATGATCTCGGCGACGGCCATACGGCATCCTGTCACCTGATAAACGACAATGTCTCGATTCTGAGGTAGTGCGATGTCGCCCTTCGATCCCAAGCCGGGCGTTCCGGTTATCCTCTCCGGCAACCCCTATGAGCGGGGGCTAGGCCAGGCGGCAAAGGCCGGCGTGAGCGACGAGCAGATCCGCTCGGCAGTCCTCGGCCGCATCGACCAGGCCACAGCTGCCGGCCTCCTCGACGCGGGCGGCTTGCGCTATATCGAGGCCCAACGATCCTTTCTCCTCACCGAGGACCCCGACACGATGGAGGAACTGGCCGGCATTGCCGACGGTTTTGGTTTGTCGGAAAACGATCTCTTCGTCCACCAGCACATCACTATCCTTCGCGACCTTAAGACCGCTGCGGAAATCGATACTGACGGCTGCAGTACCTGGGCGGTCGGCGACAGTGACGACGGGCCGCTCGTCGTGAAGAACCGCGACTTCTCCGGGACGCATCTCGGCGTGCAGCGCGTCTTCCTGCACGAGGGCCCGGACATCGCGACGGGCCGGATGATCTGCGTCGGCAGCGCCGGCAGCCCAGGCGCCTATTCAAGCGGGATCAATGCGGCCGGCCTCGCGCTTGTCGACAATCATGTCGGAACCAGGCGCCATGGGGTCGGCTGGCTGCGCTACTTCGCCATGACCCGGATACTCGCCACGTGCCGCACGGTCGAAGAGGCAATAGCGTTCATCGCCGCGCGACTTCATGCCGGCGGCGGCAACCTGGTGATAGCCGACCGCAGCGGCGCCACGGCAGCGATCGAATTCGGCACCGACACTTTTGGCATCGAGAGGGGCGCGGCTTCGTGGCGGACCAATCATTTTGTAACAACGGAAATGGCCGGCTGCAATCTTCTCGAGGATGACGAGCGGATCGATGTTAATTCATCGATCCGGTTCGACTTCCTGTCGCGCATGGTGCCGAACCGGCGCTGGGCCCTTGCGGCAGCAGCAACCCTGATGGCGAGCCATGCCGAGGACGGGCCAGATATGGCGCCGCTCTGCCAGCATCCCAGCCGCGACGACTCCCAGACCATTTCGACCGTGATTTACCGCTGCGACAAGGCGAGCCTTTATTTTCTTGAGGGCAATCCCTGTTCGGGGCAGTGGCAGTTATTCGAAATGCCGGTATAGTCGTCATGTCTCAACCAGGGCGGCCCATGGCAAACTACGAGCGCGATCTGATCGGCGAGCATGCAAGCATCGGTGCCCTGCGGAAGCTGATCACGCGCGTCGCGAAGAGCCCCGCCCGCACTGTTCTCATCTACGGCGAAACCGGCACCGGCAAGGGGCTGGTCGCCCGCATGCTGCACCAGCAGTCGGCGCGCGCGGCCAGCGAGTTCGTCGACATCAACTGCGCGGCGATCCCGTCGAGCCTGCTCGAATCGGAACTGTTCGGTCACGAGCGTGGCGCCTTTACCGGCGCTCAGGTCAAGAAGGCCGGCCTCGTCGAAACGGCCAACCACGGCACGGTGTTTCTTGACGAGATCCGGGAGATGGACCTCGTGCTGCAGGCAAAACTCCTGAGCTTCCTCGACACACAGAGTTTCCGCCGGGTCGGCGCCGTCACCTCGACTTCAGTCGACGTGCGGCTCGTCGCGGCAACCAACAAGATCCTCCTCGGAGAAGTCAATTCCGGCCGCTTCCGCGAAGACCTTTACTACCGGCTGCAGGTGGTGGCGATCAATCTGCCGGCCTTGCGCGAACGGGCCTCGGACGTCCTCATCCTGACCCAGCATTTCGTTGACAAGTTCAACATCCAGTACAGGCGCAAGATCCGCGGCCTCGACGACGAGACAAAGGATATCTTCCTGCACTATCCATGGCCGGGAAACGTCCGCGAACTGGAAAACCTGATCGAACGCATCTTCATCCTCGAGGATGACGACGTCATTATGCCGCGCCATCTGCCCGACCGGATCCTACGCACGGTGAAGGCCACGGCGAAGGCGGTCATGCCCTTCACTCAGGGGCAGGCTGACGGCGTCGATTTGGCGCTTGGATTCCACGGCGCCACAGCGCGCTACCAGAAGCACCTGATCGAAAGCGCGCTTGCGGTCAACGGCGGCAACCAGCAACGCGCGGCCTCAACCTTGAAGATAAGCCGTCACGCTCTGCGCCATCAGATGATCAAGCTCGGGCTGATCAGCGACTGAAACCGCGCGCGTTGCACGACACGTTGCGTGCATTTCGCGCAAGCTTCGCCACCACTCCGCGCCTTGTTATTTTTCTCAATGGAATCCAGTAGCTTAGAAAGCAAACCTGGTTTGGCACGATGCATGCATTCGTTGAAGAAAAACGAATTCCGTTCCTAATGGAGAAGGTTGCATGCGGTCTATGAAGATAATCTGCCCCAACGGGCACCTCGGTTTTGCACCCTTAAAACCGAAGAGTTTCCACATCGGCGTCGACGCCAGACCCGACTTCATCGCGGCCGACAGCGGTAGCGATGACATCGGCCCTGTCCCGCTCGGCGACGATACCTGCGCCAGCCCCAAGGCGTGGCAGGAGCACGATCTGGAAGAAATGCTGCTGGCCTCGCGCCGCATCGGCGTGCCGATGATCATCGGCTCAGCTGGCGATACCGGTACCAATAGCCGGGTCGACATGTATGTCGAAATGATCCGCGAGATCGCCGCCAGGCATGACCTTCCACCCTTCAAGATCGGCTGGTTCTATTCCGAGGTCGACAAGGAACTGGTGCGATCCAAGATCCGCAACGGTTCGCCGATCCTCGGCCTTGACCGGCGGCCGGAGCTGACTGAGAAAGACCTTGATTCCACCGACCGCATTGTCGCCATGGCCGGCGTCCATCCTTTCCGAGCCTTGCTGGACGAGGGCTGCGACGTCATTATTGGGGGCCGCTCCTCCGATAGTGCGGTCTTTGCCTGTGCCGCGCTTGCTCGCGGTTTCCCCGAAGCACAATCATACTATCTCGGTAAGGTGCTTGAATGCGCCTCCTTTTGCGCCGAACCCTATGGCGCAAAGGAAACGGTCCTTGGCGAAATCACGGACAAGTGGGTGGAAGTTACCGCCATGGCACCGGAGCAGCGCTGCACGGTCGCGTCCGTTGCCGGTCATGCGATGTACGAGCGCTCCAATCCTTTCTTCGAATTCGTCGCCGGCGGCATGCTCGACATGACCAATTGCGTCTATGAACAGGTGTCGGAAAAGACCACGCGCGTCACCGGCATGGAATTCGTTCCGGCTACAGACTTCCGGGTCAAGCTTGAGGGTTCTGGCAAGCTCGGCGAGCGCTTCGTCGGCATGGCCGGCATCCGCGACCCCTACACGATCGCCCATGTCGATGAAGTCATCGAATGGGCTCGCGCCCAGGCGCGCGAGCGCTTCGGGCCTGACGGCTGGGAACTCCACTACAACGTCTTCGGCCGCAACGGAATCATGGGCGACATGGAGCCACTGAAGGACAGGCCGGCTCACGAATTGATGATCGTTGTCCAGGGTATCGCTCCGACCAAGGAAATGGCCGAGGAAGTCACCATGACCGGAACGCGCCAGCTTTTCTATGCGCGGCTGCCCGACGTGAAAGGGACCGCCGGCGGCGTTTCCTTCGTCCTCGACGAAGTTATGCCGGCAAGCCCCGCCTATCACTGGACGCTTAACCATACCATGGCAGTCAGCGATCCGCTTGAACTTTTTCCGACTCATAGCGCCATGATCGGCGCTGGCAAGCTTGAGGCTGCACAATGACCGCGACCAGACTTTCCGACCTCGCCAAGACGATCCGCAGCAAGAATGCCGGTACCGACAAGATCACCTTCGACATCATTTTCCGGGAGCGTGACACCTATGAAATGGTCAAGCGCTCCGGCGCGTTGACGCCGGATTCGGTTTGCCGGATTCTCAATGTCGACCGACAGAGGCTAACCGACTTCGTCGAATACGATCCGGCTTTTGCTATCAAGTTCACGATCCTACGGATCCGTCCGAGCGGCAGCCCGGGCGACGCCGATATCTTCGGCGCTCAGCAATACGCACCGTTCCTCGACGTCGAGATAGAGGCTGGATAGCTCGTCTTCCCGTCTTTTGGCAAGCGACGAATTGAAGTTCGCAAGTCAGATGGCGATTGGAATTCTGGAGCCAAGCCTCACTGGATTGGCTTCGGAGATGCTCTTAGCAGGATCGTTGCCGAAGCCATGATCGGCACTGAGACGTCTTGTAGCCCGTCGAGACACAACGTTCAAGACAAGCGCCGGCCGCGCCCATCAGCGATCTCGACAGGGAATATTCGACATGGTCACTGCTCAACTCAGGAGGTGGAATGTCGTCGGTCTGCTCTCATTAGACCGTCGCCTATCCCCGAGGCGAGCTGACCGAACGGCGGGCAAGGAAGGTCGGCGCCCTGAAGCAGGGATCGGACGCTTTCGTCGTGATGCGGCGCCGGGCGATGCGCTTCCACGGATTCCGTCACAGCAAGGAGTCGGCGGCGCTGGATGCATGGATCGATGACGCGACCGACTCCGTGCTCATTCCGATCATGCGGTTCGCCCGCGTCCTGCGCGGAGACATCCACGCCGTCAATAACGCCACCGAGCTGACCTGGAGCAACCGGCAAGCCGAAGGCCAAATCATCTGCCAGTTGTCGTGGGCTCACTTCAGACACCTGTTGCCGGGCGACCGATGATGTGTCCGCCCCCCGGAACACATCTGGTTTGAAGACTTCCGTACCAACTTCCATGGTCCGAGCAGCCGCCCGCTGCGTCCGAGTTGGGAGGGGCAGCGGTACCCGCGAGGCTTCTGGGCCTTGGTGCTATATGGGAAGATCGCAGGATGCAGAAGCCAACGGACGTTGGACGAGGTTCGTGCGAGGCGCAACAATGAGATTCAGCCTCGCAAAGTGTGGTGCCCCTATAGGGCCTCGAGAGCTAGACGGCCAGACAGGGCGACGTGAGACGCGTCGCCCTGCCTTGCTTCGTTTACCTGTCCCCGTCGAAAACCACGCTTCGCGCGCAGCGGAGGTACTCCTTGTTGGGGATACGTTAGTCAGCCGCCAAAGCCGAAGCCGACCGGCATGTCGGTCAAGGTGATGCCAAAAGGCTCGAGGCTCTTCAGGATCCAGGTCTGGTTGTTGCCGATGCGGCGATTGTATTCGGCCCAGGCAGAAACGAAGCTCTTGAAGGTTTCGTCGGCGCCGTAGTTGAGGGCGATGACCGAAGGCGTGGAGAGAACCGGCGTCGGGACCTGAACGGCGCCGATGTTCGGAGCCTTCTTGGAGATAACTAGGCCATTCAGCATGGTGTTGACCAGCGCATCGGCCTTGCCGGTGGTGACGGCGACGATCGCCTCGTCGCGGGTCTTGAAGCGCAGGATATTGGCCTTGGGCAGATATTGCTGGCTGATCAGGTCTTGGGCGGAGCCGAGATCGACGGCGAAGGTGTATTTCGGATCGTTGAGTTCCGTCCAGGACTTGCCAGACAGCTCTTCCTTGGCGGAGACCAGCACGAAGCTGTTGTAGTAGGTCGGGTCGGAGAAGGAAACCGACATGGCGCGGACCGGCGTTGCGGTGACTGCAAAGGCCATATCCACCTTGCCGCTCTGGACGTCGAGAATGGCATTGGCCCAGCTGGATTCGACCACTTCGAGCTTCACATCGAGGGTCTTGGCGATGTCGTTGGCCATATCGAGCACAAAGCCCTGCCACTCGCCGGTGCGTGGATCCTTGGTGAAATAGGGCGTCTCATTGAGGATCGCCGGAATGCGAAGCACGCCGCGCGAGCGGATGTCGTCAATGGTGCCGGCCGAGGCCGCGGTGCCGCCCAGCAGCGACAGCGCCACTGCGGCTGCGCCACAGATCTTCGAAAGCAAATTCATGGTCTGGTTCTCCTTTGTTCCCCGAAATCTCTCAATGTCCGTCCCCCTGCGCTCATGCCTGAGCATTGCGGGCTGACCGGCCGGAAATCAGCCTATCCGCGAATCGACCGGGAACAATGCTAGAGAGTCCGAGCCACTTATCGGCTTTTTTATATGTCGTGCTCAGAGCGGCGGCAGGGAGAGTTCGCTGCTGCGCGGCGGATCGAGCACCGGACCGACCAGTTCACGGCGACAGTCCTCGAACAGTTGCTGCACCATCGGGTGCTTCTGCAGGAAGCCGGCACTGCCGAAATAGACGCGCACTTCCGGCAGGTTGGTGAGCTTCGTACTGCGGATCGACACATCCTCGGGACCGATGCACCAGGATGGAATGATCGAGAAGCCTAGCCCTTCCTCGACGCAGCGCTTGACGCTGGAGCTGCCGGAGGTGGAGACAGCCGGCTGTATGATCGCGCCGTCGCGGCCAAGGAAGTCGACGGCCAGGTTGCGCAGTGTCTGGCCGGGCTCGTAGGTGATGAAGGAACGGCCCTCGGCCCAGCGGGGAATGTCCTGCTGGTCGGGCGGCTCGCCCCAGTCTTTGGGGTAGACAAGGCTCAGCCGGTAGCTGCCGAGCAGTCGCTGCGGCACGACGGGATCGCCGAAATAGCGTTCCGAAATGCAGACGTCGAGACTGCCGTTCTTGACCAGTTCTGCGAGCACCGTATCGCGCTCGTAGACGGCGAACTCCATCTCAGGAAAGGCTTCGCGGAAACGTGAGAGAACCCGGGGGAACAGGTAGAAAAAGATCGCCTGCGGCATGCCGACGCGCAACGACGAGCGCTGGTTTTCGATCAGCTTGGTCAGCCGTTCCAGCATGATGTCCAGCTCGGGATGGAGCAGGCTGTAGAGCGCCCGCCCGCGCGGGGTGAGCGAGATGCGCTTGGCCCCCTGCTCGGAATCGATCAACTTTCCCTGCAGGATCTGCTCCAGCCGGCGCACATGATTGGCCGCCGACTGGTAGCTCAGGTTCAGATCGCGTGCCGCGCCGGAAAAGGATCCGTGGCGAGCCACCTGGTAGAAAGTCTGGATGAGTGTGAGGCTGATCTTGGCCATGAAGTCTGTCCCCCTCCTTCTCTGTTAAGGGGTAGCGACTTTGTAGCGGATACAAATTTCGTGAACAAGCAAGGCCGTCATCTTGTATCGACGGTCAAGCCCTGCCGCCGCCAATATTGGTCCACAACCAACAAGGCCGGCCACGAACCCATGCAACCCCGCCCCCCGTCCAGCGTTATCGTCGTCGGCTCTGGCATCGTCGGAGCGGCCACCGCCTATTTCCTGACCGAGCGCGGCGTTGCGGTCCGACTTCTCGACGCTTCTGCCCCGGCCGCCGAGGCGACGGGTGCCGCCGATGGCGCCGTTTCGGTCGCCAGCAAACGGCCGGGCCCAATGATGACGGCAGCCCTCAAGGGGGTCCGGCTCTACGGCGAGCTGGCAGACGCGGGATTGTTTGCCGGCGCCTTCAAGCGTCGCTCGACCTTCATCGTTGCGGCGTCGGACGAGGAATGCGCCATCCTGATCGCCCATTCGGAAGCTCTCGCCAGCGCCGGCGTCAGGGCCGAAACCCTGTCCCAGGCCGACCTGCGCCGGAACTTCCCTGCCCTCTCGCCGGAAGCGAAGATGGCGGTCGAGGTGCATGGCGAGGGACACGCGATCGGCTACCAGATCGTCCACCGACTGCTGACGGCATCCGGCATTTCCGTCGACCGGGATACGCGGGTCGAGGGCCTCAGGTTCGACGAGGGAAACAGGCGGATCACCGGTCTCGCGACAAACCGCGGTGAACTCACCGCGGACGCGGTGGTGATTACCGCCGGCACCGGTTCGGCCGACCTGCTCGGGCTTTCGGGCGTGCTGACGCCGCGCAAGGGCCAGTTGCTGGTGACCGAACGGGCGGCGGCACTCAATGCCTCCATGCCCGGCGCGATCATGTCCGGCCGCTATCTGCTCAGCAAGGGCAGCCAGAAGGTGGGTGACGCACCGCCGCCGCGCGGACTTGGACTGGTGATCGACCCGCTCGTCACCGGCCAGTTCCTGATCGGCGGCACACGCGAGGATTTCGGCAAGCGCGAGACCAATGACATCGATGCAGTCGCGCGCATTCTCAGCGATGCCGTTGCCCTTGTTCCGGGCCTTGCCGGCGTCAGGCTGCTGCGGACCTTCGCCGGAGTGCGCACCGCGGTCATCGACGGGCTTCCTTTGGTCGGTCGGATTGGCGGCCTGGAAAACGGCTTTGTCGCGACCGGCTTCGAGGGCGACGGGATCTGTCTCGGCCCGGTGACCGGCAAGTCGATCGTCCAACTGATCTGCGGCGAGGAGCCGGATCTTGATCTTTCATCCTTCGATCCGGCGCGCTTCGCCGGCCAAGGAGTGGCTGCATGAGCGCGCAGACCTTCGACTGGAGGGGGCGGAGCATTCCGTTTCGCGCTGGAGAAAGCCTCGCGGCAGCGCTGGAGGCCGCCGGCATACTGACCTTTGGTCCTGACGCGCTCGGCCAGGAAACGCGCTATTTCTGCGGCATCGGCGCCTGCCAATGCTGCCTGCTACGGGTCGACGGTGTCGTGCGGGAAGCATGCATCACCCCGGCAAGGGCTGGAATGAAGGTCGAAGCGCTGGAGGGCCAGCCATGATTGAGCCCAATGTCATCGTCATCGGTGGCGGTCCGGCCGGACTTTCAGCAGCGACCGAAATTGCACGTTCCGGCTACGTCGTCGAGATCATCGAGCAACGAGAGAGCCTCGGTGGCGCCATCCATCGTCAACCGATCGAAGGCGTCCATCCGATCCACCAGGCGGCCGGCCCCAAGGCCCGCTGGCAAGCCCTCGCGCAAGCCTTTGCGGCGGCGCGCATCCCGGTGCGTCATGCTTCGGTCTTCGTCGGCGTTGACGGCGACGGGCGGGTGCTGATCGAGAACCGCCGGACCGAGCGGGTCGAACAATTGGCCCCCAAGGCTGTCATTCTCGCGACCGGCGCGGTCGAAAAGATCTATCCGCGGCCCGGCTGGCAGATGGCCGGGGTTTCGACTGCCGGCGGGTTGCAGGTGATGATGAAGGAGACCGGACTTGCTCCGCAAGGTCGCGTTCTGTTGGCCGGCAGCGGGCCGCTTTTGATCGCGGTGGCAGCGCAAATGGCACGGCTCGGCAATCCGCCGGTGGCGATCGTCGAGGCTGGCGATCCAATGCGGCAGATCGGACCAGGGTTTGCTATGCTCGGCCACGCCGCCCTGTTGCGCGAAGCAGCCGGCTATCTATCGGAAATCTACCTGCGCCGCATTCCCTGGATGCGTGGCACGCATGTCGAGGCGATCGAAAAGGAGGGCGAGAGCCTTCGCGCGACCCTTAGGCGGCACGATGGCAGCGTAGAACGGGTCACAGTCGATCGCATCTCGCTCCACGACGGTATCCGCCCCAACGATTTCGGTCTGCCGAAGGAGACCATGGAATCCATGACCGGTCCGTTGATCCTGCGTGCCGGGGATTGTCGAGAGGCGCTCGGCGCATTCGCCGCCGAGGCTGACGGACGGCGGGTGGGCCGCGCGGTCGTGGATATCCTGTCGGGGAACCGCGACTGCGCAGAGCTCGACCGGACGATCGAGCGCGCCCGCCTGGCGCAGACGACCTTGGCCGCGCTGTTTGCGCCGGTCGATCCGCGACCGCCGCTCGGTCAGTTGCCCGATGAGACGATCCTCTGCCGCTGCGAAGGCAAGACGGTCGGCGACTTGCGCCGGCTCTGCGACCGCGCCGATCGGCTGACGGGTCGGGAAATTAAGCACAACGGCCGTTTTGCCATGGGCGCCTGCCAGGGCCGGTTCTGTGCTGCCAACACCGCAGCGCTGATGGCCGAAATCAATCCGGACGCCCCCACACCGTCGAGCGAGGACCTCACCGGCCGCCGCTGGCCGGTTCGGCCGATATCCATCGCGGCGCTGACCGGCGCCACTTCCCAGAACACTGAAAACGAATGACGAGGTTTACCGAGATGACGCAAGCGCAGCGACTGGCCCCGGAGACGAGCAACGCGATCCTGGTCCGCAACCCCTTCGACGGCACAGCGGTCGGCGAGATCGCCGTGAGCTCGACGGCCGAGATCACTGCAGCCGTGATCCGCGCCAAGGCGGCACAGCACGACTTTCGCCGCTCGACCCCGGCCGTGCGCCGCGCCATGCTCAATGCGTTGGCAGCCGAAATCGCTGCAGATGCGGAAAACCTCGCCCGGATCATTTCCAGCGAGATGGGCAAGACCATCCGCGAGGCGCGCAACGAGGTGCGCCGGGCGCAGAACACGCTGAAGCTTTCGGGCGATGCCGCGACCTTCCTTGACGGCGAGGCGCTGCACTGCGCGATCGTCGAAGGCGGCGCGGACCGCCTGGCGACGATCACCTACGAGCCGGTCGGCGTCGTCGGGGCGATCACGCCGTTCAACTACCCGCTCAACCTGCTCTGCCACAAGCTGGGCCCGGCGATTGCCGCCGGCAATGCCGTGGTCGCCAAGCCGTCTCCCAAGGCGCCGCTTGCCGCCGCGCGTTTGCGCGAACTGGCGCTGAAGGCCGGCTGGCCCGCCGACCTGTTCCAGATCGTGCACGGCGCGGCGGAGGCCGCTCTGTCGCTCGCCCGCTCGCCAATCGATCTTCTGTCGTTTACCGGCGGGCCGGGAGCGGGGCTCGCGCTGAAGAATGCCAGCGGGCTCATTCGTTGCCTGATGGAACTTGGCGGCAACGACCCGCTGTTCGTGCTGCCCGATGCCGATCTCGACAAAGCGGTCGCCACGACCATCGGCCATCGCTTCGAGATCGCCGGCCAAAGCTGCGCCGCCGTCAAGAAGCTCTACCTGCACCGGGCCATCGAGAAGGCATTCACCGAGAAGCTGCTGGCTGCCGTCGACGCCGTCGAATTCGGCGATCCGTCGAAGGACGATACCGACATGGGAACGGTCATCGACCTCGCCGCCGCCAGGGCTGTGGCCGAACGCGTCAATGCCAGCATTTCCGGCCATGGCGGCAAGCTGCTGACGGGTGGCACCCATGACGGCACCGTCTTTGCACCGACCGTCATTTCGGAGGTCGCCGTCGATGCACCTGTCATCGCCGACGAGACCTTCGGCCCGATCATCGCGATCCGCAGCTTCACCGATCCGCGCGCGGCGATCGCCGAGGTCAATGCCGGCGCCTATGGCCTGCAGGCCGGCGTCTTCACCAACGATCACGCGCTGATCAAGACCTTCTCGCGCGACCTCGTCGTTGGCGGCGTGATGATCAACGAAGGACCGGATTTCCGCGCCGAGCATGTGCCGTTCGGCGGGGTCAAGCGCTCCGGCCTTGGCCGCGAGGGTGTCCGCATCGCGCTGCGCGAAATGTCGGAGCCGAAGGTCGTGATCGACTGAGGAGCCCTGCCATGCGCATTGCCATCATGGGAGCATCGGGCCGGGTCGGAACCCGGCTCGTCGAACTCATCCTCGCCAATCCGGGACTGGAACTGGCAGCAGCCCTGGTCTCTCCCGGCTCGAAGCTTGCCGGCACGCCCGTCGCCGGCGGGAGCATCGAGTACCGTCCGGCGGATGCGGCGATGAAGAGCCATTGCGATGTGATGATCGATTTCTCCACGCCGGCCGCAAGCCTCGCCTTACAGGAAGAGATCGACACCAAGGCCATCCCGATGGTGATCGGAACCACGGGCTTCACGTTTGAGGAGCAAGAGCGGCTGACCGCGTTTAGTCAGTATCGCCCCCTGCTGGTCAGCGCCAATTTTGCCCATGGGTTCGAGGCATTCCGGCAGGCAGCCGTCGATTTTGCCCGGCGCATGCCGGATGCCGACGCGGCTGTCGGCGAAATCTACCATGCCCGCAAGAAGGCAGAACCGTCCGGCACCTCGCGTCTTCTGGCCCGCCAGGTGTTCGAAGCGCGCAGCCGCGCCATGGGTTTTGCCGCACCAGAACCGTCCATCGTCGTCAACCGCGAGGGCGACACGGTTGGTGTCAACGAGATCCGCTTCGACATGGGCACGGCCGAGGCAGTGTTCACCTACCGCGTCCATACGCTCGCAGCCTACGCCGAAGGGGCAATCGCCGCAGCGCAATGGCTGGTTTCCACGCCACGTCCCGCCGGCCACTACAGCCTGGCGGACAGCCTGAACAACTGATGATATTAGAGAGGAACATGACCATGCTGGACCTTCGCAACCGCTTCAACGGCGTCTTTACCGCCCTCATCACCCCTTTCAAGGACGGCGCTGTCGACCTTCAGGCCTACGACGCACTGGTCGAGCGCCAGATCGAAGCCGGGGTCGCCGGCCTTGTTCCGGTTGGAACGACCGGTGAAGCGGCGACCCTTTCCGACGAGGAGGCCGACGCGCTGATCGCCCGGACCGTCAAGCTTGTGGCCGGCCGCGCGCTCGTCATGGCCGGTGCCGGCGCCAACGACACGAAAAAGACGGTCGACAAGGTGAAGCGCGCCGAAGAGGCCGGCGCCGACGCCGTGCTCATCGTGACCCCCTACTACAACAAGCCGACCCAGGCGGGCCTCGTCGCGCATTACAGCGCGGCGGCCGAGGCGACCTCGCTGCCGGTCATGCTCTATTCGGTTCCCGGACGCTGCGGCGTGGAGATTGCGCCCGAGACCTGCGCAGTCCTCATGGAAAAGCACGACAACATCGTCGCGATCAAGGAAGCAGGCGGATCGGCCGCCCGCGTCACCCAGTTGCGCGCCGCCTGCGGTGACCGACTGATCATTCATTCCGGCGATGACGGGCTTACCCTGCCCTTCCTGTCGCTCGGCGCCGTCGGCGTCACCAGCGTCGTTGCCAATGTCGCGCCGCGCGAGATGGTGCAACTGGTCGAAGCCTGGAAGACCGGCGACACGGCGCGGGCGCTGGCCCTGCACGAGCTTATTGCCGAACTGACCGACGGCATGTTTATCGAATCCAATCCGGGGCCGGTCAAGGCGGCGCTGGCGCTCTCCAACCTTGCCGGGCCGGAAATGCGCCTGCCCATGGTTCCGGTTTCGACTGCCAACCGAGAAAAGCTCGCCGGCATCCTCGGGCGCTTTGCCTCGGCGTCTGCCGCCTTCCAAGAAATGCGCTAAGCAGCGACATCAGCTTTGCATTGTCCGTGGCGAACGGACGTAGGACTATCAATCGTCGGCTTCTGGCCTCATCCGGAAGCCGACGCGAGACCAGGGGAACAAGAATGACAAACAGGACTGACGAAGACCGGTGTCCCCGGTGCAGGCATCACCCGTCTTGCCAGGCGGCGAGAATCGCGGGAGCTGGCCGATGAACTACAGCTGGGACTTCCATTCCGTATGGCAATACTGGGACCTCTTTCTCTGGGGTCTGTGGATCACCGTGCTCTACACGTTCGGCTCGATCTTCTTCGGCGTCCTGATCGGCTTCCTCACCTGCGCGGCGAGACTGTCCGGCTGGAAGATCCTGTCGGGCATCGCGCGGGTCTACCAGGAAATCTTCCGCTGCACGCCTCTGCTGGTCCAGCTTCTGTGGTTCTACTATGCGTTTCCGTTGCTGGTCGGCACCTCGATCGACAATCGCATCGCGGCCATGCTGACGTTGTCGCTCTATGTCGGCGCCTTCTACGCGGAAATTTTTCGCGGCGGGATCGTGTCGATCGACAGGGGACAGCGCGAGGCGGCGGCCGCGATCGGCATGAGCCCGTGGCAGTCGATGAAACGGATCATCCTGCCGCAGGCGATGAAGCGAGTGCTTCCATCCTTCATCAACCAGTCGGTCATCCAGTTCAAGAACACTTCGCTGGTCTCGGTCATCTCGGTCGCCGATCTCGCCTACATGGCGGCGGTGGTGAACGGCCAGACCTACCGGCCGCTCGAATCCTACACCCTCATGGCCGGCCTCTACATCGCCATGCTTCTGCCGCTCACCCAGGCTGCGGACTGGATCGAACGACGCCTCAGGGTCAGCGATTAACGGAACGGAAGCACGGACATGACACAGAACTCCACACCCAAGGCACCCGTGATCGAAGCTTCCGCTCTGCGCAAGAGCTACGGCACGCTTGAAGTCCTCAAGGGCCTCGATCTCAGCCTCGAGCGCGGCGAGGTCGTCGCACTGATCGGCCCTTCCGGGTCGGGCAAGTCGACCTTCATCCGCTGCCTCAACATGATGGAAATTCCGACCGGCGGCACGATCCGCTTTCGCCAGAAAGCGGTCGGCGAACGGTTTCGCGACAAGGGAGACGAGATCGGCATTGGCACGCTGCGCCGGCATGTCGGCATGGTGTTCCAGCACTTCAATCTTTTCCCGCACAAGACGGTGCTGCAGAACGTGACGGAAGGTCCGATCGTGGTCTGCAATCGGCCGAAGCGCGAGGCGGAAGAACTGGCCATGGACCTGCTGGCCCAGGTGGGACTTGCGGAAAAGCATGCCGCCTATCCCAACCATCTGTCCGGTGGCCAGAAGCAGCGCGTGGCTATCGCCCGGGCTCTGGCCATGGAACCCGAAGTGCTGCTGCTCGACGAGGTGACCAGCGCACTCGATCCCGAGCTGGTGGGGGAGGTTCTCGCCGTCATACGCGGTCTGGCGGAGAAAGGCATGACGATGGCAATCGTCACCCATGAGATGGCCTTTGCCGCAGATGTCGCGAGCCGTGTCCTGTTCCTCGACCAGGGCGTGATCGCCGAGACCGGCACCGCCGAGGACGTGATCCTCAATCCGCAGAACCCGCGACTGCAGGGCTTTGTCGCACGGTTCAAGGGCTGAGCATCATGGACAAACTGAAGGTCAGCATATTCGGCGCCGGCAAGATCGGTACGGCGTTGGCCGTAACCTTGTCGGAAAATCCGGACTTCTCCTTAGAGGTTATTGATCGTTCCGACGAAGCGCTGAATCAACTTCGTGCGATGCATATCAACGCGACGTTGCGCACTTTCCGCCATCCTGAAGAATTGCAGGCACTCCTGTCGGGACGGGATGTCGCAGTGGCGGCCGTAGCTGAAACGGCGGTTACAGAAATCGCTCAGGCGGCGGCGAGAGCAAGGGTCCACTACCTGGACTTCTGTTGCGCGCGGAAGGAAACGCGGGAAATACTAGGGGAGTTGTCCACGCGACGCGCCATATTCAACGGATGCGGCGTCTCGCCTGGACTAATCGGCAACGTCGCCTGCGGTCTGCTGGATGCAACCTGTGGGGTGACGGATCTCACGATTCGGGTGGGCGCAGTCCCGCGCTATCCTACCAACCGGCTCGGCTATGGTCAGATCTGGAATGTCGATGGCCTGATAGACGAATACACGCGACCGAGCGCCGCGATACGGGACGGCCGTCTGGTCACATTGCCCCCCCTTGAAGACCATGGGAAGCTAAGCATAGATGGCGTAAACTATGAGGACTTCATCACGTCCGGTGGAATCGAGGATCTCTCGATCTTTTCCGAGTTCGCGCCGAAGAATGTCACGTTCAAGACAATCCGTTATCCGGGTCACCTCGATCATATGCGCTTCCTCATGGATGACCTTGGCCTTCGCACTCGCCGTGACATGCTGCGGTCGCTGCTCTACAATGGCCTGCCGGTGATCGAGGACGACATCTTGCTGCTGATGGTGACCGCTCGCGGCAGCCGAGGTCGCCAGCCTACGGAACGTACAGTCTGCTATCGTTTTTCACCAGACGAGAAAAACAGGCCGTTCAACGCGCTGACATCGGCCGCAACGGGCTACGCTGCCACCTTGCTGTCATTACTCCAGCGCGGCGACATTCCATCCAGCGGCTACATCGCGCATCATCGTTTCGATACCGAAGCTCTCCTCTCCGGTCCCTTCCTCAAACCGTTGCTTGATCGCGCATGAAAATAGGTCGCGAAGACCACTTTCTGCCCCCCTGCTTATTGCAGCCGGTTTCGGAAGATTTGCGACAGCTCACGAGCTCTAACCTCGCATTCTGTCAGTTCACTGTACCGCCTGTTCCCGTCGGCTGTCTGGCACTCGTGAGGGCACATGACGGAGGTGTGGCGTCGCTGCATGCTGAGGCCTCACCGGACTGGCCCCCCACTGGTTCCTGCCCCATGCGGATTCGCGCGAAAAGTTGGAGCCTTGGCGGCGATCCTACAACGAGGAACGTCCTCACAAAGCGATCGGATACAACGTCCCGATTGCCTTGCATAATCCGGATGGAGCAACCAGCCAGCCATCGGGATCAGAGCCAGAAAACTACAGCTTCCGGCGCTCCAAGGTGAGGTCCCAGGGCAAAGAAACCCGAGGCTTTCCCGAAAACTGGAGGGAAATTGGGTCTCAGGCCGGAAGTTCAGGGGGCTCGGGTCAAGTCCTCGAAACGCAAAAAGCTCCTCGAGGCCTATGCCGAGGAGCTTTTGGTTCGGTTTCCCGAGTGGGAGAACTTACAAGTCTCAGTGGTTGCGGGGGCAGGATTTGAACCTGCGGCCTTCAGGTTATGAGCCTGACGAGCTACCGGGCTGCTCCACCCCGCGTTATATGTGAGCGCCGGGACTTCCCG
>Ga0172380_10004530_pt1 | contig 17768 bp, 18 predicted proteins | sample Leawe162metaG_FD_119747 | JGI IMG/M metagenome (GOLD analysis project Ga0172380, IMG submission 119747) | Leachate microbial communities from a municipal landfill in Southern Ontario, Canada - Leachate well 162 metaG | ecosystem: Engineered > Solid waste > Landfill > Unclassified | place... | reverse complement strand
GGTGCCGATCCGGATCTCGCGCACCGTCTTGCCGGCAACCGAGCGCGCCATCTCGGCCGAGAGCTCCAGATCGCTCAGCATTCTGACACAGCGATCGTAGAACACCTCCCCTGCCCTGGTCAGCTCCACGCGCCGCGTCGAGCGCAACAGCAGCTGAACGCCTAAGAACTTCTCCAGCGCCTGCACCTGCGTGCTGAGCGCCGGCTGGGCAATGTTGACCCGCATGGCTGCCCGTCCGAAGTGCAGCTCCTCGGCAACAGCCACGAAGTAGGAAAGCTGGCGGATTTCCATGGCAAATCCTGCTGATTAATAGCGGCACCCACTTCGCATACAACTGCAAAGTGGTTTATGCATTTGCGTTTGTAGAGAATACTCCGTGGATGAATACTCTACAAGCCGATTTCCTCACGCTTATGGAAATTCGCGAGGTCTTTGCCAAAAATCTGCGCCTCATAAGACAGTCGAAAGGACTGTCGCAGGAGGAACTTGCTCACCTTGCGGATATCGATCGGACATATGTGAGCTCTCTGGAACGCGGTGTGTACAGCCCGACACTTGACGTAGTTCAGCGGCTGGCGAAGGCTCTCGAAACCGATGCGGCTGAGCTCTTGAAGAACTAGCCATAAAAGGCGGCGGCGGAAACCAAAGAGATGGTGGTTTTACGCTAACACCGATAAGCAGCGTCACGAACGCCATTTTGGCGATGGCCGCTCCCTGGGCCGGCATGCGAATGTCTTGTCATTGCTGGCTGATGCGCTGGTTCCATTGCGCAGACACGATGCGTTGCGATGAGCCATCCTTCAAAACGCGGATAGAAATCGGTGTCAAAGACGCGGTGGCATCCCTTTGTTTTAGTTTAGAATTCTTCTCAACTTCTGCCGGGAACGAGTTCTGGACCGACCGAATCTGATATAAGGGGATAAAAACGGATACGAACCGCCCGACCCAGGTTCTGTGCGGGTGAGCGCTCGGATGACGTTTGCACCCATCTAACGAAACGTTCCAACGAAGGTCAGGCGGTAGTCATCAGCGTTACGATCATCGCTCTTTCGTGGGTCCAGCACGAGGAAATCGGTAACGCGGGCGTCCGATCGGCCAAGCTGAACCGTCGGACACGGTAGGGACCCCGAAAGAAGACTCCTTTGAACCTTGATGAACCAACGTGGTTCAGTTATATTCAAGGTGAACTGAAAGGGGCTCTCCATGACAGCATTCACGATCCGCGTCCCGGACGACGTTGCCGACCGTCTGAACCAGCTCGCTCAAAAGCTCGACCGTTCCCGCTCCTACATGGCCGCACAGGCCATTGAAGACTTCGTATCACGCGAAGAATGGCAGCTTGCGGAAATTGAAGCCGGAATTGCCGAGGCGGACCGCGGCGAATTCGCAAGTGACGACGACGTGGCACGCGTGGTCGGCAAATACGTCAAGGCGACTTCTGGTTCATGAAGCAGAGGCGCATCCGCTGGACCGTGCGGGCGTTGCGGCGGCTTGACGAAATCGGTGCGTACATCGAGCATGACGACCCCGGTGCTGCTGCACGGGTCATTGCCCGTCTTGTAGCCTCCGTCGACATGCTGGTAGAGCTGCCGGCAGCTGGACGCATCGGTCGCATCGCAGGTACGCGCGAAATCGTATTGTCCGACATCCCTTACATCATCCCTTATCGGGTTCGCCAGGACATTGAAATCATTACCGTGATGCACGCTTCTCAGAAATGGCCAAAGAGGCTGTAAGCGAGTGCGTCCAGTGGACTGCATCCCAGCAGCGCCAAGCGAAAATGCGAAAGATAGTTCTCAAGCTCTTGAACGGATCTGAAACGTCGACCCGCTAGGCATTTCTCCAGCTCGGAACTGCGAACGGTTGCGAACGCCTCGCGGGAAGGTACCAATGCCTAATCCGCGCAAGTGCCGAGGATCGGCGTCATCAGTTGGACATGCGCATCAATCCGCTCGAGCACCTTTTGGGGAACGACCTCGCGCTCTGGCAGAGACCACCAGAACTGGTTGACGCGTTCAACTGTTTCGGTGACGGTTTTAAGCACGGCAGCTTCCGGCAGACGTGCACGATTGGCAAAGGTCTTCCATCCCTGCGCATTCATCGCCTTGAACGAGCGCTCGCCTGCAAGAGACAGAGCCATGGCATCGGTCGGAATGTAAGGGACCGACGAGAGCACGTCGTAGACCGGAGCGAGTGCTGGCCGATCACCCGCACCACGATAGATCAGCGACCAGTTCTTCAGATGCATGTCGCCATTGCCGGTAATTGCGGCCAAAGCCAGCCGGCGGACGAATTCAAGCGCCGCCGCAGAAGAGACGGCAATGCCGAGTGCGGCGGCGATATCGTGATAGGCAGCTCCCCCATATTTACGCGAGGGGTAGACGCCAAACACCTGAGCAAAATCCTCGATATGGATCCGCTCGCCACCGGTGCCACGGTCAAAGCGTTGGACGAGCAGTACCTGACCGTCCGATAGCGTCTTGAATTCCCGCGGAATCCCTTCGAACTCCGATTGCTCGACTAGCTCTCGTTCCGGCACGTCCATGCCGATAGCTTCGGCCAAAGCGAGAATTGCATATTCGTTTTCCGAGACGCCGGGGAACGACGTCGATGGAAACTTGGCTATATAAGACCCCTGCTCATCCCCCAGCGGTATCGTGAGGCCACCACCCTTGCCCGTGTTCTTGATGACGGAAAGCTTCAATTGTACGCCGGCGAGCGAAAAACGCGCTTTCGTTTTGAGGGCTGACTGATCGTCGGCCTGAGCCACCATTCCTTCGCTTGGCACAACGCGGACGGCACCCGGCAGATCCGACCCGAGTGCAACCAGCAGATCAAAGTCGTTTCCGGCGCGAACACTGCCTGCGTGGTGCTTCTCCATCGCCTCGCGCAACTTGTCCTCAGGAAGAAGATTGGCAAAAAACGCAGGCAGAGCCCTGGCTACAGGTTTTGGATCCTTACGCAGTCCGCCTGTTGCCGCGCGGAATGACAGGCTCAGCACAGGGAAGCCAACCGTGGCACGATAGCTATCTTCAAAGCTGAACGCGTTGAAATCACCGGGCGTCCTGACAATCGTGCCCACTTTCAGATCGTTCAGCAGTACCTCCAGCGATAAGACCGACTTTGGGTTGAAAATCGTCTCAGGCATCGGCGTCGCCCCCGGGGCTCGCGACAAAGGCGGGCAAATCATCGTCATCATCATGCGGCTGCAGCAAGGCGTCGATTGCTGGGACCATCGCCTGCGGGATGAGCATCAGTTCGAGACCTAGCGCGCGAGCAATGTTGATCAGGGTCGTTGTGCGGGCCGCAGCGCTCCCCGTCTCGATCTCGCGATACCGAGGACGCGACAGTCCCGCCATGTCGGCGACCTGCTCTTGCGTGAGCCCCTGGCCCTTGCGTGCAGTCTTCAACAGCCGACCGATTTCCAGCAGCGCATCTGACACAGTCCTCATTGATCTCCAAACCTATCATTTCCTGTAGGATGATATGTATTCGTATCTTTACCCTACGTATTTAGTCAAGAGAAATGATATGTGAAAGGATCATATGTGCAGAATTGATCTGTCTGCGGGTCTTTTCTTCAAGCGACTCCTCCAGGGCGAGCACCACGGCGAAATTGTCTCTCTACCGATACATGTTTTATTAAAGGTTGCCTCCTATTCCCGCTCGCCCTCGGCACCAAGGCCTCAGAGAAATGGAGTGAGCATGCCCAAACAAGATCTTTCATCACGTCATTTTCAGCGAAAAATCTCGGAATTTTGCGAGGTGCGTATCGCGCCGATCGCACCGAAGCGGGTGGTGGAAAATGTCCTCCCTTATCTCATCAGCCTGATCATATATCGCAAGCCGCCGCCGATCTTGAATGGCCGCATCGACTGGACGACGATTGCGCACGCCTGCGGGATCGAAGACGAACTGACCGCAGAGTTGAAGAAGCAACTCCGCCTCGGCCTGGACGCGATCATCCGATGGCTCGGCGCCACGCCCGCTGCTGATGACGAACGACCGAAAAGGCCAGTCGCTCGGACAAGCAAGGCAAAGCAGGTCAAGCCAGCGAACGCCGCCACCTCCACTCGCAGACCGCAGCGCGCTGCGGCCGACGGCTCCTTTGCCCAGTCTGCTTCCGGCTCTGCTGGCCGGGATAGCTATCGTTGAGCGTTCAGGGCCAGAGATGCTCCAAATGCTCCACGGCCAAATGAGAGGTGAGAACAAGGCGCGCTTCAGCGGTGCCATCGAAGAGATCATAAACAGTTCCTGCCGGCCAACCGCGTCATCTCAATTGCAGTTAATCTGAGAATCTTCCCAGGGCAGATTCTCAGATTAACTGCCAACACGGATCAATGCGGCCGCATTCTCACGGTTAAGTGCCAAGTGACACGTGGTGTTCCTCTTCGGTGCTCTTGATCGAAGCGCCGTCGAATAACCTCGTCTCTTGCTGCCCTTCGACCACGAGCTTGCCGACCAGCCCTCGCGCTGCCCGCGACAGGGCATGGTCGACAAGCACGTATTCGCCAGGAACCTCGAGGGTCAGGTCGACCACGGCTGCCCCGCCCGGCAGCACGGAAATCGTCTGCACATCGCTCAGCGGCTCGCTCGTCAGGGATGCCAGTTGGTAGGCTTTGTCGAAGATCTCGCCGATCACATGAAAGCTCGACGTCTTGTTGGGGCCGCCGACGCCGAAATAGATGCGAACCGTTTCGCCGACCTTGGCCGTCAGCGCGTTGTCGCCGGTCAGCGCATTGGCCGCGCCGTTGAACACATAATATTCGGGCTTTTCCTCCAGGAGCCTGTCCAGGCTCTCGGTCAGCTTGCCCTTCGTGCCGAAGGGCTGCGAGGTGTAGATCTCGCCCTGCATGACGTAGAATTCCCGGTCGACGGGCGGAAGGCCCTGCTCGGGCTCGACGAGGATCAGGCCGTACATGCCGTTGGCAATGTGCTGCGCGGCAAGGGGCACCGCGCAGTGGTAGACATAGAGCCCCGGTTTCAGCGGCTTGAAGGTGAAGCCTTTCGTTTCGCCGGGAGCCGCGTCGGTCGCGACTGCTCCGCCACCCGGGCCTGTCACGGCATGGAAGTCGACGCTGTGCCGTTCACTGCTGTCGGCCAGGTTCTCAAGCTCGACCTCGATGCTATCGCCCACTCTGGCGCGAACGAACGGGCCGGGGACTTTTCTGTTGAACGTCCAGTAGTGATAGCTCGCGCCGTCGGCAAGCCTGCCCGTCACTTCGACGGTGTCCAGCTTCACCTTGATCGTCTCGGGGCCAGTCCAGTTCATCGGCGCCACAAGATCGGTCGCCTTGCGCGCGATGTAGAGGGGAGCCGCCGCCGTTCCGTTTTCCTCCGGGTGGTTATGGCTCCCGCCGGCCAATACCGGTGCCGTTGTGGAAAACAGGATAAGTGCGGTGGCCGAGGAAATAAGCTTGTGTCGGGTCATCTGAATGTCCTGGAGTTGAGCCTCATCATGATAATGTCCATTGAAGACCACGCCCGACGCCTGATCCTTGCTGTGTCGCAAAGAGCCGACCCGCTCGCGCGATTGTGATAGCCCCTCGCGGGACGACCGCAGCAGGCGTTGCCGGTGTCGATAGCGCGACGCCAGCAATGGCGCGCATCGAGGTTCGGCCGCCGGTCTTTTTGCGCGTCGGGCAATCTTCAGGCCGGTGATGGCGTCTCTGAGATTACGCATGGAAGTCCGAAGCCCCGGTCGTTGACCGGGGCGGGATGCGTTTATGTGTTTCATATCCGGGTCGTCTTCAGGCGCAACGCGTTGCCGATCACGCTGACGGACGACAGGGCCATCGCTGCCGCGGCGATGATCGGCGACAGCAAGATCCCAAAGGAGGGATAGAGCAGGCCGGCGGCGATGGGGACGCCCGCGGCATTGTAGACGAAGGCGAAGAACAGGTTCTGGCGAATGTTGGCCATCGTGGCGCGGCTGAGCTGTCGCGCCCGCACGATACCCATCAGGTCTCCCTTCAACAGCGTCACCCCGGCGCTTTCCATCGCGACGTCGGTGCCGGTACCCATGGCGATCCCGACGTCGGCGGCAGCGAGAGCCGGCGCGTCGTTCACCCCGTCCCCAGCCATGGCGACGATCCGTCCTTCACCTCTCAGGCGCGACACAATCTTGCTCTTGTCTTCCGGAAGGACCTCCGCCTCGACTTCCGCGATCCCGAGGCGACGGGCGACGGCATCCGCGGTCGTCCGGTTGTCGCCCGTCAGCATGACGATGCGAATGCCTTCATCCACCAGCGTTCTCAGCGTTTCCGGCGTCGTCTGCTTCACCGGATCCGCGATCGCGAACAGACTTTCGACCTTGCCATCGGCCGCCATGAAGATCACGGTTGCTCCGTCATTGCGCAGGCTTTCGGCCTCGGAGAGGAAAGCTGTCAGGTCGATCGCGTGTTCCTCCATGATCCGATGGCTTCCCAAGACGACCCTTCGTCCCTCGAACACCCCCGTGACGCCCTTTCCGACAGGGCTGTCAAATTCCTGGACGTCCCCGAGCGACAAGCGCCTCTCGACCGCCGTATTGACGATTGCCAGTGCCAGCGGATGTTCGCTCGACCGTTCCAGGCTGGCGGCGGTTCTCAGCACGTCCGCTTCAGACAAACCGGGAGCGGGAACGACTGCCGTGAGCCGAGGTTGGCCCTCCGTGAGCGTGCCCGTCTTGTCCAGCACCAACGTGTCGACCTTCTCGAACCTCTCCAGCGCTTCCGCGTTCTTGATGAGGACGCCGAGGCTTGCGCCCTTTCCGACGCCGACCATGATCGACATGGGCGTGGCCAGTCCCAGTGCGCAAGGACATGCGATGATGAGGACTGCGACTGCCGCGACAAGCCCGTGGGCAAAGCGCGGTTCCGGACCAAGGAATACCCAGAGAAGGAACGAGACCAGGGCAATCAGGACGACGACCGGAACAAACCAGCCGGAAACCTGGTCCGCGAGGCGCTGGATGGGTGCGCGGGATCTCTGTGCCTCGGCCACCATCTTGACGATCTGCGAGAGCATGGTGTCTGCGCCGACATGGCCGGCCTCCATGACGAAGCCGCCGGTCCGGTTCATGGTGCCGCCTATCAGTCGCGCTTCGGGCTCCTTGGTCACGGGCATGGATTCGCCCGTGATCATGGACTCGTCGACCGAGCTTCGACCCTCTTTCAGCACCCCGTCAACAGGCACTTTCTCGCCCGGACGGACACGCAGCATGTCGCCGACCTTGACCGCCTCAAGGGCGACATCCTCGTCGGTGCCGTCGGCCCGCACCCGCCTGGCGGTCTTGGGCGCGAGGTCGAGAAGCGCGCGAATGGCACCGCCGGTCTGCTCGCGTGCACGCAGTTCCAGGACCTGGCCCAAGAGTACGAGAACCGTGATGACGGCGGCGGCCTCGAAGTAGACCGCAACCGCTCCCTCGGCGGAACGGAAGGTCTCGGGGAATATGCCGGGTAGCAGGGTGGCAATGACGCTGAAGAGCCATGCCACCCCCACGCCCATGGCGATAAGCGTGAACATGTTGAGGTGGCGACTGAAGATCGACCGCCAGCCACGCTCGAAGAACGGCCAGCCCGCCCAGAGCACGACGGGCGTTGCGAGCGCGAGCTGGATCCAGTTCGAGGTCTGCGGCATCAGCACGGCGTGAAGGTTCGTCAGATGTCCGCCCATTTCCAGCGCCAGCACGGGAAGGCTGAGGATCAAACCGATCCAGAAGCGCCGGGACATGTCGGCATACTCGTCGCTGCCATGCTCAGCGACAATAGGCATCTCTGGCTCAAGGGTCATGCCACAGATCGGGCAATTGCCCGGCCCGTTCTGCCGGATCTGCGGATGCATCGGGCAGGTGTAGATCGTCTTGCTCGACAGTTTCCCGCCGGTCGGGACCGGTGGTGTCGACGTGTCCGCAACATGGTCACCATGATGGTGATGCGCATGTTCGTGCTGGTCTTGGCGATGCGTGTGATGTTGGTCGATCATGGGAACCTCCTCACCCTGCCTTGCCATAGTCGACGAAGGTCATCATGCCGGTTGCCATGTGATAGAGATGGTGGCAGTGCAGCGGCCAGCGTCCCGGATTGTCGGCGTCGAATTCGATCGCAGTCTGTGCCATCGGCGGAAGCATAACGGTGTCTCGCATCGCACCGTTGATCGCCATTCCATTGATGTCCACGACCTGGAAATGATGGCCGTGGAGATGCATGGGGTGGGCCATCATCGACATGTTGCGCATCGATATCCGGATGCGCTGTCCCGCGCCGATGTCGAGCGGGCCCGCGGTATCGATCGCCCATTGGTAGGTGGCCATGTCGCCGGCGAGCATAAGTTCGAACCGCTGGTCGGCCGGACGCACGGCAAGAGGCGACAGGCTCTGCAGCCTCTGCTCCAGCGACAGATCCAGAACCGGTCCCTTGTTGTCGCCCGATGTTGCGAGCTTCCCGATACGCGCCGCCGGCGTCGCCAGAACGATGCCCGTCCTCTCGACCGCGCCCTCGCGAAGCGCAAGGATGGGGAAGGCTCCTTCCTCGGCCGGCAGGTTCAGCAGGATGTCGGCACGCTGGCCCATCGACAAGGGAAACCGGCGACCGCGGACCGGCACGACGTCCTGCCCATCGACCGCAATGATTTCGCCTTCGATCGACCCGGTATCGATCGTGAACCCGGTCGCCGTCGCGCCATTGATGATGCGCAGCCTAACGCGTCCGCCTCTCTCGACGCGGATGATCTCCGGATCGTCGAGCGTTCGGTCATTTGCGAGATAGGCATCGTACTCGATATCATTGAGATCCATGGTTGGCATGGCCATCATCGGCATGCCGGATCCCGCACCGCCGCCACCCATCTGGTGGCCGCCATGCATGTTCATCATGGATGCCATGCCGCCAGGGCCCGAGGGCATGACGCGACCACCCGCGCCGGACTGGAGCCCGGCCAGCAGTTCCTCTGGCGATTTGTAGGAGAAGTCATGCAGGAGAACCACGACCTCCTGTTCGTCGCGAGCCCGGTCCTCGGCCGTGCGCACGATCAGCGGCGCCGCGAGCAGGTTCTGCTCCTGCAATGTATGGGCATGCATCCAGTGGGTTCCGCCCCTGCCGACCGGAAAGTCGTAGGCCCGCGTCTCGTTCGGCGGCAGCAGGGTCGACGGATTGCCGGGCACGCCGTCCATCTCCCAAGGGGGCGTCAGCCCGTGCCAGTGGATCAGCGTTTCCTCGCCGCTCCGGTTGTTCAACAGAATGTCGAACCTTGTGTCGGCATCCAGAACCAGCCCGGCCGTGCCCGCTCGGTTGGTCAGTCCGAAGACGGAGGCCGGCTTGCCGTTCACCTCCAGTATGCGCTTGCCGATGACCAGCTCGCTGGTACTCGCGCCGGCTCTTGCCACTGCACTCGCCAAGGGTGACAAGGCGGCCGCGCCAACGGCGAGCGTCTTCAGAAAATCTCTTCTAAACATGATACATCTCTCGATCCCGGTCGCCTCGCGACCGTGCTGTTGACTGGTGAAGTCCGCGCGCCATGCGCGCTATCGTCAGCCAGCGGATCGAGGAGGGTGCCATCCCGGCGACGGGGCCTGCCCGGATAGGCGATTCGATCGCCACAGGGGCGTGATGGTCGGGGCGAACACCTCCAGCACCGTCCCAATCCCCTCAAGCAGCGCCACGCAGACAACACATGCACTGCGACAGCAGTCTCCGTGATCCTTATCCTGATGGCCCGAGCCTTCGTGAGGACTGTGGTGGTGCGCCTGTGCCAGTTCGGCAGATCTGGCGCAGAGGTCCGTTGAGGCGTGCGATTGGACAGCGACGAGCAGCACCACGATCGCCAGCGCGGTCGCCACCACTCTCAACCATCTCTCAATCCCACGGGACGAACTCATCTACGTCTCTCATCGCCGACAGTGCCGGACTATCGCCTTCAAATCTGCCGGGCTTGATCTGCGTCAGCCATGGCATCAAGGAAACAGTGCACCTTCCCATCGGGGGAAGGTCAAGAGGTTCTGCAGGGTGCTGCACATTTTCGGGAGACTGGTGGCGAGGAGGGGCAGAGCGCGGCGGAGACGGGCCCATTCGTCCGGTTCGGGGTTAGGGACCACGTGTCGGAATGACCGACATGGTGAAGGGTTTCGGGTGCCGTCAGGCGTACGAAAGCCTCTCATGCAGGAACCCGCGGTCTGCACTTGGTGAGCTATGGGGTTTTGTGGATTGTTGCTTCCAGCGGACGGCCAATCGCAGCGACCGTTGTCAGTCCCGGCGCTTCGAGGGTGGGGCTTGCAGGTGTCGTTCTCCGGATTTTCGGAGTGAATGAGAGCACGTTTGTCCCGCTGAATGCCCTTGCCATAGGGACTGGCACAAACCTCCCCGTTGGCCAGCTCTGCGGTGAGTAGACCATATGAATGGATCGGCCATGCCGGATCATGACGCACTCTCCCGGTTCGTTGTTGCCTTGTCTGGCGGTCCACGCGGCTGCCGCCAGCGTTTGAACACCTCGATGACGATCATGCGCCCGCCGCAGCATGGGCATGGCGGCCGGATGTCGATCGGTTCGTCGTCCACCTCGTCAGGGGGCGACGGGACAGCGTTGAGGAGCTCGCGGGCACGAGCGATGCTGGTCTTTCGAGTACTACCGGCGAGCAGACCATAATGCCGGATGCGGTGGAAGCCATGCGGCAAGACATGGAGCAGGAAACGGCGGATGAACTCGTCGACCGCGAGCGTCATGACCTGCTGCCGATCGCAGCGGTCACGGCGGTACTCCTTGTAGCGGAAGGTGACGTCCGTTTCGTCGAACGCGATCAGGCGACTGTTCGAGATGGCGACCCGGTGCGTGTAGCGCGACAGATAGGCAAGCACTGCTTCCGGCCCCGCAAAGGGCGGCTTGGCATAGACGATCCAGCGCTTCCTGCGGACTGGCGACAGGTATCTTACAAATGCCCGGCGATCAGCCAGAGGCGCAGCCGAACCGAAGAAGGCGAGCCGCCCGGCATCGTGGAATTGGAGCAGCCGCGTCAGGAACAAGCGCCGGAATAGTTTGCCGAGCACACGAACCGGCAGGAGGAATGCCGCACGTGACGATATCCAGCGTGATCCATCGAGCGCGATGCCACCACCTGGCACGATCATGTGAACATGGGGATGATGGGTCATGGCCGATCCCCATGTGTGCAGGACGGCAGTGATGCCGATGCGCGCGCCGAGATGCTTGCGATCGGCAGCGATTGTCAGCATCGTCTCAGATGCGGCCTTAAAGAGCAGATCGTAAACCAGCGCCTTGTTGTGGAAGGCAATGGCGGCGACTTCGGCTGGCAATGTGAAGACGACGTGGAAGTATCCGACAGGCAGGAGATCGGCCTCCCGTTCGGCAAGCCATGTGCGTGCAGCGGCGCCCTGGCACTTCGGGCAGTGCCGGTTGCGGCAGGAATTGTAGGCGATGCGCCACACTCCACAATCCTGGCAGGCCTCGACATGTCCGCCCAGTGCCGCTGTGCGGCAGTGCTCGACCGCCGACATAACCTTGAGCTGGCTCAAGCTGAGATGTTCCGTATGGGCTTTCCGATAGTTCGGCCCTGCAGCACGGAAGATATCGGCGACCTCGATCGAGGTAGGCATAGTTCATCCGTCGGGCGTTTTGCCTTCCATCAGCGCCATCAGCCGATCAAGAGGTCCGGCGACCGCGTGAATGGTTCGGGTGGAGACCTTCGCATAGAGAGCCGTCGTCTCCAGCTTGCTATGACCGAGCAGAACCTGGATGACACGGATATCGGTGCCATCCTCCAGAAGATGGGTGGCAAAGCTGTGCCTCAAGGTATGCGGGCTGACGCGCTTGTGGATGCCGGCAACATCGGCAGCTTCCTGAACCGCGCGATGAAGTTGCCGCGAGGAGATCGGATCGGTGCGGCTACGCCCCGGAAACAGCCAGCCGTGAGGCAGCATCACGCCGCGCCGCTTTCCTTCGCGCCACCAAAGCCGCAGCAGTTCGAGGAGCTGCGGAGAAAGCATGGCATTGCGATCCTTACGTCCCTTGCCTTGTTCAACCCGGATCAGCATGCGTTTGGAGTCGATGTCATCGACCTTGAGATGGGCGACCTCGGAGACGCGCAAGCCCGCACCATAGGCCACGCCTAGCGCCGCCTTGTATTTGATGCCAGGTGCCGCCTCCAGTAAGCGGGCAGCTTCCTCAATACTGAGCACATCAGGTAGCATGCGCGGATTGCGCGTTATCACCAGCGCTCGCGCCAGATCCCGCCGCTTCAGCGTTACCATGAACAGAAAGCGTAGCGCCGAAACCGTGCTGTTGATCGTCGCAGGACCTACGCCGTTCTCATGCTGATGCAACTGGAAACGTCGTATGTCCTCGACCGTCGCGGTGTCGGGGGCACGCCCAAGAAACGTGGCGAAGCGCCGGACGTGACGGATGTAGTCCTGCCGAGTGTGGGATCCCAACCCTCGCATCAGCATGTCTTCCTGCATGCGCTGGCGGAGCGGCGTGGTCGGGGCATCGTGTTGAAAGCTGGCCATTGAACGTTCCTCTCGTTGAAGGGAACGTCATCGTCAGGCAACACGAACAGCCTGCCTAGAACCTCAGATAATCATGCGAAACTCGCCGCGCACGCCCTCCCGCGTAGCGGGTTCGTGCACGAGGGCCGACAGGAGACGGACAGCTTCCGGCTGTTCTACCCGCTAAGCAGACGCTGTCGTTTTGTATCAGAGCAAAGTGATCTCTCGGTCTGAAGACATGGTATTCAGCCTCGCTCCTCGTCCTTGACAATGTGGCCGTCTTCCAGTGTCAGGATACGGTCGGCGCGGTCAAGGATGCGGTTGTCATGGGTGACGAGCAAGGTCGTTGTGCCCCGCGCTTCGCCCATGCGTTTCAACAGATCGACGACCTCGGCCGCACTGTCCTTGTCCAGTGCGGCGGTGGGCTCGTCTGCCAGCACCAGCGCCGGGCTGGAGACAAGGGCCCGAGCCACGGCGACGCGCTGTTTCTGCCCACCTGACAAGTTGGCGGGCAGGTAGGTCTTGCGGTCCGTCAGGCCGACAAGACCAAGCGCATGGGCGGCCGCGTGTTCCGCCACGCCGTCGGGCACGCCACCGTGCACCTGCACCCCCATCATCACATTCTGCGCCGCGGTCAGGCTTTCATGCAGGTTATGGGCCTGGAATATGAAGCCTAGACGCCTTCGCAGTGCGACAAGCTGTGTCTGGGGCGCGCCGTTCAGTTCGTGGTCCAGAAGCCGTACCGACCCATCCTGTACCGCGCGGAGGCAGCCGATCAGCGTGAGGACCGTGGTCTTGCCAGACCCAGAGGGCCCCATCAGTACGGTGAAGCTGCCGCGTTTCAACGTCAGGTTCACGTCGAACAGCGCCTGTTTCCGAACCTCGCCGCTGCCGAACCAGTGGTTCAAGGCCCGTACTTCAACGATTGTGTCGCTGTCCATGGCAGCCTCCTAGAATAGATCGGCAGGGTCGGCAGCGGCAAGCCGACGGGTGGCGATGGCGCCGGACAGGGCCGAAAACACAATGGTGCCGAGGAAAACCGTCACCGCCATCGATGGCGTCATCCCCAATGGCAGGGTCGTTATCTTGCCCATGATCGTCAAAATGGTCGTCCCGACGATCAGACCGGGAATAAAGCCCATGATCCCAAGCACCAGCGCCTCCTCGAAGACGATGCCGAGAAAGAACTGCGGGCCATACCCCATGGCCTTAAAGGTTGCGTATTCACGCAGGTGGTCGGCAACGTCGGTGGACAGCACCTGATAGACGATGACGATTCCGACGAGAACGCCTATCAGTACGCCGAAGCCGAAGATGATGCCCGTGGGCCGCTTGGTCTGCTGGTATCGCAGGTCCTCTTGAGCTGCTTGTTCATAACTGCGGATGCGCAGGGATGGGTCGGAGATCAGGGATTTCAGGCGCGTAATCACGGCCTCAGTCTGCGCGCTGGGACGCAGGGTCAAAAGAATATGGTCGGGTGCCGTGGAACTGCGCGTCGGAAACAGCGACAGGAAGGTCTGGTCCGAGACCAGCATATAGCCATCGCCACCGAACCCGCCTCCGCCGGCAAAGGTGGCGTAAGCGGTGACGGTACGGCCCTGCGTTTCAAAGGAGAGTGGTGATTGCGGACGGATCGCGGAAGCTTCATCCTTGCCCAGTCCCCGGGCCAGCCGGTCGAGTATCGCCGCATCTTGCACCTGCAAGAGGTACAGATCGCTTGCGATATCGGTGGCGAGGAATTCTTTCTTGACCGGGTCCACGCCAAATGTCGTCAGACTGATGTCCTTCTCTCCCCGGTCCCAGGGAACATTTGCGATCAAGAGACCCATGCCCGCGGAGACATCCGGATCCCCCATCGCCTGCAGCAGCCATTGCCTTGCCACGTTGCCGCCATCGGTCAGGGTGCTCGCGTCGCTGGCCGAAATCATGATATCTGCCTGGAAGAAATCATAGGGTCGCAATGTTGCCGCACCCATCGAATTCATGATCCCAAGCTGAACGAAGACCAGCACGTTGGCAAAGGCCACGCCCGCAAGTGCTGCCGCAAAGCGGGTACGGTTATGGGTCAATTGCAGCCAGCCGATCGGCAGCCGCCCGAACAGGCGTTGCAGCAGGTAGCTCATGGATTGACCCGCGCAGTGGTGTCAATGCGGGCGATGACCTCGAGATTCGTGAAGCGTGCGGCAAGTTCAGAGGAGGCCTTGTCCAGCACCACCAGGACCTGGATCACGCGCGCATCCTTGTTTTCCGCCGCGTCGTCCGAAATTAGTCCCTGCCGTCCCACGGTCAGCCCGATGCTGTCCACCCGGCCCTGAAGCGTGACACCCAGTGCCGGGGTGGCCAACTCCACCGGTTGGCCGACCAAAACATTACTGATGCGGTCCTGCCAGATCTCCACCTCGGCCATCATCTGATCCGTGTCGCCCATGTCCATGATGCCGTCGGTAGGAGGGCGCTGTCCGGGCGTAACATGGATGTCGAGGATTGTACCGGTGATCGGGGCCACGACCTCGGCGCGCGCAAGATCAAGCTGCGCACGGGCAAGATCTGATCGGGCGGCGTCCACATTCCGGCTCGCCACGATCACGTCGGGCTGTTCGTCGAGCGTCACCGCCGAATAGCGCTTCAACGTCGCCTCGGCGCGTATGACTGAAAGCTTCGCACCCTCTGCCGCCGAGCGGGCGGCATCAAGTGTGGCCTGCGTGCCCACATCGTGCGAAACCAACTCTTCTGTGCGAGCCAGAGTGGTTGCGGCTTCCGCCGCCGTGGCCACAGCCTGATCAAGTGCTGCTTGTGCCTCTTCGCGGCTTGCCTCTATCGCGGCACGGGTCTGAATGAGGTTTGCTTCGCGCACGGCAAGGTTTGCCTCGGCCGTCAGAACCGCCCCGGCCAGGGCGGAGTGATTGTCGAGCCGCGCCAGCACGGTGCCCTTCTCCACACGATCACCCACGGATACGAGAATTTCGGCGACACGCGCATCCCCGGCGCCGTAGGGCGCCGCTACAACCGAGACGTCGCCACGCGGCATCACCCGCGCCAACCCCACCACGTCGGAGGGCAAAAGGGTTTCCGCCATCTTCGGCGGCAGTTCGATCTCGGGCGGCAGTGCAATGGGTGCGTCCGAGCCGCCGCCGGGTTGAAGGCCTGTCAGCGCGTAGAACTTCTGCAACCCGGTCGGCTGAAAATACAATCCGAGCACCGCGCCCGAGAACATGAACACCGGTACCAGCAGGACCAGCAGATACCGCTTGCGAAACCAGCGGCGGGGCGATGATCCTGGTTCAGACAGGTTCAGGTCAATCGGCAGTTGGTCTTTGTCAAGTCCTGACATTGCGACTTTCCTCTCACTACGGCCGTTCACATCAGGCCCTTCAAACAAGTCGCTCCGCTTACATCGCGAAGTCGTGGAGTGTAATTCCGCCGTCGGCGTTCTTGTCCAGTTCCGCAAACCAGGTGTGGGCCCCAGCAAGAAACTCCTCGCGTGTCACCTTGCCGTCCTTGTCCAGATCGCTGAGGGGCTGGCTCATCCGGTCGGCGACCTTCTGCATCTGGGCACGCTGCGCCCCTTCGTAGTTGTTGACATCGTTCTGGCGGGCCTCGTCGAACATCACGTATTCTTCGGCATCAAGAGTGCCGTTTTCGTTCGAGTCGAAACTCAGAAAGACACTGGAGCGCATCTCGCGCAGTTCTTCAATGGTGGCGGTGCCATTCCCGTCGAGATCCCAGTTGTTCATGAACTGACCTCCAGGACTCGTCTGGGCAAGGGCTGTCGTCGCGGACAGCAGAAGTGCGGCGGTTAACGTGCGAATTTTCATGAGGGGAGTTCCCACTTCGCCGAACGGATCATGCGGATCATGACGTTGTTCTTCAGCACGATCCGGTGGAACGGAATGGCCAGCACATGCAGCGCGATCAGCGCCAGAAGCACGACCTTTAAGACGTTGTGGACCTGTGCGGCAACAGTCAGGTCGGCGAACCACGCCAATGCGCCCGAGACGGACATGATCGCCAACACCGCATAAAAGGCCCAGTGGGCGGCATGGCTCAGCACCTTGAGCGGCGCGGGTTCATTCTCAGGCGGTGGTGGCGCACCATGCGTCAGACGCAGAGCCAGACGCCACAGGATAAAGACGAGGATCAGCCCGCCGCCCGCGACATGGTCCAGGATCAGCGGGTCGAAGACATAGTCCGTGCCCTGCCGGATAGCATCCCAGGCAGAGGCGATGGAGTCCTTGAGGATATATTGACCGGCGACCAGCAGGGCGACGATCCAGTGGAGCGCGATCTGCGCTCCGGAATAACCTGTGGGATGTGTCATGGCTCTGTCCCTTTGAATGATTGGCGGGCACCTTTCGGCACCCGCTATCCCCTGTCTGGTTACGGTTTGGTCGGGGTTCCGGCATTGATGTCTGTCAAGCGACCCATCCGGGCCATCATCTTCACGGGATAGGTGATTTCCTCGGCGCTGAATTCCTTGTTGCCATCATCGTCGAGCATGGCGAAGGGGCGCGCGGCCATGCCTTTGGTCACCTCGGAAAAGAGCGCGGCAAATTCCGCATCGGACAGAGCGCCGCTCTTGTCGGCATCATGGGTGGCGAGCAAGGCGGATACACCGGCCTCTGCCTCCGCAGCCGTAACCTTGCCGTCCTTGTCGGCGTCGAAAGACTGGAAGACAGGGTTTTCGGCAAAGCCGTTCATGCCCATCGGCCCATCGCCGGCGCGCTGGCCCATCCGGCCAGGCCCCCATCCCGTACCGTCGCCGCCCTGCATCATCATGCCCGGCGCATGGCCTCCCATCATGCCCCAGGGGCCGCTACCCGCTATGGCCGGAATGGTCGCTCCGCCGATGACTGCGACGGCGGCGATGGCGCCAAGAGTAAGGATCGTCTTGCGTTTCATGGTCTCACCTCTTCGGATCTGTGTTTCGAATGAGATCAGGATGGAGGGGTTTTGTCGCAGAAGGATGCCGGGACGGAGCCTGAATTGAGAGCTGGCTCGGGGAATCTGCACAGCGGGGATAAGTGGAATTTCTGCCTGACTTCGGCTTGGATGCCGGGAACAGGAGATACCATGACGAGACAACCGCGCCGGAATCATAGCCCGTCATTCAAGGGGAAGGTGGCGCTTGCCGCCATCCGAGGTGAGCAGACGCTGGTGGAATTGTCCCAGCAGTTCGACGTGCATGCCAACCAGATCAAGCAGTGGAAAGACCAGCTCCTTGAGGGGGCGACAGGCGTTTTTGGCGATGAAGCCAAGGCGGAACCGGCGAGTCCAGCCATCGACGTCAAAACGCTT
>Ga0172380_10004529_pt1 | contig 17771 bp, 14 predicted proteins | sample Leawe162metaG_FD_119747 | JGI IMG/M metagenome (GOLD analysis project Ga0172380, IMG submission 119747) | Leachate microbial communities from a municipal landfill in Southern Ontario, Canada - Leachate well 162 metaG | ecosystem: Engineered > Solid waste > Landfill > Unclassified | place... | reverse complement strand
GAATTCGGAGCAACGACGAAAATATTTGAAAAGCCGGCGGACAAGCGCACGGAGGACTATATAACCGGCCGATACGGCTAGCGCCGGGCCCGGCAGTCTGGTAAATTAGAAACTAGCGCCGCGGATGCGGCAAGGAGGCATGCCCATGAACATTCAGTTGCAGAGGGAAATAGATAAATTGAAGAGAATCCTCCTGGCCCTGAGCGCCAAGGTGGAAAACGACGTCCGCCTGGCGGTGCGCGCCGCCGACAACCAGGATGAGTCCCTCGCCCGCGAGGTGGTGGGCCGCGAGCAGGAAACCAACGCCATGGAGGTGAACGTGGAGGAGGAGTGCCTTAAGATCCTCGCGCTCTACCAGCCGGTGGCGGGCGACCTGCGGTACATCGTGGCCGTGCTCAAGATCAACCAGGACCTTGAGCGCATCGGAGACCTGGCGGTGCACATCGCCGAGCGCGCGCTTTTCCTCTGCAGCCGGCCGCGGATCGTCATCCCGGTCCGCCTTGAGCAGATGGCCGATAAAACAGAAGGGCTGCTTAAAAAAGTCCTGGACGCCTTTGTGAACCTCGACGAGGCCGCGGCGCGCGAGGTGTGCGCCTCCGACCAGGATATCGACGCCATGAACCAGGAGATATTCCAGCAGGTCAAGGATGCCATCATGCAGAACCCTCACCATTTCGAGTCGTTGCTGCAGCTGATGCACATCTCGCGCCACCTTGAGCGCATCGGCGACCACGCCACCAACATCGCCGAGGATTTGATTTACCTCGTAGACGGCCGCATCGTGCGCCACCAGGCCGGTGCGCCTGAAAAATAAAGCGACATGGCTTGCAAATATCCGCCGCCGGGGCATAATGTGCGCCTTTGAGAAAGGCAGGGCGCAATGGCTGAAAATATGTTCCGGCCGGGCATGTCCGACGCGGAGATTGAGGAGGAGTTCCTGAACCGCGTGCCGGATTTCAAGGTGTGCTTCAAGGATTTGATCGGGGTCATCGGGCGTTTCGCGGCCGAAGGCAAGCGCGAAATGGCCGAGGCCTGCGCCGGCCTGCTCGAGGCCCCCCTCGCGAAAAGCGGCGCCGAAAGCGAGCTGGTCGAGCTCCTGGAACTCCGCCCCGCCTGGCAGGATTCCTCCGCCTGCGCCGCCTATTGCCTGGAAAAAATCAACGATTTCTGCCGGAGCGGGCACAGGCGCCTGGCGCTTTTTGTGGAAGCCAGCGGTCTGGCCGGCGGCGCTGATGCGCGCGAGGCTTTCCGGCGCCTGAAAATACTGCGCGCGCTCGCCCCGGGCAGGTGCTGCTACGAAAAGACGTGGGGGCTTGGCCGCGTGGCAGACGTGGACGATTTCGAGCGCAAGCTGGTGGTGGATTTCGAGGGCAAGCGCGCCCACCGCCTGGCCTTTGCCTACGCCGCCGAGGCCGTCATCCCGCTGGAAGACTGCCACATTCTTGCCCTTAAGCTCAGGTGCCCGGAGGAGTTTGCGCGCCGCGTGAAGGAAGACCCCACCGGCATCGTCAAGTCGTTCCTGGAGCTCTTCGGCGGGATGAGCGCCCAGGGCCTGCGCTCCATGCTGACCGGCCTGGTGGTTCCGGAAAAAGACTGGGGCGGGTTCTGGGCCGCCGCCCGCGGGAAGCTTGCCTCGGACCCCCGCGTCCAGATGCCGTCCGGGCGAAACGACCCCATAAAAATACTTGCGGAGAAAAAGGAGTTTGACGCGCGCTGGATTGATGAATTCTCAGCCCTGCGCGACGTGGAGCGGATATTTGCCGAAATCGCGGCTCTTTACGCGGAAAAGTCCCCGCGCGAGCTCGGGCAGGATTTCAAAGCGGCGGTTGAGGACCGGCTTAAATTTGCGGTGCGGGGCATGGGAGCGGACCGGCAGGGCAACCTGATCCGGGCGCTCCTCCTGGCCGACGAAGCTTCCATAGCGCCTTCGGGCCTGCTCGACCTGGCGGCTTACGGCAGGCCCGCCAGCCTTCTTGAAGCGCTCCGGGCGATGCCCGCGAGAATGATCAGGCCCTTCCTTGCCCTGCTGGAGAAAAATTCAGTGCCGGCCGCGGAAAGCGTCGCGGAGGTCCTGGCGGAGATCGAGCCCCCGGCCCTCAACGAGTCCATTGCTTTCTGCCGCCAGTCCGGCAAGGAGGCCATGATTTTCGGGAAAATGCGCGCCCTGGTGCAGAACGACATGCCCGGCGCCGCCCTGGTGGCCTGGATCGGCGGCAACCTTGACGAGGCGGTCGCGAACAACGTCTGCGATGCCGGCTCTTTCGCCCAGACCGCGCTCGCGCTCCTGCAGAAAATCATGGCGGGCGGCAGGAAGCGCGATGCCGGCCAGCTCCTGCGCGAGGTGTTCACGGACCGGGAGGTCCTTGATAAAATGCTCCGGCCGCTGGAAGAGGGCCGGCGCCTTGACTATTGCCGGCGGATAGGGACGATGCCCGGCCTGGCGGCCTCCGACAAAACGGAAATAGCGGCCAAAGTCATCCCGCTCTTTCCCGAAACGGCGCCTTGTTTCGGCGTGCCGCCCGTGGCTATTATCCAGCCGAAGCTCACGTCATTCCGCGTCTACCGCGAGAAGCAGCTCCAGCTTGAAAAAATAATCAACGAGGAAATACCGCGCAACAGCAAGGAGATCGGCCTGGCGCGCAGCTACGGCGACCTGAGGGAGAATTTCGAGTACAAGGCGGCCCGCGAGATGCAGGGGCTGCTCATGCGCCGCAAGTCCGAGCTCGAGCAGATGCTTTCGCTGGCCCGGGGCAGCGATTTTTCGGGCCTGCCGCACGAAGCCGCCGGGCAGGGGACGAGCGTCGAGATCAGGATGCCCGAAGGCAAAACGCTCGTCTACAACATTCTCGGCGAATATGATTCCGACGACAAGCTCGGGATAATTTCCTGCCGCTCGAAGCTGGCCGAGGCCCTGGCCGGCCGCCGTCCGGGCGAAATGGTTAAAATTCCCGGCGAAAACGCCGCTCTGGATTGCCTCGTTGTGGCCGTCCGCCCCCTGCCGCAGGAAATAAAGGACTGGATAAACGCGGACGTTGCGGCTCACGGGGCCGGTTGACCGTGATTGGCTGTGAAATGCCGGCCGCCGTGCCATGATCACACTTTATTAAGTGTGATCATGATGGTGATTCAAATTCTGCCGCGTTTCATGCAAAACCTGCCGGACTCTTTGATGAGTGTCAGTATTTGGAAAAGAATGTAAAACAGGCCACGCAAAAAAAAATGTGACAAAAAAATGAAAATAAGTTCAGGTTTGTTCAGTAAAATGGTCTTGCAGCGCACTGGCCGCAACTTGTGCGATGTGCTTGTTGAAGGAACATGCAATGCCTCGGGGGCGGTCTGGGTGCGCTCTGAGCTCCGCGGCCGGGCCTTAAAGCCCGTGAAAGCCGGGCGCGCCGCAGCCGGCAAATTCAGGGCGCACGTAAATGTCCTGGCCGCCGGCGGCCCTTATGACGTCACCCTCGAAATCCGCGACCGGGAAGGCTCAGTCCTCGAAATGGCAAAAGCCCGCAATGTGCTGGTTGGCGACGTCTGGCTCCTCGGGGGGCAGTCCAACATGCAGGGGGTGGGGCACAGCTGCGATGCGGAAAAATCGCACCCGAAGGTGCGCGCGTTTTACATGAATGACGAATGGGCGGTCGCCCATGACCCGATCCACAACCTTTCCGAGGCGGTGGACACCGTCCACAACGGCTGGCCCGGGCCGCACAAGCCCCGCCGCCGTTTGCGCATTCCCGCCTCGCGCTGCGTGGGTCCGGGCGTATCGTTCGGCAAGGCCATGCTGGAAGCCACCGGCGTCCCGCAGGGCCTGATCGCCTGCGCGCACGGCGGCACCACCATGAAAGCCTGGGACCCGCAACTGAAAAAGCTGGTCAGCAAGAGCCTTTACGGCGCCATGATGCGGCGCTTCAACAGGAACGGCGCCAGGGTGGCCGGTCTGGTCTGGTACCAGGGCTGCTCCGACGCCGAACCCGGGGTTGTCAATTTATACCGCCGCAACATGGTCAATTTTGTCAGGGCGCTCCGGCGCGACACCCGTAGCCCGAGCCTGCCGGTGGTCATGGTGCAGATCGCCGGCGTCTGCGGCACTCCTGCGGGGCACAGCCCGGAGCACTGGAACATAATCCAGGAGGAGCAGCGCCGGATGCCGGAATTTATCCCGCGCCTCCTGACCGTGCCCGCCATTGATCTTGCGCTGGATGACAGGATTCACGTAAGCGGCAAGGACCAGCAGCGCCTCGGGCGCCGCCTGGCGCAGGCCATGCGCGTATTGCTGGGCGACCGCCATGCCGGGCTTCCGCCGATCACGCTGCGGGATATACATTTTGCCCCGGACAAGATACATGGCGACTGCCTTATCAAGGTGAGGTTTGACAACGTGATGGGCAGCCTGCAATCCGCCGGGCGGCCGGCCGGTTTTGTCCTGCGGTCGCCAAAATCAGAAGCGCACATATTTCGGGTCGACCTGGAAGGATCGGAGGCTCGCCTGAAGACGCTCGATGTTGACCGCGCCATGAGCCTGCACTACGGCCATGGTTATGCGCCTTACTGCAACGTAACCGACGGCGCCGGCCGCTCCCTTCCGGTCTTTGGGCCGGTTTCATTCAACCAACCCGATATTTTGCGAATACTCAGGCGCGAGCTGCCCGCGGTGGCGCTATCCCCCGAGCCGGATTCGATTGTCGCGCCCCGCAAGGTGCTGGTCAGCCGCCCGCAGAAATCGGCCGGGAACCTCGAGCGCCTGCAGTACCCGGCCGATGTTGAAATGCTCGGGTTCAGGCCGCGCGAGTTTCCGACAGCTTTCTGGGACCTGCACGAGGATGTATTGAACTGCGCGCCGGAAGATGTTGCGGTCTATTACAAGACCACGCTGGTTTGCAGGGAACCGATGAAGCTGGCGCTCTGCTTCGGCTACGACGGCCCGGTAAAGGTCTGGGCCGACCGCCGGCAGATCGGGCATGACCCGCACGGGATCAACCCGGCCAACGACGACAAGATAGTCGTTCCTTTCAAGGCCGCGAAGGGCAGGCACGAGATACTGATCGCGCTGGGATCCAACCACGGCCGGGCCTGGGGCGCCAGGATGCGCGTTTGCCGGAGGGATTTTGCGCGCAAGAAGAAGGGCAGGGAGGCTTTTATGCCGTCCTTTGTTCCGTGATACGGCAAGTTTGCAACTTAAATGTGAAAATTTGCGATGAAAGCAGGAAAATGATGCTGGGTCAGGATGATGATGGTATGAAGCATATGCGCGGTGCATTTCGTTCGAAAAATATCCGGCGATTCCGGCGCATCTGCGGATTTTCCGCCCTCACGCATACGCGAGTATAGCGTTTCGGGCGGCGCATCCGCATCCCTGCCCCGCAAGGCGAGGTGCGCCAGACTGTGCCGGATTTTTTCGAATCCGCCATAGGCGGAAACGAAATGCGCCGCACGAATCATCTCGCGCCACAAAGCGCCCCTGGCGCGAACTTGCCCGCGGCGAGATTGACGCGCTGTTCGTCGATGCGGTCAGGAAACATTGAGAGCGGCGTTCATGGTTTGTAGACAAAGTCTGAGCTCGGGCATTTTCGCCTAAGGCAAATATGTCCGATGCGAGCGTGGAGGCAGATCAATGTCGCCGACTTGTCCTTCGGAGTCCGTCAGTTGACGGACGAAGTGGGACGTCTTTTTCGAACCAAATTCGCAACACATTTAGGAAGGCGTCATCAAACAAGTGGGTTGCGGGCATAAGCCAGCCTTGGCAATAATAACGCTGAAACATAAAAGCCGGAATTGACGGAGGAAATCAGCCATGAAGCATGAATTCAAGTCATATTATCTGGATGCGCCGCTGGTCAAGGGGCGGGCGCTCGACGTTTTCGTTCCGGAACAAATAACGCGCGATGTGTCAATTTTTATCGTCCACGGCGGCGGCTGGCGCGGGGGCAACAGGCAGAGCTTCCACCCAATCATGGAGGCCTTCAATAACGAGGGGATTATAACGGCTTCGACTGACTACCGCCTGGGAGCAAAGGACGCCTTTGAGCAGCTCTCCGACATCAGGGCCTCCTGCGACCGGTTTGTCTCGATCCTGAAGGAGATGGGCCGGCCGCTTAAGATCGCGGTCTACGGGGAATCGGCCGGGTCGCACCTGGCCTCGCTGCTGGTCTGCGCCGCGCCCGGCGCGTGCGGCGAAAACAACTCATTCGCGAACAAGTGGGTCGCTCCGTCCTTCGGGCTCCTGCACGCCACCCCGGCCACTTTCGAGCCGTGGGAGGATATTTACCCCCAGGTATGGTCGGCCATGCAGGATATAGCGGGCGCCTCTTATAAAAAAGATCCCGGGCGCTACCGCCGCCTTTCCCTGTGCCGCTACATCGGGAAAAACAACCCGCCGCTCTTCTTCATCGAGGCCGAATACGAATGCATGTTTTACTCCGATATGAACCGGAAGCTTCTTGCAAAGCACCGCCGGCTGGGGATTCCCTCGCAGATGAAAATTTATCCCAGGATGGAGCACGGGTTTTTCTACGCCCTCGCCCGCAAGCAGCAGAAGGCGTGCTTCCGCGACATAATCGATTTCATCGACGGCAGGAAGGTGAAGGCAGGGGAAGCATAGGCGCCCGCCGTCACCAAAGCGGTCAGGAGGGTCCAGTAAATTAGTGACCAACCCGATGCCGCTTCCAAATTTACCAGGCCATTTTTATCGTCGCGCCGGATGGGAAAATGTGTTTCTCGGCATTCTCCCGTACAAGGTGTTGCTTAAAATTTTATTTACCTGAGATAAAAAAATTCAAGCAACCTCCGTGGCTCCGTGTTCTCCGTGGTTATAATTTTTCCGCAGGGAATCTGCATTCTCCTTGCGGGCAATCCTTTTTTGCCTAAACCACAAACGGGATGACGGCCTTGCGCCGCGCGGGGTAGTCCGGAAATGTAACCCTGTACCAGGCGTGCGAGCGGATCGCCCTCGGAAACAGGTTGGCGAAGGTAAAAACAAAGAAGGCCAACCCCGCCCAGCTCCACGTCAGGACCGCCCAGCCCAGCCACTCGATTATCTCCCCCATGTAGTGCGGGCAGGAGACGTATTCGAAAAGCCACCCGCGCGGCACGCTGTATCCCGCGGGATTCTTTCGCCGCAGGAGGCGCAGCTTTTCGTCGGCGGACTTGTTTATCGCAAAACCCGCGATGAACAGAATCATCCCCGCGATGAACGGCCATGACAACAGCCACCCGTCCGGGTAGTCGCGCAGGTGGAACACGGCAAAGCCGTTCACAAACCCGTTCAGGCAGTTGAAGAGGAAGGCCATCAGTGCCACCACGGCCGGGAACGGCTTGGACCCGCCGGACTGCCGGAAGGGATATATAAATGTTCGCGGAATGTAGTGCAGGAGCCAGAGGGCGATGAAAATTACCTGCGGGATCGTGTTTTCCGGCACGGCACAGAAAAATACGATCATCAGCATGGGCGACGGCAGCTCCATTAACATCCAGGCCCACTTGGCGGGCGAAGCGGGGCCCCAGCCCGGCCGCTGGAATTTGCCGTAGGGGGCGGAAATGAAAAAGAGCAGAACATACACAGCCGCCGCGGATGCGAATATCAGGGCAACGCAATAATTATAGGCTGTGATCATATATGTTGGAATTGGAAAAATAATTAACCACGGAGAAAGAGGAGGCACGGAGGTCGGAAAAGAGGAGGTATGGCAAAATTGTGACCAAAGAAACTTTGCCCTCAAATTTGCCAGACTATTTATTTTCCATGCCTGCCCGGCGAAATTACGCCTTGGGCGAACGTGCAGGTCTCCGTGAACTCCGTGGTTATCCTTGTCTTGTTTTCTCTCTTATGGCGCTTTCCACGAAAACGCGGGCTTCAGGTGCCGGTAGGGATGCCGGTTGTAATGCGCCTTTGGCTTTTTCCCGAACCATTTCCAGCCGATGAAGTCCAGGAGCACCTTCCAGTCGTCCAGCGAGTGGGCGTGCTGGCCCGGCCGGAGGTGGAAGGCGATATTATCCTTCTTGCCCAGGAAGCGGTAAGCCTCGCCGGCGGCCCGGGCGCACTGGACCATGCCCTCCGGGTTTGACCAGCGGTCGTCGAGGGCGTAGGTGAGCAGCAGCGGGCGCGGCGCAATAGTTGCCAGCAGGCAGTGCTGGTCGAAAGGCATCTTTTCCTCGCGATTGAGGTAGGGGCGCAGTCCCTTGCCGAACCAGGACGGGAAAACATTAATGATGTTGAGGGTCTCGCCCCCGTGGCCCACGTAGCGGAAAGTTGCCCCGCCGGCGGCGCAGGAGGCGTTGTCGTTCACGAGGGTGATGCGCCCGTCGGTGGCCCCGGCCAGGAGGGTGGTCTTGCCGCCGCGCGAGTGGCCTGTGACCGCGATGCGCCGCTTGTCGATCATCGGCATTTTATACAGGAAATCAACGACGCGGTGGTAGCCCCAGGCCCAGGCGGAGAGGGCGCCGAACTTCATGCCGGGATATACGTCGTAGAGCCCTCCCTTGCGCTTCATTTTATCGGGCGGGTTCCCGTAGCCGAGGTCCTCGGCCATTTCGGTCCGGTTGAACATTACGAGCGCGCAGCCGCTCTCAACCACGGCCCGGGCTATATCATCGGTGAGATACCACCAGCACCCGTCGCCGTTGATGATGGCCGGGGCGGACTTCTTGGATTCGACGAACAGGATTTTCACGCAGAAGGAGAAAGGGCGCCTGCCGCCGCGGCAGTGGATGCGGAAAATCTGGAGCTTGGGCGCACCCGGGAAGCGCCGGACGGCGCTGTGGTTGAGCGATTCAATTTCGATGCCCGTGGGTTCGGGCGGCATGCCGCCGTATTCCATGCCCACGACCAGGTCCTGCCAGCGGCGCGAAAGCTTCGGCCATTCCTTTCTTGATGTGATGCGTCTGCCGTCTGGTTTCAGGAAAGGATCCGGCAGCTCGCCCTTGTTGACGATCGGCTCGGTCGGGTAGGTTCCGGACTTGGGTGTTGGAATTTTCTTTAATGGCATGGGTGAACTCCTGCTTATATTTTGCCGATACATGGCAGCGGCGGAAATCATCATTTCTTGTTTTCATTCAGCCAGTCGCTGACGGGCTTATCCTCGATGAAGAGGTTCTCGATGACGGCGCTCCCGCCGCGGACGCGGACCGTCACGTGGCAGCCGCGGTTGGTGCGGACGTTGTGGTCCCAGTACGCCTTTTCCGCTTCCGGCGCTTTCTTTTCCGTCATGTAATAGCGGTCCAGGCCGGGCCAGCCGATGCGCACCTCGTTTTTATAGATATCTGACCATTGCACGCGCACCTTCACGGATGCCTCGCCGCCGGCGGGCATGGCGCGCTCGAGGCGGTTCACCATGGCAAACCCGTTGGAGTCGGTCCCGAGCACGGCGAAAACTTTCTGGTTGGTGCGCCATTTCTTTGCGTCCGGGACCATGACCGCGCCCGGCTCCAGGCCCAGCCAGACGTAGCGGCCGCGGAAGGCGTCGACCGGGTCAACCGGGCGTGTCTTGAACTTGAAAAGCTTTCCCGCGCGCATTGTCAGCTCGCGCCCGGCGATCATCCACGCGGGCACCGCGAGCTGGACGGCGACGGCAGCGGCAAATGCGAGCAGCAGCAGGTTACGCCTGTTCATGACTAACCCCTTTCCGGCGCAGCATGAAGATGTTCGTGGCGAGGAAGGCCAGGCCAAGCGCAATGAATACAAGGCCGCGCAGGAGGAAGCTCAGGTCGCTGTCGAAAAACCGCGCGACGATCAGCGCGGTCACGGCCAGCAGGCCGACGTTCATCTGACCCTGTTTGCCGGTGCGGATGCCGGAGGCCATCAGCCAGATGCCGATGGCCAGCAGGTAGAGGTCGAAGAGGCCGGCGGACGGCGCGGATGATTCGTAGAGGCTGGAAAGGCAGTAGCCGAGGGCGGCAATAACCGGGGCAAGGCCGAAGACCAGGCCGAGCGGCGCCTTGCGGCGGACGGTCGTGACAAGGAGGACTATCGCGGCCAGCGGTATCATGCCGCCGAGCGCGGCGTCGGGGATCGCCCGCCAGGGCGCGTCGTGTATCCGCTCCCATTGCCAGTGGTTCCACCCGATCCTGTGCCACGGCCACTCGAAGGTGAACAGGAAGGACAAGGCCAGCACCCCGCCGGCGCCGAAGTGGCGGAGCGGGCGCGACCAGAAGCCTTCGGCTTCTCTGAACCAGAATTCGCCGGCGAGAAACATCAGGGCGAAAAGCGACGCGTAGAGAACAATCCAGAGCCCCGGCAGGACGCGCTCGATCGTCACGCCCGCGGCGACGGTCACGCTCGCGCAGGCGGCCCAGAGCAGGAGAGTGGGGCGCACCTGGTAGCGCCCGGCTTTCATCCAGAGCGCGAGTTGAGGCAGGAGGAGGGCGGCCAGCAGCCAGTAGCCGGCGTTGGCGCCGTCTTCAATCCGCAGGTGGCAGGCCCACTCGGTAATACCCCAGAGGTAAAGCAGCCCCGGCGTCACGGCGTTGAAAATATAAACCAGCGGCAGCCCGAGCAGGGACCAGGCCAGGATAAAGGAGGGAAGGTCGCCGGAAATATTGTAGGTCTGCGACACGAGTGAAATACTCGCACCGATCATCAGGAAGACCAGCGTGGCCGCGCCCTCGCTCCACGCCATGCTCTGCGGGCGCTTGATGAGCGCCCAGGCCGCGAGGCCCTGCGCCAGCGCGAGCGGCAGGAACGAAAGAACCGCGCGCGCCGCCCGCGACAGGTTTTCCCAGTTGTGCGCCAGCATGAGGATTATGCCGGCGCCGATCAGGAGGGAGCCGAGCACGCTGAAGATGATCACCGCGAGCCGCGCGGGCCGGACGGGCTCAGCCGGTCCGTAGTGCTCCCGCAGCCGTCTTTCGGTTTCAGGGGAGATGATACCGCGGGCAACCAGCCCCGGCATTTCGCCGTAAAGCCACTGGACCGACTTCTTGTTCATGGTAATCAGCCTGATTTCAGAATGATATCCGCAACGAGGCCCGCGCGTCAAGGCCATTAAGCGGCTCAAGATTTAATCCTTATTTGCTGGCCTTTTATGCTTCGGGATGATAATTTCATTTTATCTGGCGCAGACGCTGCGCTTGGAGATATTGGCGAAGGTTCACTGGCAAACGGCATGCGAAATTGCCGTTTGTTGTTTTATGGGGGAAAAACAATGCAGCACATCTACATCACGCAAAATGACCGCGACCGCCTGCTCGATATGGCAATGCGCCTGGAGAAGAAAGAGAACAAGGATAAGCTTTATCTCGATGCGCTGGCCCAGGAGCTGGCGCGCGCCACCATACTGCCTTCCGAAAAAATTCCCGGGGACGTCATCACCATGCGCTCGCAGGTGCGCCTGCGCGACCTCGATTCGCGCGAAGATATGACCTACACCCTTTGCTTCCCGGACGAGGCCGATGCCGCCGCCCACAAGATCTCGGTGCTGGCGCCGGTGGGCACCGCGCTCATCGGGTGCAAGGTGGGGGACGCCATCGAGTGGGAAGTGCCTTCCGGCAAGCGCCGCCTGAAAGTCATGGAGATCATCTACCAGCCCGAGGCGAACGGCCGCATGGATTGACGCCCGGGTAGAATCAATTGCCGCTCCCGGTGGCCACCGGCGCGGCCATGCCGGCGGGGTTCAGTATCTCCTCGAGTTTTTCTTCGGAAATAAGTTTTCTTTCCTGCGCCAGGCGGTAGACGCTCGCACCGCTTTCAAGCGCCTCGCGGGCGAGGGCCGCGCTTTGCGTGTAGCCGATGTAAGGCTTGAGCGCGGTCACAATCCCGATCGAATTTTCGACCTGGAGGCGACAGCGCTCGGTATTGGCTGTTATGCCGGCCACGCAGTCCGCGCCGAGCGAATCGCAGGCCCGCACGAGCCAGTCGCACGACTCCGCCAGGCAGAACACCATCATCGGCTCCATGACGTTCAGCTCGAGCTGCGCGGCTTCCGAGGCCACTGCGACGGCCAGGTCGTTGCCGATGATCCGGAAGCAGACCTGGTTGACCGCTTCCGGGATCACCGGGTTCACCTTGCCGGGCATGATGGAAGAGCCGGGCTGCTTGGGAGGCAGGTTGATTTCACCCAGCCCCGCGCGCGGGCCCGAGGCAAGGAGGCGCAGGTCGTTGCAGATTTTAGAGAGGCGGATCGCCGCCAGCTTCAGCGCGGAGGAATAAGCCGCCAGGCACGAGGTGTCGTGGGTGGCCGCGACAAGGTTGGCCGCAAGCCGGATGTCCCAGCCGGTGATTTGCCGCAAATGCCGCACGCAAAGCCCGGCGTAGCCCGGGCTGGCGGTGATGCCGGTGCCGATGGCCGTGGCGCCCATGTTGATTGTCAGGAATTCCAGGGCGGCCCGGTCGAGCCGCCCGGCCTCGGCGCGCATGGCCGCGGCAAAGGCACCGAAGCTTTGCCCGAGGGTCATCGGGACGGCGTCCTGCAGCTGCGTGCGCCCCATCTTGATGACACAAGCGAACTCTTTCTCCTTGACGGCGAAAGCCGCAGCCAGGTTTTCAAGCGAAGCCTTCACGCCGGAGTGTGTCGCAAACAGCCCGAGCCTCATGGCGCTGGGGTAGGCGTCGTTGGTGGACTGGGCCATGTTGACGTGGTCGTTGGGATGGCAGAAGGCATAGTCGCCGCGGGAGCGGCCCATGAGTTCGAGGGCCCGGTTGGCGATCACTTCGTTGGCGTTCATGTTTACACTGGTTCCGGCCCCGCCTTGAACCATGTCCATCGGAAAGTGCGCGAGGTGCTGGCCCGCTATTATCTCGTGGCAGGCCGTCGCGATGGCGTCGGCGACGGCGTCTTCCAGGTGGCCGAGTTCGCGGTTTGCCATGGCCGCGGCCAGCTTCACGGCGGCCAGGGCCTTCACGAATTCCGGGAAATCCCCAAGTACCCGGCCGCTGATGCGGAAGTTTTCCACACCGCGCAAGGTCTGGATGCCGTAGAGCGCTTCGGCCGGCACTGCCTTTTCTCCCAGGAAATCATGCTCAAGCCGCACGTTCGGCCGGGCCGGGACTGGAATATTTTTAATGTTCATGCATACACCTCTGCTTTCTCGCCTGCCGGTGCGCGGTTATATTCCGGCCGGTATCCGCCGCTTGCCGCTCCGATGCCGCGCAGGTTACGGCGCCGGGCTTCGCGCATCACAATCTTCTGCAGCCGCATCCAGGTCCGCTCCGCCGGGGAAGGGGCGGGCAGCCCGTTTAAGTATGCCGGCGGCAGCGAGGTGTTTTCTATGCTCATGATGATGTTCAGGTCATCGGATGAAACCAGGCCGAGGCAGGCTTCCAGCAAAGCCGCCAGCGCCTCGATCGCGGGCGCAACATCGCGGCCGGCGCGGATCAGTTCCGCCAGGAATCCGGCCGCGGCGGGATGGCCGATCCTGCCTATCGACGCTATCGCCTCGGCGCGCACCGCCGGGTGCCGGTTCAAGTCGGCGGCGGACATGAGCGCGCGCAGGGCCAGCGGGTCGCCGATGCTGCCGAGTGCCCGCGCGGCCGCCAGGCGGACGGTGTTTGATTCGTCCCCCAGGGCTTCTGCCAGGAAGGCGACGGCGCGCCGGCTTTTCATTTCGCCCAGGATATTGGCCGCTTTCAGACGAATTTCTGCGCGGGCGCTTTTCAGTGCGCGGATCACAAGCCAGGATGCGATCGGAACATACTGGAAAGGAACAGTTCTGTTGTTAATAACCATCAGCATGGCGGCATTCCCTATGTTTGTAAGTGGCCGCGGCGTCGCGGTTTCCGGGTCATTCAAAATGTCAGTTTCCGGAATCATTTTAATCTGAAGCCAATTTAGATTGGCGCGCTCAAAATGGCAACAGTGCATTTTCCACTTAAAGTTGAAAAACTGTCGTTTACGCGCTCTTGCGGTTCAGGCGTCGATTAAGAAGCTGTTGAACTGCCACTCGCAGTTTCTGTCCGCGGGAGAGGCTGCGCTTTCGGGGCGGTAAAACCGGCCGGCATCCAGCGGAGACCAGGCGCAGGGGCGGGAGACAAACTTTCCAAGCCACGCTCGCGCCGCGGCCAGAATTTCTTCAAAGGGCAGATCCTCCGGGAAGCGCAGTCCCTCCGCCGGGTTTTTGATTATCCAGGCTGCGGCGGCCACTGCGCCGGCGGCCACCTGGATGGCCGTGGCGTTATGGCCGGGGAGGATCCGGCGCGCCGCGTCTATCCCGAGGATGGATCCGGTCCACCAGGACTTGAAGGCGTGGCCCATGATGAGCGCCCCCATGCTGTCGCGCCCGCGCCGGATCTCGTTGCGCATTACGCGCCGGCGCGCAGAAATCCTGTAGCCCCGGCAGCGCAGCTCGTGCAATGAGGCCATGGTCTCGTTCGGCGGCAGGTAAACATAATACACCGAGGGGCGGTATCGCACCGCGCCGCCGGGGGAGCGCAGCGTAAGCAGGTTTGAAAGGGTGAAGGACTCTCCGTGGGTGATGATCATGCCCGCGAACTCGCCGCCCGGCACCCACGAGCGCGCCAGCGTGTTCATGCCCATCCGCGGGAGTATGATCTGGTTTTGCGGACCGTAGTAGGGCAGGGTTGCCCGGGGCGGCAGCTCCTTTTCGTGCGTGCCCCAGCCGATTTCCGCCGGTGCGACCGATTCTTCCGCCAGGCCTTCAACACTCCAAGTTCCCACAAATTGTCCGTCACTTTTCGGCCGCGCCGGAGTTTGCGTATCCGTTTCGCTGCAATGAATGACCCTTACTCCCATGCCCAGGGCCAGGGCGGCCCAGTCGCGATTGGCCAGGCTGTTTTCAATATTTTTACGGCGGCGCCGTGCAACGCGCCCTTCGCGCAACGCCCGCAGCGCAAGGTCGCGGAGGCCGGCGCGCGCGAAGTGCGATATCAAGCCGGGATTTGCGCCGTGATCCAGCACGGCGGTCGGCTGGCCTTGGGCCCAGGAAGATTGCATGGCCAGGAGCCGGGTGTATTTCTGGTATTCCGGCGCGGCGGCGCAGCTTTGGCCGGGGCCAGGCTCCGGCGGCCATCCTTCGATAGAGGCGTTGAGATAGAGCGCGCCGCGGTCCCGCGCCCGGGCCAGGATGGCAAAGCAGTCGATGTTGCGTGCCAGGTCCACGATGAGGTCGCCAGGGCCTGCATGCGCCGCCAGGACCCGGTCCAGGTTGTGCCTGGTGATCCGCAGTATTTTGAAGGCGATGCCTGACCTTGTCATCGGCCCCAGCGCCCCGCCGGGATCGGCCATGTCAATGACCGTGACGTTTTCCGGAGTGACGCGCACTTTGCGCATGAGCAGCGGTAGAAAGCAGCGCCCCACCGTCCCGTAGCCCAGGAGCAGGATTTTTTTGTAAAATGCTGGAGGCATGATGACAGTTCCCGTGGCATGTTCTCATTGGGCAATCAGCCCGCTGCGGCCGGTCCGGACATTGCCCTTGCGCCGCTCGATCTCGAAATCCGCAAGGAAGCGGGCGTAGCAAAGGGTGTTTTTTATCCGGTCCGGAGAGCTATCCGCAATTTTACGGCGCGCAAAGGCGCGCTTGTCCAGCGCCAGTACCGCCTTGAGCTGATCTTCCGGAAGCAGGTGGCTGCTGGCCGCCAGCAGGCTAGTCAGCGCCTGCATGGCGGGCCCGACATCGCGCCGGCCGCAGGCCAAGTCGATCAGCAGGCCCGCCGAGGCCGGGTGGGCTATGCTGCCGATGGCAAGGATGGCTTCGGAGCGCACTTCCTGGTCGGGATCGTGGCTTGCCTTGCGGGAAAGCCAGGGGAGGGCAAAGTGATCGCCGATTTCACCCAGGGTCTGGGCGGCGGCGAGGCGCACATCCCGCAGGTTGTCGTCGAGAGCAAATATCAGGGCCGCGGTGGTCCTGCGGCTCCTGAGCCTGCGCAGGATCATGGCAGCCTTCAGGCGCGCCGTAGGCCGCGGGCTGCGCAGGGCGCGCATGACCAGCCAGAGCGCCAGGGGCAGATGCTGGCAGGCGGAAACCTTGTATTTCAGAGCGCGCATAATCGTCTCCGGTATTTTTAAAATCTGCGTTACAGCGGTTGCGTAATTATCATTAAATGCCATAGCGCCTTGCGCTGCAACGGTTGATTTTCCACTTAATGTGGAAAGCGCCTTCGGGCCGGCTTGCCAAAAATCAAAGCGGCCTCGGCGGCCCGGCTGCGGCGCGGGATGCCTAGAACCTATCTCAAAATTCACTTGGGCATGGCAGAAGGTATTTTTGCGTCTGGCAAGGCGGGCGCGCGGGCGGGTATACCTGAAAGATATATCCCCCGCAATCTCAACGCCGCCAGGCGCAAAATGACTCTGTTCCAATGGAATGCGGCGGCGCATCTGGCAGAGCGGCGTTCTGCAAGCGGAGATCCGCCAGTGGCGGACCACCCGCTTGCACGCCTTGCTCTGCCAGCGCGACGCTCGCACCATGCTCCATGCCAATTTTGAGATAGGTTCAAGTGTTCAGGAAATGGGGAGGAAAAGCCTGATGGCGTCAGCGGATTTTGCGGGGCGACTTGTCCTCAAACTTGGCATAGGGACACTTGTCGCGCGCGGTGTAAAAAAAAGCGCAGATGGGAATGCCCGTGTAGGCCGAAAGCAGGTCCAGGTGACGCCCGGCCGGGAATCGCTTGCCTTGCTCCCAGGCGCCCACGGTGGCCAGGGAAAAACCCAGGTCGTAGGCGAGCCGCTTGAGCGGTATGCCGCGCGCGCGCCGCCACTCCCGCAGGCGGTGCGCCAGGGTGCGGTGGGAAAGCGGTATTTCAACTGGATGAGTTTTGGCCATTCGCGCCAGATTTAAAAAACTTGGTTCTTTCTTTAATAGTGTGGCTCTATGGTATTGTTTGAAAAATCCCCATAAACCACGATGTTATTCAATAAGGTCATTCCCATGTAAATGGGAATCCAGATTCATATTATGTGGAACTGGATTCCCGCTTGCGCGGGAATGACGAGTGTTGCACACAATGTAACCGGCAAAATTACCATCTTTCCTTGAATCAACCACTCTTTCACAGAAAGATCCTAAAACTTTAAATTCAATGCAATTTGATCCCGGCGCCCGGCAAGGTCAAGGAGAATAACCTGGCAGTCACCGCGATTCAGGAGAGATTTTCGTCTCTCGTCGTTCGTGAAGCGTCGTTCGCAAAGACTAATAGCGCTTCACGCTTCACAAGATACGCTTCACGCTTTCCGCTTCAAGCTTCACCATCCGAAGATGTTGTAGCCCGGGACCTCGGCCCCGCCTTCCTGGCGCAGCATGAAAATGAGCGCGTAGCCAGTGGCACGGTGGTGGATCAGGTTGCGGCTGACGCCGAATGATGTCTGGCCATAGACGCCGCCGTAGGCGCGCGGGTCCCGCGCGCACCTTTCCTGGCGCGTCTGGATGAAGGCCGCGGCGCGCCCGATCGCCTCCCAGTAGGGCGCAAGGCTTTCGGGCAGCTTGCGCTTTTGTGCGTATTCGCAGTAATTCTGCCAGGTGATGCCGGCCACGTATTCGCCTTCCAGGCTCGCGCAGCTGCCGTCGGCATCCTGGCACTCCAGCAGCTCCTGGGCCCTCCGCCGCACGATCGCCGCGAGCGCGGGGTCCTTGTAAATGAGCGTGGCGCCCATGGCGGAGACAGCGGTGAAGTCGTCGTTGCCGTATGGCTCTTGATCTTTAGCCTGCCTGTAGAGGCGCTTGTAGCCTTCCATGAGGGGGCGCAGTCCTTCCTGGACATATTTTTTATCGCCCGTCAGGCGGTAAAGGTAATAGAACATCAGGGCCGCGCCGGCCTGCCAGATCGCCGGCTGCTGGGACTTGGACTCGTGCGTCTCGAAGTAATACGTGTAGCAGGGCCAGCCGTCCTTGCCGAG
>Ga0172380_10004528_pt1 | contig 17773 bp, 13 predicted proteins | sample Leawe162metaG_FD_119747 | JGI IMG/M metagenome (GOLD analysis project Ga0172380, IMG submission 119747) | Leachate microbial communities from a municipal landfill in Southern Ontario, Canada - Leachate well 162 metaG | ecosystem: Engineered > Solid waste > Landfill > Unclassified | place... | reverse complement strand
TTTTGTTGTTATTGAACGTGCAAATTCAATATGGCGTAAATGACGCCTACTTCACAAGAGGTGTCCATCCCATCATCCTTGGATGCTCGACCGCCCCGTCCATGGGGCGGACGGTCGTCTCGCTAATCACCATGGCTCACCTTTCGTGCATTCACGTAACCTGTAGATCTAAAAGACATACGCAACACACTTTTGGGACAAAAGCGTGATAGCTCCTTTGCTCTAACTTGTCAGTTTCGGATTAGCTATTCTTTAGTAACGTCTTACCGATTTTCAAGTAATCCAATAGTATTTCTAAGCCACCCATGATGTGAAACATAACCTACAACACCTAAGTCGCATTTATCAAAGGTATTTTTACTGAGTTTGATAAATCACATTTTCGAGGTTTTTTTGGTCTTTTTTATTAATTTGCCAATAGTAAGCTGAAATTGGATGGATTAAGTTTGAGCCATATTCTCCACTGCGGTAGATTAATCAATTTGAGCACTAAATTATCTCTGCTTCGGTCAGCTTGCCATTAAATGCTGGCAGCTGTGTCGATAGTGCCTTCGTCGCTTTTCAAGGTGTTCACAGTAACAAGTGAGTTCTTGTAAAGTACCCACGGGACCTTTAAATAGCTGTCCGAAATGGTGAGTGAGCTTAAGCCAATGCTCAGGTGGAATATTAAGGCGACTCAGTAAGCTAGCACTGCTCGAACTGATACTCCCGCATTTATCATCGCGAATAATTCTGCCTGTATCGTCGACCAGTTGCAGATAATCTTGTAAATCAAAGTGCAGCCCTTTAGGCATATTGTCCCGCTCATTACCGATAAAGGGCAATAATGTTTGAGGTTGTTTGCCTGCGAGTGCCGCGCGGATACGCCGTTGAATACTGGTGAAATCCGAGGTTGCTGGTGTTGTGGCTAGTTGAGCGCGGATAGGGTTGAGGTCAACATAGGCCATACATGCGAGTACTGCCGCCTCATCGAGTAGGGCTTGGGATTTAAAACGGCCCTCCCAGAAGCGTCCTGTGCAGTTATCCTCTTGATTTGCCTTACGGGCGATAGGTTCATTTAACGCTCGCATAAACCAAGAGATATCACTTAAGCGACTGCGATATAGGGCGATATGGTGTTTAAGGTTAGCCACGTCATGGGCTTCAACAACGTGCCCTTTGACAAATTGTTGTGTTAATTCTGTGCCTTTAAATACTTGATGCCAATGCTCAAGCACTTCTCTATCACTCCATTGATTGGCTTGGTAAATATCCACACAGAGTACCAAGTGCAGATGGTTGCTCATCACTGCATATGCTGCAACATCAATAGCAAAAACCTGAGCCAGTTTAAGTAATTGCTGCTCTACCCACTCGCGTCTATGATCGTAATTTTTACCAGAGAAAAGGTCTTCACCACATAAATAGGCACGTCTGACTACCCGACTACAGCAGTGATAAAAAGGCGTATCTTCCAAACTGACTTGAGTTCTCCTTGGCTGTGGCATCATCACACTCCTTGTGCGGGGAAACAGACACTAAGCCTAGTTGCTAAATTGGTGACTCACCAAGAAGCACCATCAAATTCACAATAATTAACAATGTGTGGCTTAGAAAAACTACATGGCTTAGAAAAACTACAGCTAGCGCACATGCTTTGGCGGATGCTAGCAAATACCGACGTTTAAATTGGCGTTAATTACGCGGCTAACTTGTAGTCTTATCTCAAATCAGCATAATGCTTCGAGCTGTTAAGTTTAACGCTATTGTTTACGGCAGCGGCATGCGGTACTAACCATTGTTTGTGCTTATAAAGTATCACTATGCACTCGCTCAGTAATTTATTGTGTGGATTTGCTGTACTGTTTTCATTGACGTTTCTAACACCTTGATAAAGGATTGATTCTCCCTTTGACTCGCTCCCGCCAACCGACATCAAAGCATGTTTCCTCTAAAGAAACCGCCGCTAAGCCTTCTGCCTTAAAAGGCGCCGCTGCGGTGAGTCGACTCGCGTCCGAAGTGCAACGCGCATTTTTGCCCGATGGAGTATTGTCTAAACATATTCAAGGGTTTAGTGCGCGAACAAGCCAGATGCAGATGGCACAGGAAGTGAGTGAGGCGATAGCGGCGAAGGGCAATGTGGTGATTGAGGCGGGTACGGGGGTAGGTAAAACCTTTGCGTATTTGATCCCCGCGATATTGAGCGGTAAGCAAGTCATCGTCAGTACGGGCAGTAAAAACTTGCAAGAGCAGTTGTTTTTTAAAGACTTACCCGCGCTGGTCGCCATGTTGGGGATTGAGCCTAAACTGGCTCTACTAAAGGGCCGCAATAATTATCTGTGCCAGTGGCGACTCGATAAGCAAATGAGCGAGGCGACGCATATCGATGCGCGTTTGTTGGATGATTTGTTGAAAATCAATCAGTGGGCGAGCACCTGTAAAGATGGTGATATTGGCGGCTTAACCTCAGTGCCTGAGAATTCTTCGGCGCTGCCGCTTGTGGTCAGCACTAAGGAAAGCTGTATTGGCAAGCGCTGCGACTTTTACGATGTCTGCTTTACTCGCAAGGCGCGCAGCCGTGCCCTGGATGCCAAAATCATTGTGGTTAACCACCATTTATTTTTCGCCGATAGCGTACTGAAAGACACGGGCTTTGCCGAGTTATTACCCGATCCTGATGTGGTGATTTTCGATGAAGCGCATTTATTACCCGATATTTGCGTTAACTATTTTGGCCAGCAATGTTCGAGTCGTACTATCGATGATTTCATTCAAAAGCTACTCGCTATTTATCAGACTGAACTCAGTGATACTGGGCAACTCGCCCAATTTTGCCAGCGTTGCCTCGCTAAATTAAGTGATTGGCATAATCAGTTATATTCCTGCGGCGAATCCGATTGGCGTTTAGTGCTGGGCAATAAAGCGCTCGCGGCGGCGTCATGGGATTTATTAGCGGAATTAACCGCGCTGCAGAATTTATTAATGGCCCATATTGGGCGTAGTGAATTGTTAGATGATATCGCCATTAAGTTGGCGGAGCTGAATAACAAGCTCAGTGTGTTTTTTAACTGCGATAATAATCTGGCGGCCTACAGCATCGAATTTGGTAGTCGCTTTGTGGTGCTGCGAATTTCACCAATCAATATTGCCCGTGAGTGCCAACAATTATTTGTGCCCGAAACCAGCTGGATATTTACCTCGGCAACTTTGCAGGTTAACCGCAGTCTTGTTCATTTTGCCCGAGAAATGGGTATCGTTGATGCGCAGCAAAGCATTCTCGACAGTCCCTTCGATTATCCCCGCCAAGCGGTATTTTGTGTGCCGAGACAACTTGGGAGCGTGACCAATCAACAGCAAGCGTTAAAGCAGTTGGTGGATGTGTGCGTGCAAGCGATAGATGCGGCGCAGGGACGGACTTTTATTTTATTTACCAGCCATAAAATGCTCGAACAAGCGGCGCTGGCACTGCGAACTCGCACTCAGTATCCGCTGCTGGTACAAGGCCAAGCGGGTAAACAGAGTCTGCTGACTAAGTTTCGCCAACTCGGCAATGCTGTATTGCTCGGCACCAGTAGTTTTTGGGAAGGGGTGGATGTGCGCGGCAAATTGTTAAGCTGCGTGATTATCGACAAATTACCTTTTGTGTCGCCCGATGAGCCCCTGTATCGCGCCCGAGCCGACAATGTTAGTCGTCAGGGACTTGACCCTTTTACTGAAGTGTCGTTACCGCAGGCGGTTATTGCGCTGAAACAAGGTGTTGGCCGTCTTATTCGCGATGAAAAAGATCGCGGTGTGCTGATCCTTTGCGATAATCGCATTGTGAATCGCTACTATGGTCAAGCTTTTTTAAACTCGCTGCCACCGATGGCGCGCACCCGTGACCTAGAAAAGGCATTGGCGTTCTTGAGAACAATCCCCTGAGAGTCGTCTATGGCTTACCTAGCATACTTAAACTTGTCCTATTTGCCGGATATGGAATTCTGAGTTAAGTATTGAGCCGTTAAACATATTGTAAGGATATAAAAACGGAGGTAAAAATTGCCACCTGTGAGCAATAGATGGCAAACACCCTTGGAGGTTGGGTCAAGTGGCATCCTGCCTAATGGTTCCATTCAAAATAAATAATTCTTCTGCCTTTGGTTTTAGATTTTTAGTGAATTAATGGCATTCTTTGCAAGCATCTGCTGGTGCTTTTTCTTGATGAGCGATATGGCAATTGGTGCATGTTAAAACGCCATCATGTTTAGTATGAGCTTCACCTGCGAGAGTTTTCATTTCTCCATGGCATGATACACATTGCTGATTTTCAAAAACATAATCCGCTGAAGGTTTTTTATCTTTATGGCAGGATTCACAGTCAGATCTTTCAGAATGACTGTCGGCAAGTGATACCGCCATTAAATTCGTTGAAAAGCACAGTGCGCACATTAGCATCATCTTTTTAAGCATGTTATTTTCCTTTTTTATTGTTGGTTAAATCATCATTTTGAAGCGAGTAAATCATATATCTAGCTATGAAATATGTAACTTGAAGTTGGAACTGTATTTTTCTCGCTATTTTATTAGTGATATAAACGGAAAGATAATATCGCTTTTGCTTGGTGCGTAAGTTTAATAATCGAGAATTTTACACCTCAAGCTTTAGCAGTCTTGCGTGTGTATAATAGTTTTTTAATATGACAAAACCTTGATCGTTATCAAAGGTTAACGGGTGAGTTATTTTTTAGCGTTAAAGTATGATCAAGGTTATATTGCGGAATGTAAAAGACTAATGATTTAAATCTGGATCATGTAATTTATATTTTTGATGTTTATTTAAAAATTCTATATTTTAGAAAATATATTTATTTTACTTTTTCTAGTCGAATGTGTGATATTTATTTTGGTCTTAAAACAATAGGCGAAGCCAAAACGGGCTTCGCCTATGATGTTTAATGTTGAGTAGCAGAGCTATAATTACACATTAATTTCTGGCTTGTAGAGCCTAGAAACTTGCAGTTACCCCAGCATAAATACTGCGACTCTTTTGAATATAATCAAGGTCGGTGGCAACTTGGTCACGTTCAGAATCCGTTAGGTTAGTCACGCCAAGCTTCAGTCTAAACATAGGATTAATTTGATAATTTGCACCTATATCGAGCGAGCCATAACCCTCTGATTTGACATTGGCTCGCAAATACTGCTCGCCAGTATAATGGTAGGCGATAAAGGTGGATAAACCATCGAATGCCTGCCATTGCAGTTTCAGGTTATAGCTGTCGTCCGGTGTTAAGGTAAAAGGCGCGCCATTTTGCTTATCTTCGGCATCGGTTTTACTGTAATTACCGTTTAGGCTGAGATCTTGAGTTAAATTGTACCAAGTTTGTAATTCCCAACCAGTGATCTTAGCTTCGTTCACGTTTTGGTAAGTTAATACTGTACCTGGGACTCTATTCCAAGTTTCGGTGATAATTTTATTTTCTACATCGTTATGGAAGTAGGTGATCGAGCCACCAAAATCCGTGGTTTGATATTGGGTCGATAACTCGTAGTTCACTGAGGTTTCGGGTTGTAGATCAGGATTTCCCGCAACGGTACAGGCGCCACGACAAGCGGGGATAATATAATCGGCTTGGGATTGCGCCATATTTGGCGCTTTAAAGGCTTTGCCGCCACCACCTTTAATGACCCATTCAGAGCTTAAGTTATACACCAAATACAAGCGTGGGCTAAATTCGGTGCCGTACACATCGTGGTGATCGACGCGCCCGCCTAAGGTGATATTGAGTTCGCCTAAGCTAAATTCATCTTGTAGATACAATGCCGATTGGCTGTCGTCTAAGGTGCCATCACCTAAAATATTGCGGCTATTTTCGAGCTGGGTCCAACGGTATTCTGCACCGCTGGTTAACATGTGATCGCCAAGTAGGACAGTGGTTTGACCGTCGAGATTGTGGTTGGTTTGGGTGATATTACCAATCTCGGCGATTAACGCTGAGTCGTCAGTCACCTCAACATTTTCATAGTAATAGCGCAGGCGAGTATCGCCCCAGTTCCAGTGGCCATTATGGGTCAGACCTGAACTTATCCGCTCCGCTTGTTGGTTATTGGTGAGAATCGTGCCGTAGTTATTCCAATCAGACTCGCGTTCATCGTTGGCGTAACTTAAGTCAAATTGCAGATCTTGCTGGTTATCAATCAGCCATTGTAAATTGGCGAGGGCGCTGATTTCATCTCTGTCTTCTAGCGCATCAATAGTGGGTTTTAAGTCCGAGCGCCATGCATCGCGTTTATTGCTGTCGACGATTAAGTTTGCCAGTAATTTATCTTTGATCAGCGCGCCACTGCTGTAGAAATTGTACTTAGTGCTATCGCCACCCTTGCCACTGGTAGGTGCATCGTATTGCACGCCAACGCTGGTTTGCCAGTCCTCAGTTGGTTGACGCAGTATGACGTTAACCACACCGCCCAAAGCTTCTGAGCCGTATAGGGATGACATCGGCCCACGCACAACTTCGATACGTTCAATGGCAGACATTGGAATAGAGGACAAGTCAAAATCGTTGCCATAACCAGAGGTTAATGCTTCACGGGAGTTAATGCGGCGGCCATTAATCAAGATTAAAGTGTAATCTGAATCCAAACCTCGCAGGCTGATCTCATTGCGACCATAGGGCGTTCCTTCGCTGATGTTCACACCCTGTAAATAACGGACTGCGCTAGCAAGATCGTCTATGACGAGAGCTTCAAGTTCACTGCGGTTAATCACGGACACCGAAGCGGGCGCCGAAAGCTCCGAGTGTTTAGTTTGTGTTGCTGTGATCACCATGCGTTCCATTTCTGGAGTGGTATCTTGCGTATTTGCAGCACTAGCCCATGCTGCAGGTAATAACAAACATAAACCAATAGCGCGTGATAGCTGGCTCAACATAGGTGTCTGTGTTGCATGAGATAGATGCGAGGTTTGGCGAGTGCGACGGATAAAGCGGGGCATATCATTCTTCCTTCGGTAATTTTGGCGAATGATAATTATTCTTAATTATAGCTTCAAGCTTGGATGTCTCTCTTTTGTGTAAAGGCAGTGTAAATTTTTATTGTTTAATAACAGTGTGATAGCCCGTATATTCGACGTGTTGCTCGCTGGCATGGTCATTCTGATTGAGCGCATTGAGCGCATTGAGCGCATTGAGCATAAGGCACTGAGTCTGACTGTCGTCGGATAAATCACTAAAAAATAGTGAGAATAATCAGAAACTATCACCGCACAAAACTGCATAACGTAATATGAAACTATATCAATATGATTAATATGGATATTTTAACTGGCATAAGCTTTGCTGGCGATGTGACTTTATGTTTCGTGGTGCATTCATGTTTGTGATGTGAATCGTCGCCATACAAAATGTATTGCCAATATTTACGGAGAGAATATGAATCCAGCATTTTATAGCCTAGCCACTGTCACTGTTTTAACTTTGTCACTCGCCACTACCGAACCTGCTGTTGCAACAGATGCGCCCGCATTAGCTAAAGCAGCATCAGTTAAAACGGCTGGGGCTCCACAAGCTGACATTGCGCAGCCCGCTGCTGTACTTACAGACACTTTATCTACCCAAATTGCAGCGGTGGATTTTGCTGTGTTCGACAGTTTCAATAAGTGCGCCGCCCCTGCTGAACTCAATAAACACGCGGCGTTTTTCACTGAAGATGTAGAGTTTTACCACGATACGGGTGGCGTGACGTGGAACCGCAAGGACATGATCGCTAATACCGAAAAATATGCCTGTGGCCATTACCGCCGCGAGTTAGTTGCGGGCACGATGAAAGTGTTTCCGGTGAAAGAGTTTGGCGCGATAGAGCAAGGCGTTCATCGTTTTTGCAGCTTTGAAACCGGCAATTGTGAAGGTCTAGCCGACTTTGTCATTGTGTGGCGCAAACAGAACGAACAGTGGAAAGCCACTCGAGTGCTGAGCTATGGGCACAGAACCGCCGAGGCCAAAACGGACTAAACCACTAAACCAAAGCTAGCTTTTAACAAAAAACGAGTCTTTAACAAAATGCTAGCCTCTAACAAAATGCAGTAGTCGATTATTGGCGGGCATAGCCACATCTTGCTTCAGCGTTAAGCCTTGCTCGCTGGCTAAACTGCAAATCCATTCAATATCGCGAATGCCGCTGGCGGGATCCCGCTGTTTTAAAAAGGCATCAAACTGGCGATTGCTGTCACTGCTAAATTCGCCTTGGTAGTTAAAGGGGCCGTAAATGCACAGGGTCTTGAGTTGGGGGAGATACAGACCAAGGCCAGTAAAAAACGCTTCAACCATATTTTTGCTCATAATATGCAAAGTGTTTGCAGTAAATACGCCATCAATATCAGATGTTAATCCCTCCACTGGCCATGGCACAGTGACATCAAGGGTAAGTGGTAAGCGTAGGTTTGCCGCTGCATTGGGTAGCTTGCCTTCATTCATACACCTTGCGGTAATGACCTCAATATATTCAGCCTGATCGCTGGTTTGCCAGATTAAATGGGGAAGATTTGCTGCAAAATACACAGCATGTTGCGCTGTGCCACTGCCGATTTCGAGTACATGTTGGTTGAGTGAGAATGCTTGTGTTAATACCGCTAAAATCGGCGCTTTGTTGTTTTCACACGCTTGGGAAAACGGCAATTGGGTAAGTGGCTGGGTAATTGGCATTAGTGGCATAATGGACTCTAGGTTGCTGAGATAAAAAGAGGATGACGCCGCACAAGCCTATCTTAAACCAGCAAAAAGTATAAGGCTTAAAAGATAAAATGAGCCGCGCCTTAACATTCGGAGTTTCTATCTTAGATAACTTAATCTTAGGTGCCTTAATTTTAGTACCTTAATTTTAGTGCCTTAATTTTAGGTACCGCCATTTCAGAAGCTTCCATCTCAAGCTTCTCCATTTCAGGTTCTTCAAGAAGGAGCCTGCAGCCAGCTCAACTCCCTTTGTCATGTCCTGCAAAAATAGTTATCGCAATTCACTGTTGACCTCGATCTCAACTTAGATATACTCACAAATTCTGAACGATTGTAAAAAATATAAAACAACGTCGGCATGATGCCGTGTTAAAACGAGTCTCCAAAACTGAGTGTCCAGAAGAACTGAGAGCCCAGAACTAAGACTTAACACTCACTTTCAACAGTTAACTTTCAACATCAAGGAATGACCATGCCAGCAGAGCGTTGCGCCTCCTACTACAATGCCACCATTAACCAAGAGTCGGATTATCCTGCGCTTGAAGGCGACATTCGAGTCGATGTGGCGATTGTCGGTGGTGGGTTTACCGGCGTGGCAACGGCGTTGGAATTATCTGAGAAGGGCTATAAAGTGGCACTTATTGAGGCCAATAAAATTGCGTGGGGCGCGACCGGACGCAACGGTGGGCAGGTGACGGGCAGTTTGTCCGGCGATGTTGCGATGACAAAACAGCTGCGCCGTCAAATCGGCAATGAAGCTGAGGATTATGTGTGGAATATGCGTTGGCGCGGCCACGATATTATTAAAAATCGGGTGGCCAAGTACGGCATAAACTGTGATTTAAAGTTTGGTCATATCCAAACCGCTTACCAGCCAAAGCACATGCAGGAGCTTAGGGCTATGCATGATGAGGCGCAGCGCCGCGGCATGGGTGAATTTATGACGCTGGTATCCGCCGATGAAATGCCCGCCTATTTAGGCTCGCCCTTGTATCACGGCGGCTTAGTCAATCGGCGCAACATGCATTTGCACTCAGTCAACCTATGCTTGGGTGAAGCCCGCGCGGCAGCAGGTCTTGGGGCGTTAATCTTTGAACACTCACCCGTACTTGATATTGAAGAAGGCGATGTGGCGACTGTTGTCACTGCCAAGGGAAAAGTGCGCGCCAATAGTGTGCTGATCGCGGGTAATGCTTACCATAAACTCGCCCGTCCAAAACTGCGCGGTATGTTATTTCCGGCGTCCTTAGGCAATTGCGCCACTGCGATTCTGCCCGATGATGTCGCTTTACAAATCAATCCGCAGGATTTAGCCGTGTATGATTGCCGCTTTGTACTGGATTACTATCGCCTGACCGCGGATAAACGGCTGATGTTCGGCGGCGGGACTAACTACAGCGGCCGCGATCCTAAAAATGTGGCTGCGGAATTACGGCCTGCGATTGAGCGTACGTTTCCACAATTAAAGGGCGTTAATATCGAATTTTCCTGGGCCGGAATGGCTGGAATTGTGATTAACCGTATCCCGCAGCTCGGTAAAGTGTCGCCGAATGTATTCTATTGCCAAGGATATTCTGGGCACGGAGTGGCGACATCGCACATTATGGCCGAGATCATGGCCAATGCGATGGATGGGCAATTGCGTGAATTTGATTTGTTTGCCGCCATGCGTCATATCCGCATTCCGTTAAATGAATGGTTCGGTAATCAAGCGCTGGCGTTAGGCATGTTGTATTACACCTTACGGGAAAACTGGCGCTAGTTTGCGCCGTTTTGTCTGTTACCAATCAATCGGCTCAAACATCACTTAATTTTGTTCGATGAGTTTTTCGGCAAGATAATCGACTAATACGCGGACCTTGGCCGATAAATGGCGGTTTTGTGGATAGAGTGCCCAAATGCCTTCTTTGGCTTCGCGGTGAGCATCGAGTAAGGAGAGTAAACGTCCGGCTTGAATATCTTCTTCAATATAATAATCAGGCAGTTGTACTATACCAATTCCCTTAAGCGCCGCATCCCTTAAGGCGTAGCCGCTGTTACAACTGAGGTTGCCGCGCACTTTGATATTGCGCTCGCGACCATTTTCCACAAAGCGCCAGTAATTATGATTCCCGATCAGACAATTGTGTTGATTGAGTTCGGATAAGGTATGGGGCTGGCCGTATTTTTCCACATAACTGGGTGAGGCCGCCACATAGTGAGTGCGACTGCTGAGCGGTTTGGCCATCAGGCTCGAGTCGGCGAGTTTGCCGAGGCGTATCGCCAGATCGTAACCGCCTTCAATCAAGTCCAAGGTGCGATTAGTGAGGTCGACGCTAAACTCAACACTGGGATATTGCACCATAAAATCATTGAGTAACGGCATGATAAATTTCTCGCCATAGGCCACGGGCGCGGTGAGTTTGACTAAGCCTTGGGGTGAGTCCTTTAGGTTTGAGATGGCACGCTCGGCTTCTTCTAGCCCCGTTTGTAATTGGCGGCAATGGCGATAATAAATGGTGCCTTCTTCGGTTAACGACACTTTGCGGGTGGTGCGATAAAACAGCTTAGTGCCAAGGCGATTCTCTAAGGCGCTCACTTGGCGGCTCACGTGGGCGGTGGAGATATTCAGTCGCTGCGCCGCTAAGGTAAAACTTTCGGCCTCGGCCACTGCGACAAATTCAGAAATGCCATCCCAGAGGTACATTGTTGTTGCTCAGTAAAAATGAATTGCTTGAATACTAGATTGTCTCTCGCTGAGAAACAAATACAATCTTACTATTCATTAGCAGCAGCGTCAGTGCAATGGGCATCTGCGCATGCGTATGCCCTTATGCAGAGTCCCGTATGTTTGAGCCAATAGCCTTTAGCTCAAGTAGAATCGATTACAACAATAATTTTCTCCTATTACCTATCAAGGGATGGTAACAATGTCGAACGAAAAACCGCAGTTTATTAAATCAAAAGCCGCTATTGCTTGGGGACCAGGACAACCACTGAAAATTGAAGAAGTGGATGTGATGTTACCTAAAGCGGGCGAAGTCTTAGTGCGCATTGTGGCCACCGGCGTGTGTCACACGGATGCCTTTACCCTGAGCGGTGACGATCCTGAAGGGGTATTTCCGGCGATTTTAGGTCACGAAGGCGGCGGTATCGTTGAGCAAGTGGGCGAGGGCGTGACCAGCGTGCAAGTGGGCGATCATGTGATCCCACTTTATACCCCTGAGTGCGGCGAGTGTAAGTTTTGCCTATCGGGCAAAACTAACCTGTGCCAAAAAATTCGTGCGACCCAAGGTAAAGGCTTAATGCCCGATGGCACCACGCGTTTTTACCTCGATGGTAAACCTATTTTCCATTACATGGGTTGTTCGACCTTCTCTGAATATACTGTGCTGCCGGAAATCTCATTGGCTAAAGTAAATAAGAGCGCGCCATTAGAAGAAATTTGCCTGTTAGGTTGCGGCGTAACCACAGGTATGGGCGCTGTGATGAACACGGCCAAAGTGGAAGAAGGCGCGACCGTGGCGATTTTCGGCCTCGGCGGTATCGGTTTATCGGCGATCATTGGTGCGACTATGGCCAAAGCCAGTCGCATTATCGCCATCGATATCAACGAATCTAAGTTCGAGTTAGCCAAAAAACTCGGCGCGACCGATTGCATCAACCCTAAATCATTCGATAAGCCTATCCAAGAGGTGATCGTTGAGATGACCGACGGCGGCGTAGATTACTCATTCGAGTGTATCGGCAACGTCAACGTGATGCGCAGCGCCTTAGAGTGTTGTCATAAGGGCTGGGGTGAATCAGTCATCATCGGTGTTGCCGGTGCTGGTCAAGAGATTTCAACCCGTCCATTCCAATTGGTGACTGGCCGCGTTTGGCGCGGTTCTGCCTTTGGCGGTGTGAAAGGGCGTTCTGAACTGCCACACATTGTTGAGCGTTACATGGCGGGTGAGTTTAAGCTCGATGATTTTATCACCCATACTATGGGGCTGGAGCAAATCAATGAAGCGTTCGAGCTGATGCACGAAGGTAAGAGCATCCGTAGCGTGATCCATTTTGATAAATAAGTGGTTTTGCATTTTAAACTGATACTTCAGCTTGATGTGACTAACGGGCAGACAGGTGCAAATCTGTCTGCTGTGTTGCCAACTGAGCTGACGATAAGCGCCATGACTAACGTTATAAATAGCGCTAAAAGATTGAGCTTAAAAGGACTTGTATGACCATAGAAAATATCAGTTGTAACAAGAGTTTTGGCGGTTGGCATAAGCAGTATCGCCATCAATCTCAGTCGTTAAACTGCGAGATGCGCTTTGCCATTTATCTGCCGCCTGAGGCGGTGAATAAACCTGTGCCTGTGCTGTATTGGCTTTCAGGTCTAACCTGTACCGATGAAAACTTTATGCAGAAGGCGGGTGCACAGCGCATGGCAGCGGTACTTGGGATGGCGATTGTCGCCCCAGATACCAGTCCTCGCGGTGACGATGTGCCCGATGCGGCGGATAAAGCTTACGATTTAGGCTTAGGCGCGGGTTTTTACCTCAATGCGACAAAAGCACCTTGGAATCGCCATTACAAAATGTACGATTACATAGTCCATGAGCTGCCTACCTTGATTGAAGCGCATTTTCCTGTCACTACCCAGCGCGCTATCTCCGGCCATTCAATGGGCGGTCATGGTGCTTTGGTGATTGGTCTGAGTAATCCACACAGATATAGCTCAATTTCGGCCTTTAGCCCGATTTCGAATCCAAGTAATGCACCTTGGGGCATTAAAGCCTTTAGTGAGTATTTAGGTGAAAATCGTGAACATTGGCGCCAGTATGATGCCTGCGAGTTGCTTAAGCTCGCGATTAGCGAAGTGCCAGTACTGATTGACCAAGGTGAAGCTGACAGCTTTTTAGACACCCAATTGATGCCACAATCGCTGGTGGATATCGCCCATACCAAGGGTTATCCCTTGGATGTGCGGATGCAAGCGGGGTACGATCACAGCTACTACTTCATCGCGAGCTTTATTGAAGAGCACCTTAAGTTCCATAGCTTGTACTTTAAGCCATAAATAGCCGATTCGGCAGTCACGTCGATGCGCTAAAACAAAAATGCCGCAACTCACTGAGTTGCGGCATTTTTTATGGTGCGATTTAAGCGATTAACGAGAGTGAATTAACACTCAGCACTTAGCACTCAACAATGTTGACTGCTAGGCCACCTTTGGCGGTTTCTTTGTATTTACTGCGCATATCTCTGCCGGTGTCCATCATGGTTTTGATCACTTTATCCAGTGAAACCTTATGGTTACCGTCGCCACGCAGGGCCATACGAGAGGCGTTAATCGCTTTAATCGCGCCCATGGCATTACGTTCGATACAAGGCACTTGCACTAGGCCGCCCACAGGATCGCAGGTTAGACCTAAGTTATGTTCCATGCCGATTTCAGCCGCGTTTTCAACGTGCTCAACCGTACCGCCCATGATTTCAGTCAGTGCGCCAGCGGCCATAGAACAGGCCACGCCCACTTCACCTTGGCAACCGACTTCGGCGCCCGAAATTGAGGCATTTTTCTTGTACAAAATACCAATTGCAGCGGCAGTTAATAAATAACGGGCGCAGACATCGATATCCACTTCTTGTACGAAGGTATCGTAATAGCATAAAACGGCAGGAATAATTCCCGCAGCACCGTTTGTTGGCGCAGTGACGACGCGATCACCGGCCGCATTTTGCTCGTTGACCGACAGGGCGAATAAATCGACCCAATCCATAGCGGTTAATGGATCGACATTGTTACGGCCTTCGGCTTTCAAACGACGGTACAGTGCAGGTGCACGACGACGCAGTTTTAGGCCGCCAGGTAAAATGCCTTCCTTCTGATAACCGCGTTCGATACAGGTTTTCATCGTTTGCCAAATATTCCACAGCTTGGCTTTGACTTCATCTTCAGTGGCTAAACTCAGTTCGTTCGCCATCATTAAAGAAGAAATGCTGAGACCTTGCTCGCCGCATAATTCCAGTAAGTGAGCCGCACTCACAAAATCAAAAGGAGCCGATTCAATTTGTGAGGCTGGTGAGGCATTACGTTGGCTAATTTCATCTTCATCTAAAATAAAGCCGCCACCCACTGAGTAGTAAGTGCGATCAAAAATGCATTCTCCTTTACAGTAAGCGTACAAGGTCATGGCGTTAGCATGCGCAGGTAGCGTTTTGCGTCTGTGATAGGTAATGCCTTGCTCACGGGTAAACTTAACTACTTTGCCACAGTGCAGCGTTAAGGTTTCGTCCTTGGAGACGTGTTCTAAAATACCGTCGATACTGTCAGTGTCCACGGTTTCTGGATCTTCACCCATTAAGCCTAAAATCACTGCTTTGCCCGTGCCGTGGCCTTTGCCTGTTTGGCCGAGGGAGCCAAAGAGTTCGGCTCTTAATTCATCAATCTGGGTCACGAGTCCTGAGTCAGTCAGGTTTTGCATAAAGATTTTGCCCGCTTTCATTGGGCCGACGGTATGTGAACTCGATGGACCTATGCCGATCTTGAACATGTCAAATACGCTAATCATGATAGAAGTCCTGTTGTGTCTTGTTTATTATTTTAGTCTGAGTGCATGGGATTGCTCGCTCTGCAGATTGAAGCACGCTAATCTTGCGCGTGTACTCTGGTCAGTGGCGGCGTTCTTTCATGCGAAATCTGCTTGTGTGATACTCTAACGCCAGTATCCCATAGATTAGTGTGACAATTCACATTAGTTTTTTTTATTCGTAATAGTTCGGATAAGCTGAACTTAATTGGGACTTTTTTACAGGCCATTTTATGGCCAAGAATACAGGCTTCGATAGCGCTACAAGGGTAGGTGGCTCGCTTTTTTTAGCTTTTTTGTGAGCGTGGACTACTTATGGCTTGAGTGGTTATTTTTTGAGTCTTAATGAATATTTTTAGGGAGAAGTATGAGCTATTTAATGTTGGATTTACTGTCGTTGGACGTCAGTGAGGCTGAATCTGAGATGCTACGCCATCCACAGGTGGGTGGTTTAATCCTATTTTCCCGCAATTTTTCGAGCCGTGATCAGTTGATCCGTCTGGTACAACAGATACGCCAAATACGCCCAGAAATATTAATCGCCGTCGATCACGAGGGTGGCCGAGTACAACGCTTCCGTGATGGCTTTACCATTATTCCCGCCATGGGCGACATTTTACCCGCAGCAAAGGGCGATATGGTATTGGCCAAGCGTTGGGCCTGTGAGCTCGGTTTCTTGATGGCGATTGAATTACTGGCTTGCGATATCGACTTAAGTTTCGCGCCCGTATTGGACTTAAACGGCGTGAGCCAAGTCATAGGTAAACGCAGCTTTAGCCCAGAGCCCGCCGAGGTGATTACACTGGCCGAAAACTTTATTGCTGGCATGGCCGTAGCTGGCATGGGCGCCGTGGGTAAACATTTCCCCGGGCACGGCAGTGTAGTGGCGGATTCGCACTACGAGAAACCCATTGATGATCGCGATGCTGAGGCGATTTTTGCAAAGGATATCCTACCGTTTAAAGAATTGATCGCAAAAGAAAAGTTATTAGGCGTGATGCCCGCGCACGTGGTTTACCCTAAAGTCGACCCTAACTCTGCGGGCTTCTCTGAATACTGGCTAAAACAAGTGCTGCGTAAAGAACTTGGCTTTAACGGGGTGATTTTCTCTGACGATCTTGGCATGCAAGGCGCAGGATTTGCGGGCGATTACCGTGCAAGGGCCAGCGCCGCCTTAGCCGCAGGTTGCGACATGATTTTAGTGTGTAATGACAATGCGGGCGTAATGTCGCTACTCGATGGCTTTACTTGGCCTGCGAGCGCGCCACAGTATCCTGCGAGTTTACTTAAACCCAATGCTGCGCAAACGGCAGCTGCGCTCGATAATACGGCCCGTTGGGAAAATGCCAAGCAGCTTGCCGAGCAAATTTGTTTGGCTCAACAGGCGAAAGTTTGATGTAGCGCAAGGTGTGAGATCACTCTTTTGCTAGGGTTAGTTAATTCACTGTAATCAAAAATGATTAAAAGGCCTTGATATGATTTTCTATCTTCATGGATTTGATGCTACTAGCCCAGGTAATCACGAAAAAATGCGTCAGTTGCAATTTATTGACCCTGATGTGCGTTTGATCAGTTACAGCACCTTGCACCCTAAGCACGACATGCAACACTTGCTCAAGGAAGTCGCTAAGCAAATGCAGCATTGCGACGATCCCGCGCCGTTAATGGTTGGCGTGGGACTCGGCGCTTATTGGGCCGAGCGGATTGGATTTTTAAATGGTCTTAAATCTGTGCTGATTAACCCTAATTTGCACCCAGAAAATAATATGCAGGGCAAGATTGACCGCCCAGAAGAATATGCCGACATTGCCAATAAGTGCGTGTCGCAATTTCGTGAAAAGAATACTCAAAAGGCCATGTGTATATTTTCGGTTAATGATGAGATGTTCGATAATCAGCAACTCGCCAGTGAATTAAGCCCCTATTATTCGATTGATTGGGATGACGTTCAACCCCACAAATTCCCCCAACTCGCCGCCCATCTCCCCAAAATAAAAGCCTTTAAGTTGGCTTGATTTATATCGATTGAATAAAAGTATCACTCCTCTTTTTATATTTAAGAGGGGAGTGGGTTTGTCTCATCGGCTATTCCGCCTTATGGTTTGGCTTTTAATACTTCATGCCGCGCACATTGCGACTCTGAATATGAGTGTGACTATGGGTATATATTTCAGTAGGGCATATTGAGGGCTCTAGATTATAAAATCGACTGTATTGGTTTTGGACTTAAATGTGTAGGAAAGTAGTCTAGGGTGGCTGCGACTTTGGGTTTTGGTTTTAGGGGATTAGCGTTGGCTGGTATCTACGCATGTAGGCTTGCCATGGCATTCACTCACCGACTCGCAGCCAGTCCGTCCGTGGATGCTCGACCGCCCCGGACGGTCGTCTCGCCAATCACCATGGCTCACCTTCGTGCATTCACGTAACCTGTAGATTTAAAAGACATACGCAACACACTTTTGTCGGATAGACGGCATCTGTTACCAAGTGCCGCCCTCCTAAGAACCGTACGTGCAACTTTCACTGCATACG
>Ga0172380_10004527_pt1 | contig 17774 bp, 15 predicted proteins | sample Leawe162metaG_FD_119747 | JGI IMG/M metagenome (GOLD analysis project Ga0172380, IMG submission 119747) | Leachate microbial communities from a municipal landfill in Southern Ontario, Canada - Leachate well 162 metaG | ecosystem: Engineered > Solid waste > Landfill > Unclassified | place... | reverse complement strand
CGCCAAAGCTCTCGAAAAAAGGGGAAAAACCGAAGCGGCCAGGGTCCTGAGAAATTTCCCCTCTGGAAGATACATTCCGGTAGAAACGAGTAAGTGCGAATCTATTACTGATGAGGATGAGTAAGTTTAGGACCGCCGCGACGATGTCGCGGCGGTCCTCTTTTTTTTACTTAGACACAACTCTAACCTTTTGAACTTGGATGGTGTGCACAACCAACATGTAACCCGGATCAATCCAGACTGTGTTGATTTCATTGACCATCTCCTCGATAGTGGCGAAACCACCAAAGAGAATTTTCCAGGCCCTCAACCTCTTCACCTTTGATCTGTGCCCGTACAGCACTTTTTTGATCCGTTCTACTTCCATCCCATCGAAGAGCTTCCCATTTTTGTACTCTTCAAGAAGTTCCAATTCAGCGAGAACCGAAAGCCCAATCTGCTTTGCCTCATACACAGGCCCAGGCCTATCCCCAAACATACTCCAATACTTTTCAAACAACAAAGCAATCTCAAGCACATCTTTGTTATCAAAAAGTAGTGTCCAGGCTTTATGCTTAGATTCCAAGACAATGGAAATGTTGAGGTCAGACGAATCACCACCCAAACTCTCAGGCCTTCGATGATGTCTGGAATAACCCCTTCGAATTTTGTTGCCACTTTTAGCTTTCAAGATGGCCTCTTTCTATCAACAGCATACTCCCATCTTTTAAAAAGAGAAGTGCAAAAGTCTGGTAAAATGCCTTTATGACCCAAAAAGAAGCTCTAGACATCCTCAAAACCGGCCGAAGTGTATTTTTAACTGGTGCTGCCGGGAGCGGCAAAACCTATGTTTTAAGGGAATATATTGAGTATCTCAAAAAGCTAGAGGCTGATACGGGCATCACCGCTTCCACCGGCATCGCCGCGACTCATATGGGTGGCGTCACTATCCATTCTTGGAGTGGTGTCGGCATCAGAGACAGTTTGAGCAAAAGTGACATTGCCGAGATTGCCGAAAAAAAGCACATCAGAAACAAAATAAAAAACGCTTCGGTATTAATTATTGATGAAATTTCTATGCTTCATCATTTTCGACTTGATTTGATAGACAAAATAATAAGGGAAATTAAGAATTCCAGCGAAGCATTTGGTGGTATGCAAGTAGTTTTTTGTGGCGACTTTTTTCAATTGCCACCAGTGAGGCGAGCAGAGGAGCCCGAAGTGTATTTCGCATTTCACTCCAAAGCTTGGCAGGAACTCAATCTAAAAGTTTGTTATCTTTCCGAGCAACATCGCCAAAGCGATATGAGGTATTTAAAAATACTAAACGCAATCAGGGAAAACTCGGTTTCAGACGAAATTATAGAAATACTAAGAAGTCGGTTTAATCAAAAGTCAGATGTGGACTCAACCAAACTTTATTCCCACAACAAAGATGTGGACGCCGAAAACGACTCTGAACTTTCAAAAATTTCTGGCAGAATTTCAGAATACGAAATGCAGAGCCGAGGCAAAAACCATTTGGTTGAAGCTCTCAAAAAAAGTTGCTTAGCGCCCGAAACCCTGAGACTCAAAGTTGGAGCCAAAGTAATGTTTGTCAAAAACAATTTTGAAGAGGGTTATGTCAACGGCACCCTAGGTGTTGTTGAAAAATGCGGCTTTGAAGAAATCACCGTCAAAACCCTTTCAGGCAAAAAAATAGAGGTAGAGAGGGCGACCTGGGTAATTGAGGAGGATGGTAAGATAAAGGCCGAAATAAACCAATACCCCTTACGATTAGCCTGGGCTATTACCGTCCACAAAAGCCAAGGAATGTCACTAGACACAGCCTTAGTTGACCTCTCACACTCTTTTGAAAGAGGAATGGGTTATGTGGCGCTTTCGCGAGTCCGCTCGCTTGAAGGGCTTTTTCTCAAAGGTATCAACGACATGGCTCTCAAGGTCAACGATGAAGTTTTAGAATTTGATCGCAAATTTCGCAACCTCTCCAAAACCAATTCATTTCACATAAGCACAATGGGTGGGGAGAAACTCAACAAAATGCATCGTGAATTCGCCGATAAAATACGAGGGACCAAAATTAAAGAGAAGAAGCTCGACACCGTAAGCGAAACCAAAAAAATGTTAGACGAAGGGATGAGTCTCAAAGATATTGTAAACAAAAGGGGACTGAAGCTTGGCACAATACTAGATCATGTGGAGCAAATAAAAGAGTCTGAACCCACATACAATATTTATAATCTGCAAAGTAATATTTCCAAAAATAAATTTAAAGAAATCTGGAGCGCCTTTCGCAAAGTCGGCACAAGTGATGGGGGGATGTACAAACTCGCGCCTGTCAAAGCCGAGCTCGGCACCAAATACTCCTACGAAGACCTCCGCCTCGTCCGCTTGTTTTTGTAACACAGCAACACACTTCCTTCAAAAAACTATACTAAACGCTCAGCGTCTAATATTGACAGAATTTATATATGGTGTATTATAAAAGAATCATGAAAACACATGAGCAAAAAATGAATAGGGAATGTAACGGCAATGATTTTGCCGGTATTTTGCTTACCTCTAAAAAGGAGGACTCGCGCTGTGTTTTAAGTATTTAAACTTTAAAATTTGAAAACTTTAAACGCCGCGCAAACGGCGTTTTTAGTTCTTTATACATCTCAGCAATGAGAGGTGATTCCAACCAAAGGAGAAACGTGATGTCTAACGACAATCATAAACCGTCACCCATATTTATCGAGGGCAAGATAACCAATCTTCGTCCACTGTCTAAAGCAGATGCGCCGACCATAGCGCGCTGGATCAACGACTCCAAAGTAAGGGAATTTGTATCCGCCACTTTTCCCAAGAATGAACAGCAGGAAGAGGAATGGATAAACAAACTCGCCTCTGACGATAAAAATATTGTTTTTGGTATCGAAACCAAAGACGGCAAATTTATCGGGCTTATGGGAATTCACAATATCAACTGGCTGTATAGGCATTGCACCACTGGCGCGATAATTGGAGAAAAAGAGTATTGGGGAAATGGTTATGGCACCGATGCCAAGATGCACCTCCTCGACTACATCTTCAACACCCTTAATCTTCATAAGGTTTGTTCCACTGTTGTCGGCTACAACAAGCGCAGTTTGCATTACAGCTTGCACTGCGGCTATAAAGTTGAAGGCCGAAAGCGCGAACAGATATTTAAAGATGGCAGATACTGGACTCAGATTGAGCTTGGTCTCCTCAAAGAGTACTGGTTACCAATATGGCGCAAGTACCAAAAGGCCGGTAAAGTTCGGTAAACATTTAGGCCCATCCTCGGATGGGCCTTTTCTTTTGTTTGAAACCCTCTCATTAAGGTAAGGAGAGGGAAAGGGTGAGGTTAGAAAAAGTATGAATTTTAAGTTATTCTATTAATATGAAAAACATCAAAATATGGACGGGGGAGATGGGAGGCTACAAGCTACTTGATAGTGGCGAAAAGGAGAAGCTAGAAGAAATAAACGGCGTCAAAATCGTGAGAGCCGAGCCCAGAGCTTGGTGGAGTAGAAAAGTAGAAAGTAGTAAGTATTTAGTAGTAAGGGAGGAACAAAAGAAAGAATTTGAAGAAATTATAGAAATTGGAATTGGCAAAATAAAGGCAAAAATAAAATATAAAAATACTTCAAAACACATCGGCATTTTCCCAGAGCAGTTTCCGCAATGGCTTTTTATAAATGAAAATTTATTAAAAATTAAAAATTCTAAATCGGAGATCCTGAGTAAAACGAACGGGTTGAAAATTTTGAACCTATTCGGCTACACCGGTATAGCGAGTTTGGTAGCGGTGAGTGCGGGCGCGAGCGTGACCCATGTTGACGCTTCCAAGCCAAGTGTTGATTGGGCAAGAGAGAATCAAAAACTATCAGGGTTGGAAGATGCGCCAATCAGATGGATTGTTGATGATGTAATCAAGTTTTTAAAGAAAGAAATAAAAAGAGGCGAAAGATATGATGCAATCATAATGGACCCACCAAGTTATGGGAAGGGGCCAAAAGGGGAGGTTTGGAAAATAGAGGATGAGTTACCCGAACTCCTTTCTGCCTGTAGAGAAATTTTAAGTGATAAACCGTTATTTGTAATATTTAATATGTATTCCACCGAACTTTCATCTATATCTATAGCAAATTTACTTTCAGAAATGATGTCAGACAAAAATGGTGAAATTGAAATTGGCGAGCTTGCTATCAAAGAGGAGAGTAGGGCAAGATTATTACCTCTCTCTATTTTCGCCCTCTGGCAATCAAAGTAAAATATGAAAATATTTGTTAAAGCCAAAGCTAAGGCAAAAGAAAATAAAATAACCCCGCCACCCCAAAAATTGTGGTCAGAAAAAGAACCCGGCGGTTCAAAAGAAAAAGAGTGGTTTATTATTTCTGTCAAAGAACCTCCAGTCTCTGGCAAAGCCAACACTGCAATAATCAAACTTTTGGCAGAATATTTTAAAATTTCTCCCTCAAATATCACCCTCAGCTCCGGCGCCTCCTCCAAAAACAAAGTTTTTGAAATAGTGGTATAATATACGTATGATAAATAAATATATTGAATACATAAAAAATAATCCCGAAGGATATTGGTTTAAAAGGAAACTTTATGGTTGGGGCTGGACACCGGCTACCTGGCAGGGTTGGGTTATTATTTTGGCATTTGCCGCTTTTATCATTTGGAGTGGAATAAACCTAGAATCAGCTGGAGAACCGACAGATAAAATGGCTTACTGGTTTGCTTTTAAGGTCATAATTTCCGTAATATTACTCATTTGGATTTGCTACAAAAAAGGTGAAAAACCTCGTTGGCAATGGGGTTTACCCAAAGACAATACGCCACAGTAAATAAACTAGACGGAGAAGTTTGGAGGCATATAATGTAGTGATGACTAGACTAGGTTCAAAAGAGAGAACTATTTTTCATATGGATGGAGACGCTTTTTTTGTGGGTGTAGAAGTCGCCAAAAACCCCAAGCTCCGCGGTTTACCTGTGGTCACGGGCGAGGAGCGAGGTATCGTCTCAGCTCTTTCTTATGAGGCCAAAGCTCTCGGTATCATAAGAGGTATGCCGATTTTCAGAGTCAAAAAAAATTTTCCAAAAGTAATCATCCTCCCAGGTGATTATGCTTCATATGCTAGATACTCATCCCAAATGTTTGATATTGTGCGCCGATATGCAGATGATGTTGAGGAATACAGTATTGATGAATGTTTCGCCGACCTCACCGGTTTAAGTCGGTCACTTAAGATGACGCCCAAAGAAATCGCTCTGCGTATAAAACAAGAAGTAAATCAAGAGCTGGATTTGTCAGTCTCCATCGGTCTGGCACCGACCAAGGTCTTGGCCAAAGTTGCTTCAAAATGGGTTAAGCCAAATGGACTAACCGAAATTTTAAAAAATGATATAGCAAATTTCTTAATTAAAACACCGATCGAAAAGATCTGGGGTATCGGTCCCAAGACTGCTGAATTTTTAAAAAGAAAAAATATTATAACAGCAGAAGATTTTGTATCCAAAAGTGCCACATGGATTAATGAAAACCTGTCCAAACCATATGAGACGATTTGGCTAGAGCTAAGAGGGGAATACATACTCGAGATCGACCCCATTCCAAAGACCGTATATTCGTCTATCCAAAAAACTCGTTCATTTCATCCGGCGACCAATGATAAAACTTTTTTGCTATCACGATTTTCAAAAAATATTGAAGATGCTTGTGCTAAAGCCAGGCATTATAAATTAGTTTCTAAAAAAATTTATTTCTTTTTGAAAACTGCTGATTTCAAATACCAAGCTTACACTATTTCGCTATCATCACCTTCCAATGTGCCAGAAATTCCCATCGCTCTTATAAAGAAAAATCTAAACAAAATATATAGGGATAAGATTTTGTATCGTACGACCGGTGTAGTTTTGCAAGAGCTCTCACCAGATTCAGAAGTGCAGACTGATTTGTTTGGAGACAGTGAGGGCACTCACAAACTTGAACTCATTCACAAACAAATTGATTCACTAGAAGATAAATTTGGCAAAAGAGTGGTTTATTTGGGCTCTACCCACAAAGCTCTCAAACAAAAAGGTCTCGGCACAGAAATCGATGATTCTGACCGCAACCTTTTGTTTTTATAAAACCCGATCGTGAAAATATGTTAAAATAATGATATGAAAAAATTACAAATCATCCTTTTGATTATTATAATTATTGGACTTGGACTCATTTTTACTCAAAAGTTTTGGGTAGATAAATTAGTAAATTTAATTTTACAATATAGCGGATAGACTGTGTTAAAATTATTAAATGGATATATTTTCTCATGGTTTGTATGGTGGCATAGCGACCGGCAGAAAAAGTAAGAAAAATTATTGGATTGCATTACTTTTTGGTATGGGGCCGGACCTTTTATCTTTTGGTCCTTTTTTTCTGATTAATTTTTTCAAATTTGAATCTTGGTTTGGCCAAAAATTTGGACCCCCTGACCCAGCTTCTATCCCTAACATAGTTCACAATTTTTATGATTTTACTCACAGCTTAATTATTTATTTTATATTTTTTGCTCTCCTTTGGTGGCTCGGTAAAAAAGATTTTGCCAAACTAACACTGGCTTGGCCACTTCATATTCTGGTAGATATCCCGACTCATTCAAATGCTTTTTTCCCAACGCCTTTTCTCTGGCCAATTTCCAATTTCTCTATTGACGGTATCCCTTGGAGCAATCCGGTGATATTTATTCCCAATGTCATTTTAATTATCATCCTCTATTCCTATTGGTATTTAAAGAGAAAAAACAGGGTTTAAAGCTATTTGGGAATTTTTATTAATTGTGGTAATGTTTTGATATGCAAAAGATAATATTTTCAGGAGTAAAGCCAACTGGCAGACCACATATCGGCAATTATTTTGGCGCGATGCGTCAGTTCCTAAAATTGCAAAATGAAAACGATAGCGGCACAAATTACTTTTGCGTTGTTGACTATCATGCCCTCAATCTCGTCCAAAATGCCGAAGAGATGCGAAGACTTAGTTTGGATGTTGCTATTGATTTTTTGGCTATCGGTTTAGATCCAAAAAAATCAGTCATTTTCAAACAATCCGATGTGTTAGAGCATACTGAGCTCGCTTGGATTTTTGATACCATTACGACCGTCCCATATTTAAAACGCGCTCACGCTTACAAAGACGCTGTCGCAAAGGGGGGCGAAGAAGATGTAAGCGCCGGCACTTTCACATATCCTATGCTAATGGCCGCCGATATTTTGCTTTATGATACCGATATTGTGCCCGTCGGTCTCGATCAAAAACAGCACATCGAATTTGCTCGCGACACAGCCGAAAAATTTAATCGTATATTTACTGAGACATTCAAACTCCCAGATGCCTACATTTTAGAAAATGTTCAAACCGTGCCCGGTATTGATGGTCAAAAAATGAGCAAAAGCTACAACAACACCATCTCACTTTTTGCGAGCGATCTTGAAATCGAAAAGGCGGTGATGGCGATCGTCACCGACTCAAGTGGTGAAAAACCGGAAAATGTTTTTGCTATTCATAAATTAATTAGGGATGAGAGTGAGTTAGAAAAAATTTATGAAGAAAATAAAGGAAAGTACAAAATTCTCAAAGAGTTATTGATTACAGACCTAAAAAACTTTATTGGACCCATGCGCGAAAAAAGAGCAGAAATTGCTAAAGATTTAGATTATGTTAATAAGGTTTTAGCAGAAGGTAAGGAAAAAGCTTCGTCTGTCGCTAAGATTAAAATGCAGCAAGTTAAAAGAGCTATCGGAGTAATTTAAAAACTATGAAAAGAACATATATAAAAGACTTAAGTGGGCATGTTGGGGAGGAAATCATTATAAAAGGCTGGGTGAGCGTGAGACGCGACCAAGGCAAGATGGTTTTTATGGATATGCGCGATATGACCGGCCTCGTCCAGTGCGTAGTTTTGCCTGCGAGCGCAGCAATCGAAACTGCCAAAGAAATGCGGACCGAATGGGTACTCACTGTAAGCGGCACCGTAAACAAAAGGCCTGAAAAAAATATCAAAGCAGGAGTTCAAAATGGCGATATAGAGTTGGAGGTTAAAAATATAGAAGTCTTAAACAAAGCCGAAACTTTGCCTTTTGACATATCAGACGACACTATGAACGTTAACGAGGACACCAGACTCAAATACCGTTATCTAGATTTGAGAAATCAAAGAGTCCAAAACAATATGAGAATGCGTCACAAAATCATCAAAATGACGCGAGACGAGTTTGTTAAAAATGATTTTATAGAAGTTGAAACTCCGCTCCTAACCAAATCAACTCCCGAAGGTGCTCGCGATTTTGTTGTGCCTTCACGACTCTACAAGGGTAAATTTTATGCCTTGCCTCAGTCACCGCAACAATACAAACAACTCCTTATGACCGGCGGTATTGAAAGGTATTTCCAGATTGCCAAATGTTTGCGCGACGAAGATTCAAGAGGGGATAGGCAGCCCGAATTTACACAGCTCGATATGGAAATGAGCTTTGTAGAAAGAGAAGATGTGATGGAAGTAAATGAAAAAATCCTAACCGCGATTGTTGAAACTTTATATCCAAACAAAAAAATACAAGAAAAACCTTTCCCTCGTATTTCCTACAAAGAAGCTATGGAAAAATACAAATCCGATCGACCAGATTTAAGAAAAGACAAAAATGATCCGGACCTATTAGCTTTTTGTTGGGTTATTGATTTTCCATTTTTTGAAAAAACCAAAGCCTCTGACAACAAACAGGTCCAAGGGGATTGGACATTTACTCACAACCCATTTTCCAGACCAATTCCGCAGCACATGGATCATCTAATAAAAAAAGAAAAAATAGGCGACATCATCACCTCACAATATGATGTTATTCTTAATGGTTACGAAATCGGGGGAGGCAGTATCCGCAATCATCAATATGAGGCTTTGCAAAAAGTGTTTGAAATTTTGGGCTATGATATTTCTACCATCGAATCTGACTTCGGTCACATGCTACAAGCTTTTCGTCTTGGCACTCCGCCACACGGTGGTATCGCTTGGGGGCTCGACAGGTTAGTGATGCTTCTCCAAAATGAGCCCAACATCCGCGAGGTAATCGCTTTCCCTAAAACGGGCGAGAGCAAAGATTATATGATGAATTCTCCTTCTGAAATTTCTGAAAAACAACTCCGCGAACTTCATATCAAAGTCAGGGATTAAATTCTAAATTAAAATGTCCCCCGGCTTGCTGAAGCAGGGGAACATATGTGTGAGAAATTTTAGGGAAAAAGTCTGATAATCCCTCACCCTTAATTTTAATACTCTGTAAACTATCTCGCAACTTCCATGTGATATTTTTTGTTGTGTAATGAAATTTATATAAAAAAACCGCCCCACCGGCTCACGAGAGCAGATGGGGTCGGATGATGACTGGCATGGTAGGTGCAGCTTTAGCTACCTTCAGTGAGAGGGCGGCCTCTGCCATGGTAATCGAGATCAGCAATGGAGATATCGGGATGTTTCGGTTTGGCACCCCTCACACCGATTGATTCGTCCAATCTGTTCGATGTACCTATGTTTCGACACATATCTGTGGCCCTCAAATTTTCATCATTAATGCATACGGGGCACAAGATATCACCATCAGTAACTTCTCTCCGTTTACAATATACACAAACCATAACGACCTCCCTTCTATCCATATTATAGCATATTCTATCTAAAATGCAACATGCCCGCCGATGAGGCGGGGTTGGAGTCGAAAAAATATGCTAAAATACCCATATGCTCCCGTTAGAAGTCACGGAAATCATAAGGCGGGATAATTATTAATTTATTTAATTTTAGTAAGAAATTGCATGCTAAATAATGTGATTTCCTACTTCTAACGGGATGCCAGAAGATTTTAAAGTAAGAGTTGGAGATTTTGAGGGACCACTTGAGATTATTTTAGACCTCATAGAAAAAAGGAAGCTCCACATAAGCGACCTATCTCTCTCACAAGTAGCCGATGAATTTATCGAACACATCAAATCCTTTGAAGAGTTCCCAGTGGCTGACTCGGCTGATTTTATTTTGGTCGCATCCACCCTCCTCCTTATAAAATCAAAATCACTACTACCCAACTTGCCACTTACCGATGAAGAGCAGGGGAGTATTGAGGATTTAGAAAACCGACTAATCTCTTACAAAAAATACAAAGAACTTTCCTTGGGAATCGGCAAAATGTTTGGTAATTTTTTGTATTTTGCTAAGGAAAATAAAAAAATGAATGTTGTTTTTTCTCCCACCCGCGACATCTCTCTTGTATCAATCCAAAATGCCCTCTCCGAAGTACTCCGGAATATGCCCCAAAAAATTGAAGCGTTACCCAAAGTAACGGTCCAAAAAATTATGAGTTTGGAAGATATGATTGAGAGACTGACAGAGAGAATAAAAACTAGCATCAAAATGAGCTTCAAAGATTTTTCTGGAATAGGCAAGGCCGAAAAAGTTGAGGTTATAGTAAGTTTTTTGGCTATGCTAGAATTGGTAAAGCAGGGGATGGTAAGAGTAAGTCAAGACAAGCATTTTGAAGATATTAATATAGAGTCAGAGAATATGGGAACCCCGATTTATTAATTAACCTAATTTCTAATTGACCTAATTATTCTAAACAATTTCCAAATCCCAATTAGAAATTTAAACATTAGACATTTTTTAGGTAAATTAGAGTAATTAGAATAATTAGAAATTTATGACCTTAGAAAACCAGATCGAAGCTATACTTTTTTATAAAAACGAACCAATAAAAATCAAGAAATTGGCTGAGCTTTTGAGTATAAATGAAACAGAAATCAAAGAGGCTCTACAAAATTTGAGTAAATCATTCGAGGGTAGAGGCATTTGCCTTATCCAAACTCCAGACGAAGTTAGCCTAGCGACAGCACCACAGGCAAAAGATTTGATAGATCAAATTACCAAAGACGAAATGAGTAAGGAAATCGGCAAAGCCGGCCTAGAAACACTCTCTATAATACTATATAATGGGCCTGTAACCCGTAGAGAGATTGACTATATCAGAGGCGTCAATTCAACCTTTATTTTAAGAAATCTCTGTATTCGTGGGTTGGTGGAAAGAGAACTGGACCAAAAAGATCAGAGAATCTTCAGATACAAAGGCAGTCTGTCACTCCTCGCGCATTTGGGTGTTAGGACAATTGAAGAATTGCCGGAGTTTGAATTATTAAAAAATAAAGTGGAGGGGTCAAAAGCAGTAGCAGAAGAAAATGTGGAATAATTTAAAAAACTTTTTTGAAATGGAGATGAGGACAAAATATTTTGTTCACGTTTTGTTTTTTCTTTTTGTTGCTTCGGCGATAGTTTTCGGTCTTCTAATTATTGGCCAAAAATCTTTGCTTAATAAAAACAAAACCCCAGCGATTACAAAAATAGATCCTTTTCAAGAAATTCAGCTGGAAGCCAAGAGCGCCGTAGTGTGGGATGTAATAAACAACCGAGAACTTTTTACCAAAGAATCTGATGTTTCTTTGCCTCTTGCCTCACTCACCAAAGTCATGACGGCGCTAGTCATAAGCGCCAAATTTCCAGACTCCTCAAATATACAAATTTTGCAGGAATATTTGGAGCCCGAAGGGGATTCAAATTTGGTAGTAGGAGATATTTGGAAGGCAAGTGATTTGAGAGACTTTACTCTCCTCACCTCGTCCAACGATGGCGCCTTCGCCCTTGCCGCTGTAGCTGAAGCCAAAGAAAATAATTTAGGGAATGTCCTCTACACTCAAGAGGATTTGAGAAATAAATTTATAGAAGAAATGAACAACACAGCTTCTGAAATTGGCCTTAGCAATAGTCGATTTTTTAACGAACACGGTCTGGACCGCACGGTTGATAGGGGAGGAGCATATGGTTCAGCCAAGGATATGGCAATGCTTTTTGCTTACACTCTCCAAAATTTCCCCGACATGCTTGAAGCCACTCGTTATAAAAAATTAGAATTCAAAAGTGCTGAAAAAGTTTATTCGGCTACCAACACCAACGACTTCGTTGACCAGATTCCAAACCTCATCGCTTCCAAGACTGGCTACACCGATTTGGCAGGAGGCAATTTGGTCATCGCCTATGACGCGGGCCTCAACCGTCCTATTATTATTTCCGTTCTCGGCTCTTCAACCGAAGGCCGCTTCACCGACGCTTTGAAATTATCCGAAGCTAGTTTAAAATATCTCCAGCAGGAGGAATAAAAAAGCGGGATACTGATAGTAGAGTCTGGTAAGACACACCACCTCAAATCCCGCTTTTTAACAGACAAGGCATACGGATCTAATACAAGAACCTTTCCTCTAGTCTGTAAATGTTGAGGGTAAAGACAGCGGCAAGTTCCAATAATGAAACAATCGTTGGATATTACCCTCATCAAAAATTGCAAATCATATTGTATTTTCTGATGAGGGGGCGAGATACGACGGGGCCAGTTCTTTCGAACATTCCAATACAAATCTCACCCTTGGCAGACACGCACAAATTATCTCTTTCGAGAATACATTCTATAGTCTGTCAAACTTATAAAAAAGAACAAATTATTGCGAGTGGACAGACGATTACAAATCCTTTCGGATAATCATCCTCTAGTCCACTGTCCCAACACTGATAGTAAATCCCGAAAGAAAAACACCTGTAGTCGGAAATTTTGAGGGTAAACGCGCTATCAAGTTTCATTTAAGAAACACCAATTCGGTATTACCCTCATCAGAAATTACAAAGCATTTACAATTTCTGATGAGGAGGTGAGCAGAACCTTTATATCTCTTTCGAGAAGCAGGAGATCAGCTCACCTCATTTAGCAGACAGCGATCGGAGAACTCTTTCGAGCACCGCTCCTATAGTCCACCAAACTTATTATTGCAGGAGCGGACAGAAATACTGTATTCCTTTCGGAAACTCTACGCCAAATCCGCTCCCTCTCGCAAATTTATGAAAGAACAAATGATTGCGGCGGACAATAGCAAATTATTCCCTTCGGAAACAAGAACCTAAGTCCGCGTTTGCTTGCACGGTCCTCCAAGCTCATAAAAGCACAATGTAACCAGCAAGCAAAAGGTTGAGGGAAAATGGAGCCTAAAGTTTTGGAAACAATTCAAAACAGTGGCATTGTATTACCCTCATCAATTTCAATAATAATTTACAAAAATTGATGAGGGAGCGAGATAGTTGTAGTAGAGTTCTTTCGAACAAACAAATTCTAATCTCGCCCCTGACAGACATCCACAATTTAGTTCTTTAGAACAACGCTCCAGTAGTCTGCCAGACTTATTATTGCGAGAGAGGACAATACCATTACAGTCTTTTGACAGCCTAGTAATAGTCCTCTCTTTGTGTACAAAAACCCTTAAGTCGTAAGACAAGGAAACTCAAGTACACAAACCTAAAAAAGAACGAATGATTGCGGCGGACAATGAGACAATATTTCTTTCGAAAACGTTGTCCACAATCCGCGTTTGCTTGCAGCTCTTGTGAAGTCATGGACAGACCCAATAAAGCAAGCAAAATATTGAGGGTGAAATGTTACACAAGTCTCAATAAAGAAACAAATATTTCGAATCACCCTCATCAATTCACACAAAAAATTATGGAAATTGATGAGGGGGCGAGATAGGACGACTACAGTTCTTTCGAACACTTCTTCGTCAATCTCGCCCATGACAGACAATGTCCGATTAGTTCACAGGACACAGAAATCATCCAGTCTGCCAAAATTAAAAAAAAGAACGAATGATTGCGGCGGACAACAGTAAGATATTTCTTCCGAAAAAATCTCCCTTAGTCCGCGTTTGCTTGTACTGCATGAATAGTGTACTGCACACAACTACGCTAGCAAGCAAAAGGTTGAGGGTAAGCAACTGGTCAAGTTTCATTTAAGAAACAATGGTCCGCTATTACCCTCATCAAAATTTACATTCTCCTCTTCGGCGAATCCAAACTTTGATGAGGCCCCGTCCTTTGATTTCTCTCTGGACGGGGTTGGGACATATTGGCTTTAGTTCATGAGAACAATCCAACTTAAATCCCATTTTTAAAAGAACACAACGAACATTTTCATTCTAGTCCTTTCGGACACACGATTCTTAGTCCGTTGTTATGCTGCGATTTGGCCATCCTTCGAACCGGCGGTTGCTTTTTCAAGCTTCCACCAATCACGGAAGAGAGCCTCCACAAACTTACCGATGGTGTACCACGTGGCCATCTTGTGGATGTGCCCGTTGGTGTAGCGCTTCTTCCCATTGATCACCAACACTTCGGGATGAGTGGTGCGGTACTTCGTCTTGGCCCAGAGGAGTTTCTGGCCCCAAACCGAACCGGGACGCCGGTTGAACTGATCACCGAGGAGGAAGAGCGCCTGACGGCAGTCTCCATTCCAGTTGGCCAATTCGTTGTTACGCCGACGCGGGAAGCGACCATCTTTGAGGAGATGGGCTCCGCAGAACGCCCGCAACTTCGCCTTCGTCTCGAACCGACGAATGTCGATGACGGCACCAATGATGCGCGAGGCAATCATAGGACCGAGGCCGACCACCGGCTTGAAAAGCTCAGTGTAGATGTCCAACGCCTCGCAGGCTTTGACGAGTTCACGCTCACGCCTGCCTTCTTCCAAAGAAAGCGCAAGAAAGATTTTGTCGTTGGCCTTGGCAATGTCAAACTGCTTCTCGATACCACCTTCGGGGAATTTACCTTCGGGTGAGCAGAAGATGGCACCGATCAGATGCTGGCGGAGCCGTTGCTCGCAAGCGATTCTGGCCTTCATAGCATCCACGCGAGAGCGCAAACATTCACGAAGCCAGATGAGCGAAAGGTCGCGAGGACCGACTTCGTAGAACGATGCAGGCGAATGCGACAGCGTGGTAGCGAGAAGTCCCGCATCCTCGTCGGAGGCCTTTTCCCTGCCTGTTTTCCTTTTGAAATCCGACGGTGGAATACGGTTGACTGTTGAGCCAAACTCCTGACCACGACGCGCGAGCGCAAAAGCGAGATTATCGCCTGAGCCACCGAGCATCATTGCCACCTTGTCGCCAGGCTGAAGCCCTTCGAAGGTTTCCTTCTTGCCCGACTTGACCAGAAACCTGCCGAGCACGAAATCGAGCTCATTCGTTTCCGTTTCCAATTCCAAGTTGGTCGTCTTGCCGTTTTCGAGGATGCACACTTGCGTGGGCCGAGCCTCTCCTTCGGCGGTCTCTTTCACACGATGACGGATGCCAATGATTCTCACTGGTTTCTCCTTTCAGTCCTTTCGGACACTCGTTTACAAAGAACGTGCGTGGGCAAAGGCGTAGCAGTTCTTTCGAACACACTTGTTTAAGCCCACACAGCAGACAGACACACGGCTTGAATTCCTGACAGAAACAGCACAAAAAGTCTGTCTAATTTAAGAAGATATCATACTTATATTACCCTGTCAATAGCCAAAATCCCAAATAAATTTGGTTAAAAAAATGAAAATAAGTTATATTAATAATGATTATGATGATAGACATTGTAAAAGTTTTTTTACCGTCGGTGGGGGCGTTTGTCCTTGGGGTTTTGCTTACGCCATTTTTGACTGACTATTTGTACTCTCACAAAATGTGGAAGCACAAAGCGGGTAAGACCGCTCTTGATGGCACCGAGGCCAAAATTTTTAACGAACTTCACAAGGAGAAAGAAATAAATACTCCGCGGATGGGTGGTATCATCATTTGGTTTAGTGCTGGGCTCATGATGTTTTTGATTTGGTCACTTTCACATATTTTGCCGACCGAATCTACAATCAAACTTGATTTCCTTTCACGAAGCCAGACTTGGGTACCACTTGCCACTCTCATATTCGGAGCATTAGTTGGCCTAGTTGATGATTATTTAGAAATCATGGGGTCAAGACAAGAGAAGGGCAAAGGGGGATTATCTTTGAGAAAGCGTTTGATGGCTGTATCTGTTATCGCTTTACTTTGCGCTTGGTGGTTTTTTGATAAATTGGATGTCGTCGGTATTGGTCTACCATTTGGATTAAATGGAGGGGAGCTTTATTTGGGGCCAATTTTTATTTTATTATTTTTGGGAACTGCACTTTTTATTTACGCTGGGGGAGTGATTGATGGTCTCGATGGTTTGGCTGGCGGAGTATTTGCCACAATGTTTGCCGCTTACGCCGGCATCGCTTTTTATCAACAACAGATCGACCTTGCGGCATTTTGCGCGACCGTTGCTGGAGGTATCTTGGCTTTCCTTTGGTTTAATATTCCACCTGCCAGGTTTTATATGTCTGAGACGGGGACGATGGGGCTGACCATCACTCTCACCGTCGTCGCCTTTATGACCGATAGGTTGGGGGAGGGTTATGGTTTTTTGGTCTTGCCAATCATTGCACTGCCCTTAGTTATCACCGTGTTTTCAAATATTATTCAAGTCTTTTCAAAGAAATTAAGAGGCAAAAAAGTGTTTTTGGTCGCACCGCTCCATCACCATTTTGAAGCCATTGGCTGGCCAGCCTATAAAGTCACCATGCGTTATTGGATATTCTCACTCGTCTGCGCCCTCCTCGGTATCACTCTCGCCCTAATAGGATAAAAGAAAATACTTTTGTGTTAAAATGAGCGTATGGCGACAAGGCAAAGCAAAATCAGTCGGCCCTTTTTGATATGGACAATCATTTTGATAGTGGTTGGCTTTTTTATTTTTTCCTCCGCCTCACTCGGAGTTTTGGCGAGAGATGAAGTCAAATTTTCTAACGTTGCTTTCAATCAAATTTTTTACGGATTATTTTTTGGCTCTATCGCTTGTCTTATTTTTGCCCGCATCGATTATCATGTCTGGAAAAAATATTCTTTTGTTTTTTTAATCGGTTCAATTATTTTAACTCTTTTAGTTTTTATACCGGGAATTGGTATTGAGCACGGTGGTGCCAAACGCTGGATTGATTTAAAATTTATTTCTTTTCAACCGGCCGAATTTTTGAAAATTGCTTTTGTCGCTTATTTTGCCGCATGGCTTTCGGGAATTAAAGGTAAGGTGGCTACTGTTTCGTGGGGACTTTTGCCTTTTGGAATATTTGTTGGAATATTAGGAGCAATACTTTTAGCTCAGCCTGACACCGACACTTTTGCGGTTATAGTTTTTGCCGCTCTTTCTATGTACATAGTTGCTGGCGCAAAATGGAAGCATGTCATGACGATTTTTTTGGCCGGCCTCGCCATTATAGCGATCTTGATTTTTACTCGGCCTTACATTAAACAAAGAATTCAGGTGATGCTAGACCCATCGGCCAACAACAAAACCAGCGGTTACCAACTAAACCAATCACTCATCGCCGTCGGCTCGGGCCAAGTCTGGGGGAGGGGATTTGGTCAAAGCATCCAAAAGTTTCGCTATTTACCAGAGCCAGTGGGCGACTCAGTCTTTGCTGTTGCCGCTGAAGAATTTGGTTTCGTCGGCGCCTTTATTATTATTGCTCTCTTTATAATGTTCGGTTTAGAAGGTCTCAAAATTGCCTCCGGCTCAAGCGATCAATTTGGTAGACTCCTCGCGCTCGGAATTGTTATAATGATAGTGTCGCAAGCATTTGTAAATATAGGTGGAATGATTGGGGTCTTACCACTTACTGGCATACCTCTGCCATTTGTCAGCCACGGAGGTACCGCGCTTTTTATAACTTTAGTTGAAGTCGGCATCATAATGAACATTTCGAGAAATAACAAAAAATAGTTCAATAATATCACTATAAACAATCATGAAAATAATTTTTACAGGCGGGGGAACGGGCGG
>Ga0172380_10004526_pt1 | contig 17774 bp, 17 predicted proteins | sample Leawe162metaG_FD_119747 | JGI IMG/M metagenome (GOLD analysis project Ga0172380, IMG submission 119747) | Leachate microbial communities from a municipal landfill in Southern Ontario, Canada - Leachate well 162 metaG | ecosystem: Engineered > Solid waste > Landfill > Unclassified | place... | reverse complement strand
TAAGGGCGTCGTCTGCCGGTCCATTATATGTGTATCTTGGGTGCGCTATTTTGATATAATTTGGCGTTTATCAATCGACGAATAAGGAGGACTTCTATGGCAGTAGGCTATCAGAAAGAGGGCAGGCTGGCAATCATCACGCTCAACCGGCCGGAAGCTCTGAACTCATTCGATCCGCAGCAGATAAGCGAGATCAACAAATGTTTCTACGATTTCAACGCTGATGAGGAACTATGGGTGGCCATTCTGACCGGATCGGGCGAGAGGGCTTTCTCCGTGGGCGCCGATATTAAAACGACTCTGCCGCTGATACAGCAGAGCGCTCACCGCGGTGAAATGCCTGCGCCAGCTATCTGCGAGGATATGCAGATATGGAAACCCATTATAGCCGCTATCAACGGCGCCTGCCTGGGTGGCGGTTTCGAGGTAGCCCTGGCCTGTGATATAAGGATCGCGGCCGAGAATGCCACGTTCGGCTTTCCGGAGATCAACCTGGGCCTTATCCCGGGCTGGGGCGGCACACAGCGCCTGCCACGGGCTGTAGCGCAGGCGAAGGCAGTTGAGATGCTTACTTCAGGCCGTCCCATCGATGCTCAGGAAGCTTATCGCATCGGCCTGGTCAACCGGGTCGTGCCGGCCGCCGAACTGATGAATGAGGCTAAGAAGATGGCAGAAACACTTCTCAAACCTGCGCCGCTGGCCGCCCGGGCTGCCAAGCAGGCTATGATGACGGGCTTAAATACCACTCTTCTGAACGGGCTTGATATCGAGTATCAGATTGAGAGGATTGTCACCAGTACGGAGGATTTCAAAGAGGGGCGGCAGGCGTTCATCGAGAAGCGCAAGGCGAATTTTAAAGCTAAATAACACTTTGCAGGAGGAAGACCATGACAATAAAGAAAATAGGTGTTGTGGGGTTTGGATTGATGGGCCGAGGCATTGCCGAGGTGAGCGCCAAGGCGGGTTACGATGTGGTCGCATCCGAGATCAGCAAGGATTTGCTGGATAAGGGTATGGCTGCCGTCAGGGTTTCGCTTTCAAAGGCGGTGGAGAAGGGTAAAATGGCACAGGCTGATATGGACAAGACGCTGGCCAAGATCAAAGGTACCACGGAAATGACGGATTTCAGGGACTGCGATCTCGTCGTGGAGGCTGCCATTGAGAACCTCGATCTCAAAAAAAAGATATTTATTGATTTGGACCGCGTCTGTGGTCCGGGCGCCATACTCAGCACGAACACATCCTGCCTGTCGGTTATGGATGTGGCGGCGGTAACCAAGCGCCCGGACAAGGTATTGGGCTGCCATTTCTTCAATCCCGTGCCGCTGATGAAATTGCTGGAACTGGTGAAGACCATAACCACCAGCAAGGAGACTCTGGAGACCGCAGTGGAGTGGGGAAAATCGCTGGGCAAGACCGTTATCACTGCTCCGGACAGGCCGGGTTTTATCGTCAACCGCTCATTTCTGCCATATATGGTGGAAGCTTTCGAGATGTATGAAAACGGCGTGGCTACCAGGGAGGACATCGACACGGGAGTGCAGCTGGGGCTTAACCATCCCATGGGGCCGCTTACGCTGGCCGACATGGTCGGGCTGGATACCTTGCTCTTCGTCATGGATGCAATCTATGCCGAAACTAAAAATCCCAAGTTCGTCGCTCCCGTTCTGCTGCGCAAGATGGTAACCGCCGGTCATCTGGGACGCAAGACCGGAAAGGGTTTTTACGACTATAAGTAAGCGTGGATTCAGATCCGCACGGTTTAGACAGGGTGCGCCTGAAGGTAAGTCCCTGAGGGTGACCTGTAAAATATATGGCGCTATAATCTACGCTATATGAAGATAGAGAAGGCCCGCGAGCTCGGCTTCTGTTTCGGTGTGCGGCGCGCTCTCAAGATCATTGAAAGCTCGGCCCGCCGGGGACAATCTATAGCTACGCTCGGGCCGATTGTACACAACAAGACGGTCGTTGCGCGGCTCAAGGCCCTGGGGGTGAGTGTCGTGGAGGATGCCGACAATCTGGAGAGCGGCACAATTGCGGTCTCTTCACACGGTCTCTCTCCGGCGGTGCTGGAGAAGCTCCTGGCGGCGGGGGCAGAAGTTATCGACACGACCTGCCCGATTGTGCGCAGCGCGCAGAAAGCGGCTCGACGGCTGGCCAACGCAGGCTTCGGGGTCATTATCTTCGGAGAGGCCAGCCACCCCGAAGTGCGCGGGCTTCTGGGTTGGGCCGGCGACAAGTCCATTGCCTCGATGGATGCGGGCCAGGTGCCGATTGAGAGCCTACCAACACGTATCGGCATCATGGCGCAAACCACGCAGAGCAGGGCGGAGTTCATAGCCTTCGTCAACCGGCTCAATCAGCGACTGCTTCCCCGTGCAAGGGAGATCAGGGTAGAGAACACGCTCTGCCAGGAGACGCAGAAAAGGCAGCTGGCAGCCGAAGAGTTGGCCGGGACCAGCGACCTCATGATAGTCGTCGGCGGGCACAATAGCGCCAATACCCGCCGCCTGGCGGAAGTCTGCCAGCATATTGTGGAGACGCATCATATTGAGAACGCCGGCGAGATAGATATTGAGTGGCTTAAGGGCAAGAAGGCTGTGGGTATAACTGCAGGCGCTTCCACGCCGGATGAGGCTATTGAGCAGGTTATAGATCGAACAGTCTCGCTTTCGGCGGATACTTAACCCAGTTTCTCCGATAGCAGGCGTCCGCCCAGTATGTGGAGGTGGAGATGCGGGACGACCTGCGTGCCGTCCGGGCCGCAATTGAATGTCAGGCGGTAGCCTGATTCCGCGATGCCCTCCTTTTCAGCTACCTTTCCCGCTGTCAGCAACATCCGGCCGGCAAGTGATTGGTCGGAGGCGGAGAGGCCGTTTACCGACTCGATGTGTTTCCTGGGTATAAGGACATCGTGGACGGGCGCCATCGGATGAATATCGCGAAAGGCGATCAATTCCTCATCGCTGTAGACAACATCCGCCGGTATGGTTCCGGCAGCGATCTTACAGAATATGCAGTCCATGGCCGGGCTTGTCAGGCGATCCTGATCGTCTGGCAGGTAGTTGTGCGCTCGATACCGCTGATCTTGTGGAACTGCTCGGTAATCAGCTTGCCAACATTATCCACCGATTCCCCTTCCACTACAGCGATGATGTCGTAAGGTCCCATCACGGCGTCCACGCTCTTTATGCCGTCGAGCTTCTTGAGATGAGTGAGGACCGACTTGGTCTGCCCCACCGATGTTGTTACCAGTACGAATGCTTTGGCTGCCATATTCCCACCTCCTGTATCTCAAATTTTAGCCTATCGCGTTAGCTTTGCGCAAGCTTTCCATATCCTGTTTGGCATAGCCCAGCGACTTCATCACCTCGTCCGTGTTCTCGCCCGAGTAAGGGGCCATGCTCCTCACGCTGCCCGGAGTTTGAGAGAGTTTGATGGCTATGCCGGGCTGCCTGACCTTGCCCAGCTTGGGATGATCGAATTCCAGCAGCATTTTGCGGTGCAGGAGCTGCGGGTCGGTGGCCACCTCGTCTATATCGTAGACCTTTCCGGCCGGCACGTCATATTTGCACAGTATCTCAAACCATTCATCGCGCGTCCTGGTCAGGAAGACCTTCTTGACCTCCTCCGTAGCCTGTTGCCATTTTTTATCCTGTTGAGGTTGTATGAAATGATCGGGTGTGAAGCTGAATTCCTTCAGATCTTCACGGTTGATCGCCCGGCACAGGTTTTCCCAGAACCATGGCTCCACGCAGCCGAGACTGATGAGCTTGCCGTCCGATGTCTCGTAGGTCTGATAGTATGGATATCCCCCGGCCAGACCCCACTGCCCGCGGGGGAACTTCATGCCGGCAGCGAAATGCTGTTGCAGGAAAAAGGTCATGAGCGTGATTACACTGTCCGTGTAAGAGATATCGACGAATTGCCCCTTGCCCGAGGACTGGCGCGCGAAAAGCGCCAGCAGGATGCCCATGACACCATGCAGCGAGGCGCCGGCGAAGTCGGCCAGGAAATTGAGAGGGATGGCCGGCGGGCTGCCGGGCCATCCTATCAGGTTGAGAGCCCCGGCTATGGAGATGTAGTTTATATCGTGTCCCGGATTCTGGCTGTAGGGGCCGTCCTGCCCGTATCCGCTGAGTGAGCAGTACACGATGCGTGGATTGATTTTATTTATCGTCGCGTAGTCCACGCCCATGCGCCCGGCCACGCCGGGACGGAAGCCTTCGATGACCACGTCGGCCTGTTGAGCCAGCTTGTAAAAGACCTGCTTCCCATCCTCTGACTTAAGGTTCAGTCGTATGCTCTTTTTATTGCGGTTGACGGCGTTGTAGGCCATAAACGACTTGAGGGCCTCGGCCTCGGCGGGGTCGATCAATTTTCGTCCGCCGGCCTGCGGTACAGCCTCCACTTTAATGATATCGGCCCCGAAATCTCCCAGGATCATACTGCAGAGTTCGCCCGGAGGCATATGGACGAGCTCGATGATCTTGATACCTTCTAATACCTGCATGTAACCTCCCTTTCGTATGTGTAAAATATTTGTGTGATTTATTGGATCAAGTCAGTGCGGAAGATAGATTATTCAATATTTTTGCCGCCGGCTCGTCCCGGTTCAGCGTGTAAAAATGTAAGTAACGCACACCGTTTTCCAGCAGGTCCAGGCACTGCTCGGTGGCCAGGTCGATGCCGGCCTTAATAATCTCATCCGGATCGTCCATCTCTTCGAATTTGGTGACGATGGGCACGGGTATCTCCACGCCGGAGAGCTCGCTGAAGCGCTCGACCTTCTGAAAGTCGGTGATGGGCATAATTCCGGCAATAATGGGTATGTCGATACCATCCTGCTCGAAGCGGTCCATCATCTGATAGAAGTGGAAGTTCTCGAAGAACATCTGCGTAATGCCGAACTCCGCTCCCTGGTCGATTTTCTGTTTGGTGTAGGCGGTGTCCAGCCCGAGGTTAGGCGATTCCAGGTGGCCTTCGGGATAAACAGCCACGCCGACGCAGAATCTCTGGTAAGTGGCCAGGAAGCGCACCAGGTCGGAGGCGAAGCGGAAGTGCTCCTGGCCGTCGAACACATCTGCTCCGTATTCTTCGGGATCGCCGCGCAGCGCCAGTATGTTCTCGGTGCCCAGCTGCCGGTAGTAATTGATCACAGGTTCAAGTTCGCTTCTGCGCGGATCGGCGCAGGTGATATGCGGCATCACGGTCAGCCCGGTTTCATCGTGGAGCTTCCTCACGATATGCTTGGTCTTGCCCAGCGTGTCAGCCCCTGCATGCTGTGTGACCGAGATAAAGGACGGATTGAAAACCTTCAGGTTTTCAATCCGCTTCAATAGCCTTTCCTCGCCGGTGGGCGTTTTTGGCGGAAAGAACTCAAAAGAGAGGCATTTGCCCTGCCCTCTTATAATTTCACTTATCTTCATCCGCTTGCCTTAAAAACAGCCCGATTGAGGCCAAAAACAACGTTAATCTTACATGCGCCGATAAAGGAAATCAAGCTATGGCTGGGCTTGGGCAAGGATTGACAAACAGCGGTACGGGCCATATCATGTTGGCCTTATGGATGATCCTCTTTCGACCGCTAAAGTGCTTGTAGATATACAGGAGGGGGAACGGCGGATTATTGCCCGCGAACTCCACGATAGGCTGGGGCAGTCGCTGGCTGTGCTCAAGTTGCTGCTGGGCGATGCGATGAACTCCTCCCCGGATAAGGCGCGCTATACTTTGAGTGAGGCGCAGTCGTTGGTTAATGAGATGATGTCGCTGGCGCGCGAGCTTTCCCTGGAGCTACGCCCCAAGATGCTGGACGACCTGGGGCTGCTGCCGGCTCTGCTCTACCTGTTTGAGAGCTTCACTTCGCGCACTCACGTGGCCGTTCAGTTCGAGCACCAGGGGCTGCACAAGAAAATACCTGCCGAGACCGGACTGGCCGCTTATCGCATCGTCAAAGAGGCGCTGGAAAACGTAGCGGCGCACGCGGGCACGGGCGAAGCCAGGGTCAGAGTGTGGTCCGACCGCTGGATACTTTCCGTACACATCGAGGACAGTGGATGCGGCTTTGAGGCCGATAAGCTTGCCGACACCTGGCCCGGGGGTATTAACGGCATGCACGGACGCGCCCTGATCGCAGGCGGCAGGTTTTCCCTTTCCTCTGCACCCGGTACGGGGACGGTAGTCACGGCTGAGCTTCCCCTCCCCGTCAGATCGAGGAAGGTGATCGAATAAAAAATGATCAGTGTTATTCTGGCTGATGATCATCATGTGGTGCGCAAGGGCATCAAAGCCCTGCTCGAATCCGAAGCGGATATTCGTGTGAGTGGTGAGGCGGGCAGCGGCGCTGAGGCCGCGCTGCTGGCCGGGCAGATAAAGCCCGATGTCATGATAGTCGATCTGATGCTGGCGGATATGAGCGGGCTGGCGGTCATCCGGCAGATCAGGAAAAAGTCGCCTCATACCGCCGCTGTCGTACTGTCCATGTACGGGAATGATTGTTATGTGGTTGAAGCGCTGCAGGCAGGCGCCTGTTCATATGTGTTGAAGGACTCCTCCCCCGAAGAGTTGGTGCGCGCTGTGCGGGAGGCGTCGCTGGGAAGGCGCTACCTGGCGCCACCTCTCTCGGACCGCGCTATAGAAGCCTATCTGCAAAGGTCTGAGGAGAGCCGGCTCGAACCCTATGATATGCTCACCTCGCGCGAGCGCGAGGTGCTGCACCTGGCGGCGCAGGGGTTCACCAGTTCAAATATCGCGGAGAGGCTTTTCATCAGCCCTCGTACGGTAGAGGTGCATCGGGCCAGGGTTATGCAGAAGCTGGGATTGCGCAACCGCACCGAACTCATACATTTCGCTATCAGGCGCGGGATTATACCTGAAAAATAGTTTAGGACTCACCGTAGGGGCGTACCTTCAGGTGCGCCCGCAGCTTAATGCATGTGTCGAGCGGGTTTAAAAACCCGCCCCTACATCGCTTTGTTTGCAATAGCGCCCAATCCTGAACCACGCTTTTTCTTCAGGTAACGGTCGCGGATCACGTAATAGATGACGCCGATAATCATCCAGACTATTAAGATGAGGAAGGCGGTCAGGCTCTCCATGACCAGCGCGGCGATGAAGAATGCGCCGAACAGCAGCGCCAGCGCAGAGACTATGTAAAGCCATGCGCCCTTGAGTTTAAAGGGGGCTCTGGCGAAGGCTTCGGGCATTTTGCGGGGGAAGCGCATGGCTGAGATGAGGATGGGGAAGAGCAGCACGATGGAACCGATGGAGGCGGTGTAGGCCAGCACCTCGAAGGACGATGACCCCAGTGGCAGGGTGGCCAGGGAGAGCACGAACATAACGAGTAGACCCCAGTGGGGCGTGCCGAACTTTTTATTGATGCCCGCCAGCGCCTGTGGAAAGACCCCGTCCTCGGCGAAAACCAGTATATAACGCGAGGCGAACATGAAAGTGGCGTTGATGGTGGTGGCCAGGGCCAGCAGCCCCCCGCCTACCGTGAAGAAAATGGCCAACCCGGGCGGCATGAAGTAACCGGCGGCAATGGAAAGCGGCTGGTTGGCGCAGACGCTGGACGGCGCGGCGCCCACAGTCACCAGTCCCATCAGTGTGTAGATAGTGATTATGATTGGCATGCTGATGGCGAAGGACAATGGAATATTCCGGCCCGCGTTCTTGATCTCGGCGCCCAGGTCGATGATGAAGTTGGCGCCCATGTAGGCGAAGAAGAGCGTGCCGGCGGCAATGGCAAGGCCGACCGCCCCGCCGGGGAAAAGTGGTGTGAGGTTGGCGGGATCTATGGCCGGTATGCCCCAGATAATGTAGACCACCAGCGCCACCAGCAGCACGAAGAACATGCCTACCTGCACGGCGCCGGCGGCCTTAACGCCCACCAGGTTGATCACAAAGAAGAAGGACAGGGTTATCACGGCCACCAGGTTACGGTCGAAGGTGGGGAAGATCACGCGCGTATAGTCGGCGAAGTTAAGGGCATACATGGGCATGCCGCCCAGCATGATGCCCATCATGATGCCCCAGACGCCGATGAAACCCCAGAAGGGGCTGAGTATACGGCTGGGGTAGCGGAAGCTGCCGCCTACGGTAGGAAGGATTGAGGCCAGCATGCCGATGGGCAACAGGGCCAGCACCATGGGCAGCGCTGCGATGATGAAGGCAATGGGCACGCCGGGGCCGCATTTCGCCACCGCCAGGCCTGTCAGAGCGAAGATGCCCGCCCCGATGATGGCGCCAACCTCTATGGAGACGATATCAAGCAGCCCCAGTGATTTCTTAAGGCCCGGGCCGGATGAACCTTCTTTTTCCTGCATACTCATCCTCCCAAATAGAATCCCAAACTCCAAACAATATTAAACTCTAATATCTAAATTCTAAATCCTAAATAAATATAAAACTCAAATGTTCAAATACCGGAATCCTATGAATTTTGATCATTTGATATTGTTTAGAGTTTAATATTTAGAATTTTCCCTCTTGTTCAGGTTCGCTCGCAATCTCCTATTTCAGATAGGGTATCAGGTTCTCCTTAAAGGCCCACTGCGCGCATTTGGGGAGTGTTTTGAAGCCGCCGCACTTTTTAATGGTCTCGCTGTAATCCACGCTGTTGTAGGTGTTCCAGAATAGCAGCGGAGCGCCGTCCGGCGACCTGCCTTTTTTAATGAAGTCCAGCATGGCTGCCAGCGCCTTGCCCGTGTAGGTGGTCTCCAGCTTGATGCCCTCGGTTTTCTTGATCAGGTCCACGGCGGCCCTGCCCTCCGGAGTCACCCTGCCGTACTCCCCCCCGAAGAAATCCTGTTCCAGGTCGAAATCGGAGTCAGTGAACTTCATATCCGGCACTGAAGGATCGTACTTACGCATTAATTTAATAGTCTTATTGCACAGCGATACGATGCCCTTTACGTTGGAATAGGCGTCCATAGAGACCTTGACCCCCGCGATACGGCTTTTCAGCCCGGCAAGCCTGCATCCAACGATCAATCCGGCCGTGGTGCCCATGGAGCCGGTGGCGCCGAAAATGTATTTGGGCTCGGGCAGCAGGCCTGCGCCGATTTGCTGTTTCAGTTCCAGGGCGGCGTTAACGTACCCGAAGGTGCTGAGAGGAGATGTGCCTCCGGCCCAGAGCAGGTAGAAGTTGGGGTGGGTCAGTATCAACCAGGCCGCCCGCAGGTAGGCTTCCATGGTGCTGCGCCCCACGTTTATATCGGCGCCGAAATGCTGGTCCAGTAGCAGGTTCTCCTGCACTTTGTCGGTGATCTGCTGGGGGATGAGAACCAGCGCCGTTTTGATGCCGGCGCGGCCGCAGTGAATGGTGGTGGCCAGGCCGTGGTTGGTGCCGATGCCGCCCACCGTGATCATGTATTTCTTCTTCTTGCGCAGGGCGTCGGCGATAGCGAATTCCAGTTTGCGTATCTTGTTGCCCCCGTAGACGTCCGACGACTTGTCATCGCGCTTTATCCAGATTTCGGGGTAGCCTATAGTCTTGCCCAGGTTTTCAAGCTTTTGCACGGGCGTGGGATACTGGCCCAGAGATATCCAGGGCACACGCTTCTCCAGGGCCGGGTAGGCTTCAAATAGAGGTATCGTCATTTTCTGGTCCTTATTAATATTTTTAATATTTGCCGCCGGGCGGGTTTAAAAATCCGCCCCCGCATTTTTCCTGTAGGAGCGTACATTCAGGTGCCCCCGCGTTCCGGTGGATGGGCTAATTTCCTGCAGGCGCCGCCGCCGTTGCTTTGGACTCCGCCCTGCTGGCCGTAAGGTGCTTTCCCAGCCGTTTACCCAGGCACAGGATCGAATAGACCGGGGGCCGGCCCCACTCGGACGGTATCACCGAGCAGTCACAGACGTAGAGGTTGTCGATCTCCGTCTTGAGGTTGGCGTCCACGATATCATTTATCTTGCAGGTTCCGCCCGGATGCGAGGCGATCCACCAGGTCTTGAAAATATCTTTGGCGCCGGCGTTCTTGAGAATCTTTTTGGCGCGCTCAAATCCGCTCATCAGCTTGCCGCGCTCTATCTGTGTAAACGGTTTCCTGATGCACCCGGATTTGCTGATCTTGCCTCCCAGGCTGTCGCGCGCCTTAATCATAATAGTCAGCTGGCTCCTGTTCGACAGTTTGTCGAAGCGGAAGACCTCGGCGGTGAATACGTCGTAGATCAGCCAGGGTAGAGTCATGTCCGTCATCAGGTAGTCGTCCTCCACCATGTGCTGCCCCATGGCCATGGGGAACTCCTTGCCGTCATCCAGTCCTTTCACCGTCCCGAACACCGCGATCAGCGGATCGTAGAAGAAATTGGCGCCCGCCTGCGGGATGCCGCTGTTCTCCAGTATGATGGGCGAGCCGATCCCGCCCGCTGCCACTATCACTTTGTCTGCGCCGGCGATATACTTCTTGCCCTTGCGCGAGAACTCCACGCCCGTGGCCTTTTTGTTTTCAACGATGATCCTGTTTACACGCGCCAGGTCCAGCAGCTGCGCGCCCTTTGAGGCGGCGTCCTGGACGAACATACGCGAGTTCCACTTGGCGCCGTAAGGGCATCCCAGGTCGCACTTATCACACTTGGCCCGGCATTTGTCGAGGTACACGAACTTGTTGAGCTTCTGCCAGTTGTAGCCCAGGTCGCGTGCGCTCCGGGCGATCATTTTGGCTGAGGGTCCGATCAATTCGTCCTTAAGAGGATTGATGGGGACCTCTTTTTTAATCTCGGCCGCCTCGTCGCGCAGGTTTATGCCGTATTTATCCCAATAGTCGAAAGGCGGCTCCCAGGCGGTGGCATAATAGACTATTGAGCTGCCGCCCACCGTGATGGCGCGCACCAGTCCCAGGAAATTGTCGATGAAATACAGGCTCTTATAGGGCATGCCGATGTACCCGAGGGCCTGCGCGTTGCTGCCCTGCACGGGGGCATTGGAACCCCAGTCCAGCATCAGCACCTTCTTGCCGGCGTTGGTCAGCTCTCTGGCCACGGTGGCCCCGCCGGGACCAGTACCCACAACTATAGCGTCGAATTTCTCTTTCAGAGTTTCAACCATCTGCCTTCCTCCCGCCGTATTAATCATGAACCGGTCGTTTATCGAAATTAGCATACTCCAAAAACAGGCCGCTTTCAATATAGAAGTCAGCATCAACCGGCCTTTTTCAACCATGCCATGTGACGCGTCTCTCTCTTTGTTATACTTGAAACAAGATGATCAGGCTTTATATTACGTCGATCTTATTCGCGGCTGTAATCCTGGCAGGTTGCTCACCGGCGGATCAGCCTGCAGGGGAGCCGGTTGCCGAGAATACCACGGTCGACGTACCGGCTGTAGAAGTGAAACCCTGGCCGGTGATCAACGATTTCTCGGCCGGGGCGGATGTAATCATGCCGGGTGAGAACGTTACACTGCGCTGGAGCGTGTCTGACGTCGCGGCGGTGACCATTGACAACGGACCGGGCAGGGTTCAGCCCGTTGGATCAGTCGATGTATCGCCGCAAAAAACCACCAGGTATACCCTCACCGCTTCCGGGCAGAGGGGAGTATCGACTGCCTGGGTTACGGTTGATGTGGTGGAGAGGAGCGAATTCCTGCCGGACCTGGTCGTCACGGGCGTGACGCATATCAGCGGGCTGCTCTACTATAAAATCAAAAACATCGGCGCCGCCGATGCCGGCCCCAGCGAGACCTACGTCTATGACCAGAGCAACATGCTTCGGGACACGAGCTGGGTGAGCGGACTCAGGGCTGGTGAGGAAAAGATGCTGCCTTTCACCAATTACGACTGGGAAGGAAACACGATTAAAATATGCGCCAACGGAGATAATAAGGTGGAAGAGGCCGGTAAAGAAAATAATTGCTATGTGCCGACCTTTGGCTTCAAATACAAATACGATTTCGGCCAATATGCTTCGCGGGCGAGCTGGAGGGGCAGCGCCGGTCGGATCGAATACTCGGATGGCGATGCGGCTACCGGACGCGCGCAAAAGCTGCTCGAAGTCGTTGCTGCGGACAATCAGACCTATCGCAATGCCATCGAGATGATACCGCCCGGCGGCGGCTATGGCTGGATCGAAGGGATCTTCGGCGATTGGCGGGAGCAGTGGCAGGCGGGAGGCTATATGCTGCCTCTGGAGTTGCCTTACAACACGCGCTTTACTGCCAGGGTGGGGCTGTCCGGGGAAGCAGGGGATGGCGGAAGCGCGGCCTTTCTCTTCGGCATAAAGGATGACAGGGGTGGCATCGTCTGGTGGCCGGCTATCGAGGCTTCCGGTGACGGCAGTTTGCATGATATAGATATCGATCTCTCGGCCTATGGAGGCAGGAAGGTCATGCCCGTACTGAGGGTGGAGGGGGGTGCGGTGCCGGGCAAAATCCACGCCCTGTGGATAGATCCCGGGATCAGCCAGTGAAATCAGTTCATTTTATTCCCGGGGCGACAGCAATCCGTTGAAAGCCCTCAGAGCTACGTACTAATATAGCTCGATATGGTTGAGCTTCTTAAGTATGCCCTCAGGCTGGAGAGGTATGACGCCGCGGCCTATGCTATCGTTTACGGATTGCTGGTTTTCAAGATAAAATATGGCGAAAAAGCAGGCAAAAAAAGACGCAAAGCGGGACTTCTACGGCCCCGCCCTGGGTGAAGCCCGCAGCCTGATGCTGGAGGAGGCAGGTGGTGTGGAGGGGCTCGACCAGGAGATAGCCTTGCTCAGGCTCAAGCTGCGTGATCTGATCAGGGATTATCCGGATAAAATCGAACTGCACCTGCGCACGGCCAACGCCATCGCCGACATGGTGAAGATAGGCTATGCGATCTCCAGGGAACAAAAGAAAAGCCTCAGGGAGGCCATTACGAAGGTGCTCACCGAACTGGCCATTCCCCTGGGGGTCAGGGCTCTCATCAAGTAGAGATATTTATACACTCGTCATTGTGAGCTTTTTGCCTCTGGTCATTGCGAGCGAAGCGTGGCAATCTTGTGCATACAATCAGGGTGACAGTAGATTGCCGCGTCGCCTTCGGCTCCTCGCAATGACCTGATAGAATAATTATGGAATTACGTCCCTATCAACTCGAGATCGCGCGCGCCGTGCTGAAAAGCATCGAGGACCGGCGGGGCCTGACCTTCTCAGTGGAGATTGCCCGGCAGGGTGGGAAAAACGAGCTGTCCGCGCACATCGGCGTGCTGTTGCTCACCATGTTCATGCTGCGCGGGGGCAGCGCCGTAAAATGCTCGCCCACTTTCAAGCCGCAGACCGTTATCTCCATGATGCGCCTGAAGCAGCGGCTGGATGAATTCGGCTTCCGGGGATTGTGGGAGGCTGAGATGGGATACATCATACGCCTGGGGGAGGCCTGCCAGGTCTTCCTCTCGGCTGAAGAGACATCGTCGGTGGTTGGGCACACCGCCGACATCCTGCTTGAGATCGACGAGTCGCAGGCCGTGGACAGGGACAAGTACACGCGTGATTTTCGACCCATGGCTTCCTCCACCAATGCTACCACCGTTCATTACGGCACGCCCTGGGACGATTCCACCCTGCTGGAAGAGGTCAAACTGATGAATCTTGAGCTCGAGAATCATGATGGACTGAAGCGCCACTTCCGCTTCGACTGGCAGGAGGTGGCCAGATATAATCCCGCCTACCGGTCCTTCGTGGATGCCGAGCGCGCCAGGCTGGGCGCCGACCACCCGTTGTTCCTGAGCCAGTATGCGCTGCTGCCCGTACGAAACACGGGAGGGTTCCTGTCGCGCGCTCAAATAGCCCTGCTGCAGGGAACGCATGAAAGGCAGGCGCGCCGGGATTCGAAGAGCAAGATATACGTGGCCGGCCTCGACCTGGCTGGTGAGGCCGAGGTGTCCGACGAGCCGGGGACGACGCTGCGCGGACGGGACGCCGCGGTGCTGACCATCGCCGAAGTGGGAAACCCGGCGGATGGTCCGGTCGTGGATGGGCCGCGCATAGAGGTGGTCGAGCATTACTGCTGGGTCGGCAGAAAGCATCCGGAGCTGTATCGAGAGCTGGTCCACATACTCAAGGATACCTGGCGCTGCAGCAGCGTGGTCGCGGACGCCACGGGGGTCGGCGAGGGAGTGGTCTCGTTTCTGCGCAACGCGCTGGGCGGTTGTATCGTGCCTTTCAAATTCACACAGTCCTCCAAATCGGCCCTGGGCTTCAGCCTGCTGGCGGCCGTCAATTCAGGCAGGCTAAAACTCTATCGGGCTGACGGTTCGGAGGATTGCCGGGAGATGACGTTCCAGCTTGAGCGCGCCCGCAGCGTCAGCCGTCCCAACCGCACCATCAACTTCTTCGTCGATCCCTCCGCCGGGCACGATGATTACCTGATCAGCCTGGCGCTCTGCGTAGAGGCGGCCGCGCGCCTTGCGCCCCGCAGGGCAATTGGATCGATTACAAACATGTAGGCGGGTTTTCAAACCCGCCCGGGAAGAGCGGGCACAGCTAAGGCAACGCCCCGACGTTATCCCAATTTATAGTGCACGATCCACTGCACCCTGCGCATCCCGGGGATTTTTCCAAAGAAGAGCGCCGGGCCAAGCTTTTTTTCAGCAGAGTCGAAATAAGACCATTCGTCCATCAACCTGATGCCCGGCGACCAGCTCTCTATCTCCTTGCCGTCCTTGATACCGGACAGGAAGGTGACCCCGCCGCCCACGTGTAATTGCTTATGCATCCGCATGTTCATGGCGCCTTTAAGCCAGCCGTGGACCATAGACTCGTTGACCACCTCGCACACAAGCTCAGAGCCCGGAAAAGAAGACTGCAGTTTTAAGACCAGTTCCCTGACATCTTTCTTTTCCAGGTACATGAAGAGCCCCTCGGCTAAAAATAGAACGGGACCGTTGACCTGCGTTTTCAGCAGCGACAGCCAGTTATAGTCCAGTGCCGACGATGCGATCATATGATAACGTTCGGACTCCCTGCAGAGCTTCCTCTTTATCTCGATGACCTCGGGTAAATCGAGATCGTAAAAACCCGTCTTCCCGTCGTCGATCCTCCAGAATCGTGTATCCAGCCCGCAGCCCAGGTTAACGATAGTCCCGCCGGGATTGCCCGGCAGGAATGCCCGGGCGTAGTCATCGAATCGCCTGGCTCTCAGGGAGATAAACATGACCAATTTCTTGTCCAGCTTCCCCTGTGCCAGCTCTCTGTACAGCCTGTCCTCGGAGCCGGCCAGCCGGCTGTTGATGGCATCTACTATCCTGACGGCTTGGGGATCGTTTATGATGGGATTTCGTGACCGGCTCTCCAGCGCGCGGCAGTACAGGGTGATCAGCATGGTGGACGAGATGTCGCTGATCTTTACGTCGAACAGACCTGAGTTTTCCATCGTTACCTCCGGCAACGCGCTAAATAAGAAGAGGGGGCAGTTTTAACTGCCCCCTCTTTGCTTTTGAAAAACAGTGTTTATATCAGGCTGGGCAGGCCTTTGGCGGCGTCTTCCATGTCGCGCAGGCGGCCCGTGGTTTCCTTCAGGCGGTCCTTCTGGGTCATGGCGAAGGCCGAGGCCCTGTCGTAGTAGTCGCGTATCTTCTGTACGAATGCCAGCTGCGAGAAGAGGATGGTGACATTCACCGATCCGCGGTCCCTGGGGAAGTCGCCGGCACGTATGACGGCGTTCTCGGCCAGCTCGCGCAGGTAGTCGCCCAGGCCTTTGGCGATATCCATGCTCATCTCCTTGGTGGGGGCGGCCAGCAGGTAGAGCGCGCGGCCGGCGTCCTCCGGATTGAGCGCAATGGATAGCTCGCTGACGGCGGCGTCCATGGCCTGCATGGCGCGCAGGGTCTCGCTGCTCTTCTCGCGGAAGCCGGTCTTGGAGAGCTCCCAGGGGAAGCGGAAACCGCGAGGGATGTCCGTGCTGCCGCAGCCGATGGCGGTCCAGCCGTCGATGGACTGCATGATGTCGCCGGCGTCCATAGTCTTGGCGCCCACGTGGCGCACGTTGGTCACCTCTCCGGCGCACATCAGGTCGTAGAAAGGCTCCACGATCTGGCGGTTGATGCGTTGCAGGTTCATGGCCAGGCTGGCATCCTTGCGCACGTAGCGCTGGTTGTCCGCCAGGAATACGCCGTCCGCCACGGAGTGAATGGATTTAAGGCAGGTGGCGGTGTTGTATACGCTGCGCAGTTCGGCCACTTCCTCGTGTTCGAAGGGCAGCACGCAGAGGGCGTAGACCGGCTTGCCGATATAGCGTTCCTTGAGCATTTGTGCGATGATCGAGATCGCGCCCGAGCCGGTGCCGCCGGCAGTCCCGGCGATCAGCAGGAAAGCATGTGTCTGGTAGAAGAGGGGAGATGTGCGTACGGCGTCGATAACCTTGTCGCCGTCTTCGCGAGCCAGCTCGGCGCCCATCTCGTTGACCTTGCCTACTCCGTGTCCCCAGGTCTTGCGACCGCCGATCAGAATTCTGTGCATGTAGTCTGAGCCGATATGAGATAAACCGGTCAGGTCGGTCTGGTCGGTGTTGACGGCAAAGGTCCCTGTAACGATGGTTGTACCGCGTTCACCATGAGCCCTCTGGCCCAGGCGGGCAAACTCGTCGGCGACACGGGAGCCGCATTGCCCCAGCCCGATAACCATTAATTTCATTGTGTAATACCTCGCTTAACTATTTAGTTTTATATATAGCTGAACGCATTAATACTGTTAGGTTTAACTCATATTAAAGCCGCATGGTCATTTTGTCAAGATTGTTAAATTAGGATGACGACCAGCCGCCTTTCTTGCTGATGGCCCTGACGCGCCATATGATCAGCCCCACCACGACCAGTCCGGCAATGATCCCCACGATGGGCCAGAAGTCGAAGCCGGTGAAAGAGATGAATTGCGACTGGCTCCATTCACCGGCGTTTCCGGCCAGGTCGATCGCCTTCACGCGCCAGAAGTAATCCCCCGCCTGAGGCTTCTCGCTGGAGGGCATGATGTACTCAGGTTCGGCCAGCCCTTCCTTGCGCACCACCGAGCCGGAGAAATCTGCCTTCTGGCTCATCTCGAAGGAATAGGTGACGCCGCTGGGGTCCTCGACGACGGACCATTTGAAGTCTATGGGCTTGTTTTCGAAGAGTCCTATCTTGGTGCCGGCCGCGGGCGAAACCGGGGATGGGGCCGCCGGGGCGATGGATTCGATGGTGAAGGTTGTGGAAGCCACGGCCTGAGTGGCGTCGCTTACAGTCACCAGGTGGCTGCCCGCGCTGCTGGAAGGCGGTTTGAAGCTGGTACTGAAGCTGCCCTTGCCGTCCGTTGTGGCGGAGCTTTCCACCTGCCTGGCGTCGTAGGTTATGGTCAGTGCCTGGCTGGCGCCGAACCCGCTGCCCGTGAGCAGCGTGTTTTCGCCCACCGAGCCGCTCACCGGATTTATCGCCAGCTCGGGTGTAATGACGACAATATATTGCGAGACATCATCGGCCCTGGTGGCGTCGCCGAACGCGTCGACCACATGCTCGCCTTTGGTAGAGGGGGGCACGGTGAACTGGGTTGACCATGAGCCGTGCGCGTCCGTGGTGATACCGCCCACAGCCTGCGTGTCGTCGAAGGTGACCTTGATATTGGTCTCATTCTCCTGGAAGCCGACTCCGTTTACGTAGAGCGTGTCCCCGACATTGATGATGTCGCCCAGCCTGCCGCTGGCCTGTTCGACCTTTATGCCGGGCGATACCGTAAATACGGCGTCGGGGACATCCTCCAGGGTGGTGGTTGCGCCCCTGGCGTCCACCTGGTGCGTGCCCTTGGAGGACGCAGGGATGGAGAAAGAGGACTGCCACGC
>Ga0172380_10004525_pt1 | contig 17780 bp, 16 predicted proteins | sample Leawe162metaG_FD_119747 | JGI IMG/M metagenome (GOLD analysis project Ga0172380, IMG submission 119747) | Leachate microbial communities from a municipal landfill in Southern Ontario, Canada - Leachate well 162 metaG | ecosystem: Engineered > Solid waste > Landfill > Unclassified | place... | reverse complement strand
GTTATCTTCGTATTTTTTCCGCTATCTTGAATAATTGATAGGCCACTGGCTTAAGAATTAGGTCGTAGCTACCCTCTATCTGAACTAATCCTCCTCCAAATTGGCGCTTAAATCTTGTCACTCCGGCCCAAGGGTGCCTAGGATTGTCATCCGGAGCGATACCGAAGAAGTCATAATTTATATATTTTTCGGCCTTGGAGTCTTGGATTGCTGTCCATTGCAGCAGATAGGGCGCCATCATATTTTTGTATTCATCATTCGATGCGCCAAACATGTAAATTGCAGTCTTACCGGAATAAACCACGATCATGGCTGAAAGGATTATCTTCTTGCCCGAAATACTTTTTTGAGCCGTGTACACACGACAATATCCCTTTTCTGAGAGGATTTCAACTAGTTTCTCAAAGTAGCTCTTATCTCGGTATGTGATGCGGTGACGTTTGCCTGTTTGCTCGTAAAGCTTATAAAAATCATCGATATCATCTTGGCCGGTACCAAAATGAATCTTGATTTCATTTTTTTGCGCTACCTTTATATTATAGCGACCCTTCTGTTTCATCTGCGAGAGAAGTTCTTCCTCTGATTTTGTTAGATCAAGAGTCAGAGTATGCTCTGGTTGCATCTCTTCGAAGGATTTTTGGAAGGGGCGGAGTGGCGGAGTGGCGGAGTGGCTGGGTTCGTTCTTGGCGATATCGAGCTCCAGCCGATAAAAGATGGAATTATTTTCCTTGGCGATTTTTTTAATTTGTTCTGACAGTTCTCTCTCTGTCTCTCTGCCTCTCTGTCTCTCTGCCACTCTCGGGCTGTATAGCATCGAATATCCAAAAGGTAGGTTTTTCTGTAAGACCAAAATATCATCAATCCAGTAGCTTTTCTGATAGCCAGTGCATAGCTTAAATCGTTCCCATTCAGATGATTGAAAAATATTGTTCATAGATTAAATTATAGCAGGAATAAGGGACAGAGGGACAGAGGGTCTGGATCCCCGAATCTTGGCTTCGCCTGTCCGAGGATGACATATTCAGGGTGAATGCGTTGAAGAAGGATTCAAAAAATGGTAAAAGTTGAGAGATGGAGAAAAGAAAAATCAAAATTTTAGCAATTGAATCGAGCTGCGACGAGACGGCCGCAGCAGTTATTGAAGAGAGAGATGGAGCCCCTTTCGTATTGTCAAATATTATTTCTTCCCAGGTTGATCTTCATGCCAAAACCGGAGGGGTGGTGCCTGAAGTCGCAAGCAGAGCACATATGGAAACGATAATGACCGTTGTCGCAGAAGCATTGGTAAACTCGAATCTCGAATATCGAAATACTAAACAAATCAAAAATTCAAATTTTGAAAATTCAGAAAATGTTTCGGATTTCGGATTTCGGATTTCGGATTTTTATCAAGAAGCGATAGAAGAACTTGGTAATATTACTCACATTGCTGTCACTGCTGGACCTGGTCTGATCGGATCCTTGTTGGTCGGATTTAGTGCTGCAAAGGCTATCAGCTATGCTAGAAATTTGCCCATAATTCCTGTGAATCATATCGAAGGCCACATATACTCTGCTTCCGCTGAGTCAAATCCGAAATCCGAAATCCGAAATCCGAAAGTTTCGAGTTTCGATATTAGGGTTTCGAATTTCCCGTTAATCGCATTGACGGTTTCTGGCGGTCACACATCGCTTACATTAATGAGAGATCATGGGGCTTACGAAACACTGGGAGCTACTCTCGATGATGCAGTTGGCGAGGCTTATGACAAAGTTGCTAAACTATTAGGCTTGGGATATCCAGGAGGACCAGTCATTTCTAAAATGGCGGAACATTTTAGAAAAATTGATCATTTATCATTACCCATTACCCATTTAAATGAAAAATTATCAAATGGTCAAATTAATGAAAAATGGGAAATGGGAAATGGAAAATCACAATCACCGATTGTATTCCCGCGTCCTATTATTAATGATGGAACTTTTAACTTTTCGTTTTCTGGTCTGAAGACCTCTGTATTGCAAAAGACCAAGGATATAATCAAGAATTTGGATCTGAATTTAGCGGCAGAGATTCCATATGAATTAAAAGAAGAGATCGCCTGGGCCTTCGAAGAGGCGGTTGCAGATGTATTGTCTTTCAAAACGGCAAAAGCAGTCGAAAAATATCAACCCAAAACGGTAATTTTTGGCGGCGGAGTCTCAGCGAATAAGTATCTTGCGGACAAGATACAGTCTAAAGTCGAAAGTCTCAAGTCGAAAGTTGATTTTTTAACTCCGCCAAGGGACATGACTGGCGATAATGCGGCGATGATCGGGTTAGCAGCATATTATCATCTCAAAAAAGGCAATATTTCCAGCTGGGATGAGATCAAGGTGGATTCCAACTGGGAGCTTGTCTGATTACGATCCTTTATTATTTTGATTACAAATAGTAAGATATACTGGTGAAATTAACCTAACTACTAATTGACCTAATTACTCTAAGCAAGCGCCAATCTCCCAAAATTTAGGTTAATTAGAATAATTAGAATAATTAGGAATTAAATTTATGGTCACAGATATTATTGATTTTTTGGCTCACCTAGTTATCAGAACAATTGACCTTCTAGGTTATGGGGGGGTCTTCTTTTTGATGGCTATTGAATCGTGCGGAATTCCTATGCCTTCTGAGGTGATCATGCCATTTTCCGGTTTTCTGGTCGCAGACGGAAAGATGAATTTTTGGCTTATTACTTTACTTGGTGCTCTTGGAAATCTGGTAGGCTCCTGGCTGGCATACTGGATTGGATGGAGGGGCGGCCGTCCGCTGATCGAAAAATATGGCAAGTATATCTTGATCTCCAAACACGACTTAGGCCTTGCCGACGGCTGGTTCACGAAATATGGCGACTGGGCGGTATTCTTTGGTCGCCTTTTGCCTGTAATTCGAACCTATATTTCATTTCCGGCAGGGATTTCAAAAATGAATTTTAAACGCTTTACAGTCTATACCTTTCTTGGTGCTTTGCCTTGGACTGCTCTGTTTGCTTGGCTTGGTGTCAAAATGGGGTCAAACTGGGAGGCTATCCGAGAAAAGCTTCACAATTTTGATATGGCTATAGGTTTGACCGTCCTTCTTCTTATCGGTTTGTATATTTGGCGGCACATCAAAATAAACAGGGGTAGCAAAGCAGAGGTAGCTAGTTAAAAATACCTGGTGTGAAAATATAGAAACAAAAAATCCCTCAAATTTACGAGGGATTTTTTGTTTGAACTAGATCGAAGTTGTCGGTGGGTTTTGGGGCGCTGGTGCGATGGGTGTAGCCGAATTATCTTGAGGCGCTGCCGCCGCCAAAGAATTTGACGGAGTTGTTGTAAGTGGCGTGGGTGCAGGTACGGCGACTGGTGTTGGAGCAGGAGGCGTTGCTGATATGGCCTGGGCAGTAGGAACTGGAGCTATCGGTAAAGAGGGCAAATCATCAGTTGAGGATCCAAATATATCGTCGGAGAGATCATCCTCGATCTCTGTGTCTGCGGTTGATACACTTGGTTGTGCGACAGGTGTCGAAGCAATACTGGCCCATGGCTTGGAATCTGAAGCTGGCATTGCGGGAGCATCGGATATCACTTTCTCGAGAGGAGCAGATTCAGGGGCTAGATCAATATCGTTGTCTATAGATACTGGTGACGCCGCCGCCGTCATTTCAGATGTGCTTGATAAATTTTGTATTGGCATAGTGTCAGTATCTTCTGTATCTTTTGTTGTTGTCACAGTGGCTGCTGCTGCGGTGGCGGTTGGCTCAGTAGCAAACGACTCTGCAGGCAACTCGGCACCAGTTAATTTTTCGAGGTGATGAACTCCGACGATAATAGCAGAAGGCTTGCCGTTTTTCGTCACTACATACATGTCATCACTAGCTTCGACTCCCTCGATAATTTGGTTAAAAGAGTCTCTTGCCTCGGTAATTGGGATAATTTTTTCAATGTCTACTTCGAGCATTTTAACCTCCAACATTTTACTATTTATTATTTATCATTTTACATTAATTTTTCAATTTGGTCATTTATTTTTTGCCATGGTAGAAATAATCTTCTGAAATATCAATGAAAATTCGTGACACTCCTTCCAAAGGGCATTAATTTTATCGGCATCATCTGAGACTGAAAGAAGTAGCTTAAGCCAGTATTTTGTTTCTTGCGACTCTTTCTTGCAAATAAAAATTTTGTTGCGGAAATCATTTCTTGAACTTGCATTATTTGCTTCACAATAATTCGCGCCAATACTGGTAGAGGATCGGATCAGTTGGTTGATAATTGGTTTGGACACATTTGTCTCTCGATTATTTTACAAATCGCAATCATTTCCAAGGAGAATTTTTGTAGCCGATCTTCAAATTGTTGTTCTTTGCCATCCATAAATAAATTGTAGGCCAATTATGTATTTTTGCATACCCAAATGATAAAATAATAAATAATAAAATTAATGAAAAATGAAAAATGAAAAATGAAAAATTGAGCTCCGAGGGTCTAATTCAATTTATCAAATTTGGTATAGTCGGTGTATCGAATACAGCTGTTGATTGGGTTGTCTTCTTCATGATTACACAGTTGATTATTGCCGATAAATCTTTTGAGCCAACCGCAAAGGTGATTTCATTCCTTGCCGCAATGCTCAATTCGTATATTTGGAATACTATCTGGACTTTCAAGAAGCAATACGAGGTCTCGATTAAGGGCGGAGACACTGCAAATGCAAAAATGAAAATATTTGTGAAATTTGCGATCGTGAGCATCGCTGGTTGGCTGATCAATTACTTTGCTTTCAAATATACCCGTTTCAATCTAAATCAGGGACAAATTGTCTCGCTGATTGTCGCTTCTGGTGCTGCCACATTCCTCAATTTCTTCATGAACAAACTCTGGACATACAAGAAATAGGAGAGATTGCTCGAGGCCAACTATCATGATATATTGATCTCATGGGTGATACCAAAAGGATGCTTAAAAACACGGTTGTCATTTTCATCGGCAGTATACTGGCCGGAGCTTTTTCCTATCTTTTCAATATGCTGATGGGGCGTTTGCTTGGCCCTGTTCAGTATGGGGAGTTGGCAGCTGTTTTATCCCTTGTAAATATTTTTACTGTCGTGGGTGGGGTCGTGATGACTACTACAATGTATCACGTCGGCGAGCTTTACGGCCTGGGAAATACTGCTGGTATCAAGAAGCTCCTTCAGATTTTTAGCAAATACATTTTTGCACTCTCGATCCTATTTTTCTTCTTCGCTGCCGCTTTTGCTGTGCCTATCGCAAATTTTTTCTCTTTGACGCATCTCGTACCTGTTATTATCGCCTTCTCGGGTTTTCTATTCGGGTTTGTATCCCTGATCAATAAAGGAATTTTACAAGGTACGCAGCGCTTTTTTGCTTTTTCGGTGGTCAATTTACTCGAGATGATACTTCGTGTCATGCTCGGTGTACTGCTAGTTAAGGTTGGTTTTAGCGTTAGCGGCGCTATATTGGCGACAGTATTGGCGACAGTGCTCACTTACGGTATTTCTTTTTGGCCAATCGGTTCGTTTCTCAAAAAAGTGAAAACCAATGAAAAGGCAGACTTTCATTTCAAGAAGGGGGATATCCTTAATTATTCATGGCCTGTCCTAGCGAGCACACTGCTTTTGTCAGCGATGCTTAACTTGGATATTATAATGATTAAGCATTATTTTCCAGGATCTGACGCAGGACTTTATGCAGCTACTTCGACGGTAGCAAAAATCATACTTTATATTACGGCACCAATCATTTCAGTGATGTTTCCGATGATTTTGGAGAAAAAAGCTAAGGGAGAGAAGCACTATAAGATGCTAATATTTGCTTTGGCCCTGACTGTGATCGGAGCGCTTTTGGTCTTGGGTGTTTTTGCGATTGTTCCAGGCTCAGTGATGAAAGTTCTTTATGGCTCTGATTATACTGCACTCTATAGTTTCTTGCCCCAGCTTGGTATTTATGTACTGTTTTATACCCTTGTGAACCTACTAGCCAATTATTATTTAGCGATCAAAAATTTTGTATTCATTATCTTTATGGCTCTTGCTACGGCAACGGTCCTGGTCTGGTCATCACTCTATCATCCTTCTATTCTAGTGGTGATCCGAATTTTTATCACCTCCCAAGTGTTGCTTTTCGCGGCCATGATTGGATATTATCTATTCATCAAAAGAGAGCAAATTTCTCAGTATGTTAAAGGTGAATATGGAGAATAGACCAAAACTATCAATTGTGATCCCTGCCTACAAGGAAGAAAAAAGCATTTACGATACGATAGATGCAATTTTGGAAGCGCATGATATTCTTGATTATGCCTATGAGGTAATCGTGGTAGTCGACGGCTCACCAGACAAGACGGCAGAAGAAGCTAGGCGTCATCATTCAGAAAAAGTGCATGTTTATTCATATGATAAGAATCATGGCAAAGGTTATGCTCTTAAATTCGGCACACAAAAGGCATCAGGCGATATCATTACTTTTGTTGATGCCGGAGGGGACTTTGACCCCAAACAATTTGATAAATGCGTCAAATTGATGGAAATATTTGATGCTGATTTCGTCATCGGTTCGAAGCGTCATCCTGCCTCAAAGGTCAATTATCCTAGGCTTCGACGCATTTATTCTTGGTGCTTCCAAAAGATGATCAGAATTCTTTTTGGCTTAAACGTCACTGACACCCAGACCGGATTAAAATTTTTAAAGCGCAAAGTCGCACTTGATGTGATGCCGCGGGTATTGGTAAAGCAATATGCGTTTGATTTGGAGATGCTTGTTATCGCGTATCAGCTGGGTTATCGTAGGATTTTTGAAGCTCCAGTAGAAATGACATTCAATGATGCGGGCATGGGTGCCGCTCGCTTTGGTACGATCAAAAATATGGTACTCGATGCTCTGGCTGTTTTTTATCGTGCTAAGATACTAGACTACTACCGGAAACAAAAGAATGATTAAGAAATAATCAAAGGCTTTATGGCAACTTATTTAATTTCCGGTGGAGCCGGATTTCTCGGTTCCAATCTGATCAAAAGAATACTAGAAATACCTGACTCTAAAGTGATCTGTTTAGACAATTTGATCACAGGTAAAAAGGAAAATCTGACCGAAATGCTGGACAATCAGAATTTTCGATTTATTCAACATGACATTATCGAGCCTATCCAATTCGATGAAAAGATAGATTTCGTTCTAAATTTAGCTTGTCCGGCTTCGCCAGTAGGATATCGCAAGCATCCGATTGAGACGCTAGAAGTCAGTTCTATCGGTACTAAAAATATGCTCGAAATTGCCAAGAAGAATAATGCCAGATTCTTCCATACCTCCACTTCAGAGGTATATGGCGATCCGCTGGAGCATCCACAGAAAGAAGATTATTGGGGCCATGTTAATTCTTATGGCGAACGTTCTTGCTATGATGAGGCGAAGCGCTATGCTGAGGCACTGATCTACTATTATAGAAGAGATTTTGGGGTAAATACCGGACTTATTCGTATATTTAATACATATGGTCCGAAGATGGATCCTAATGATGGACGGGTTGTCTCCAATTTCATTCGTCAAGCGTTGAAAGGTGACGATATAACTATCTATGGAGATGGTACCCAGACACGCTCTTTTTGTTATGTTGATGACCAGATCGAAGCGCAATTAAAGATGATTCATTCGGATCTTGAAGGTCCGATCAATATTGGTAGTAGCTATGAATTTACGATGAATGAATTAGCAGAAACAGTTATCAAATTGACAGGTTCTTCTTCAAAAGTTATACATGAAAATCTTCCTCAGGATGATCCGGCGCAACGTAGGCCCAATCTTACGCTCGCAAAAGAAAAATTGTTTTGGGAGCCGAAGATCTCTCTTTCTGAGGGTTTGCGGAAAACAATAAATTGGTTTAAAAGTATTGGGTATTAATATCGGAGGCACTTTTTATGAAAGTTATGGTGATCGGAACTGGGTATGTGGGTTTGGTGCAGGGCGTTTGTTTGGCCGACCTAGGCAATGAAGTAACCTGTGTCGACATTGATAAATCAAAAGTAGAGAAATTGAGTCAAGGGATCTCTCCTATCTATGAGCCTGGAATAGAGGAGATGATTGCGAACAATCTCAAGGCTGGTCGTATCAAGTTTACTACTGATTTAAGCGGCAATATTGAGGGGAATGAAATTATCTTTATCGCTGTTGGGACGCCGCCTGATGAGGACGGACGGGCTGATCTGAAATATGTTATTGCTGCAGCAGAACAAGTCGGCAAAAACTTGAAACACTATCAGGTTGTTGTAAATAAAAGCACAGTTCCAATCGGAACAGGAGAGATGGTTCGTCAGACTATCAAGAAGTATTACAAAGGGGACTTCGATGTCGTTTCAAACCCGGAATTCTTGCGTGAAGGCTCGGCCATCGATGACTGGATCCATCCAGACCGTGTTGTCTTAGGTGATGTGGCAGGCAGGAAGGCAGCTCAGAAAGTTGCTAAGCTCTATGAAGTCTTGGGCGCTCCAATTCTGATTACAAATATTGAAACTGCAGAGATGATCAAATATGCTTCCAATTCTTTTCTCGCTACTCAGATCTCATTCATCAATACGCTCTCAAATATTTGCGAAAAGGTTGGAGCAAACGTTGACGAAGTTTCCAAAGGAATGAAGCTAGATAGACGAATCGGCGCCCATGCTTTCTTAAATGCTGGATTGGGTTATGGTGGGTCATGTTTCCCAAAAGACGTGGAAGCTCTAATACAGATCGCAAACGACAACAAGGTCAAATTTGGAATTTTGGAAGAGGCGGAAGCAGTCAACAAGGAACAGCGTCAGAGGTTTGTCTTGAGGGTAAAGAAGAAACTTATCGATCTAAAGGGTAAGAAAATTGCAGTTTGGGGCATTGCATTTAAGCCAAAGACTGACGATATCCGTATGGCGCCCTCGGTTGCTATTATAGAATCTCTCATCAGCCTTGGAGCAAAGATTGTTGCCTTTGATCCTGTTGCCCAGGAAAACCTTGAGCGAATAATGCCGGAGGTAAAGTTTGCCGGAAAGGCAGCTGACGCATGCAAGGGAGCGGATGCTTTAGTTATCATTACCGAATGGGATGAATTTAAGCAAATTGATCTAGAGAAGATCAAAAAAACAATGAAGGCCCCAAATATCTTTGATGGTCGTAATATCTATGATCCAAAGCAGATGAAGAAAAATGGTTTTGATTATTATTCCATCGGAAGATAATAGTGTTTAAGAAAGTTCGAAAAGCCATCATCCCCGCTGCTGGACTTGGTACCCGTTTCTTGCCGGCTACAATCGCGCAGCCCAAAGAGATGCTGACGATTGTTGATAAGCCTGTCATTCAATATGTGGTTGAAGAAGCGGTCGCGGCAGGAATAACAGAAATTTTAATCGTTACAGGTAGAGGCAAAAGAGCGATCGAAGACCATTTCGATCCTCCGTATGAGTTGCTAGAAACCCTTCGCCAAAAGGGTAAAATAGCGGAATTGGATGAGATCGAAAAGATATCCAATCTCGCCAAGATTCATTATATTCGGCAAAAACGTCAGCTTGGTTTGGGTGATGCCATTCTCCAAGGAAAGTATTTTGTTGGTGATGAGCCTTTTGTCGTGCTATTGGGTGATACTATTATCACTGGCGATTGCGATCGACATTGTCTCAAAGATATGATTTATGTCTATGAAGAAACCGGCGGATCTGTTGTTGCCGCTGAGTATTTGAAGGATCCGGCTGACTCGAAACGGTATGGGATGATCGGGTATGATAAGAAAGTCCTTACTACTGATGGGTCAGCCGTTAATTACTTTAAAGTAACAAATCTAATCGAAAAACCAGAGCCAGATGACGCTCCGTCACGACTTGCTATCTCTGCTCGTTATTTATTCAATCCAGAGATTTTTGGTCAGATCGAAAAAACAAAGGCCGGGGTTGGCGGAGAAATTCAAATAACTGATGCCATGAGAGCATTAGCGAAGAAAACTGATCTATTTGTTACCCGTGCTTGCGGTAAGCGCTTTGACATCGGCAACAAGGCTGACTTCATCAAAACTAATATTGATTTTGCCCTCCAGCGCGAAGATTTAAAAGCAATTATCAGGGACTATTTAAAGAATCTTGAATATTGAGTTGATGATTGCTGCTGTGTGATCGATGGACTATTGGTGGCAAATTTGTTAATAATAAACTATACTTAACCATAATTAATTCTTTTTTTGGCAAACTAATGAAAAAGAACTTTTATTTTTTTGTGGGAACCACTGCCGAGTTGATCAAAGTATTTCCGGTAATGAAGGAAATGAGCGATCGCAAGATTCCCTTTAAAGTCATTTCATCTGGTCAGAATGATATTGTTGGAAGTGAACTTTTGGAAATCGCTAATCATCCCGAGGTTGATTTCATCTTATCTGACCGTAAAATCAAACAGACTTCGATTGGTCTGCTGGTTTGGTTTTTTAGCACTTTCACAGGTTCAATTAAGAAGCTTAGAGCTGAACTGAGCAGTTGTTCCAAAGACTCCTTTGTTTTGGTCCACGGTGATACTGTGTCGACGGTTATGGGCGCCTGGTTGGCAAAAATTTTCAGACTTAAGGTCGGACATATTGAGGCAGGTCTTCGTTCTTTTAATTTCCTTCATCCTTTTCCTGAAGAGATAGATAGAGTTTTGGTCTCAAAAGTAACCGATGTCAGTTTCTGTCCGAACTCATGGGCAGTGGCCAACTTAGCCAAAAACAAGAGCGTCAAAGTCGATACAAAGGTAAATACCTTGGCAGACAGTATGGATACGGCTGTAAATTTAAATGTTGAATCCAGACTTTTAAAACAAATTGCAGACCGGAATTATTTTGTATTTGTGATGCATCGCCAAGAAAATCTCTTTAGCGAGTCATTCGTGCGGTCGATGGTTAAAAGAGTGGTTGAACTCTCAAAGAAGACAACGTGCATCTTTGTTCTTCATGCTCCGACCGAAATGGCGCTCTCGGGCTTAAATCTACTAGACAAAATTAAGAATAATCCCAATATTGTATTTACAAAAAGATTGCCATATCTTGAGTTTATGCAAGTTTTATCGAAATCAGACTTTATGATCACTGACGGGGGTAGTAACCAAGAAGAGTCGTATTATTTGGGGAAGCCTTGTCTAATTCTGCGTGAACACACTGAGCGTATCGAAGGGCTTGGTGAGAATGTAGTGCTTGCCAAGAATGACGCTAAAATTATTGATGATTTTATTTCAAATCCTAGTAAATTTAGCAGAAAACTGATTCTAGCCAAGGAAAGCCCTAGTAAAATCATAGTGGATTATCTCGCAACTGGGTGGGGAGAAAATAAATAATGCAAAAAACCGTTAGCATAATCATGCCCACCTTCAATTCAGAGAAAACTATTCGGCGATCTCTTGATTCTATAGTTCGTCAGTCATTGCCGCTGGAGGAGGTCGAAATACTTGTTTTGGATGGTGGCTCTACCGACAAAACCCGTACAATAGCAAAAGAGTATGGCGCCGTTATCGTAGAGAACAAGAAAGTGCAACAAGAATTCGCCAAACATCTAGGTATTCTCAAGGCTTCCGGACAGTATTGTGTCTTCCTGGATTCAGATGAAGTATTTGATTGCAAAGATGCGCTGAGGAAGAGGGTCAGAGCGTTTAGAAGCAACAAGGATGTAAAGGTAATTCTTTCGAGCGGATATACAAAACCAGAAGGGGCCTCGGCAATAAACGACTACATTAATACTTTTGCAGACCCATTCTCATTTTTTATGTATGGCGTCACTTTCAATTGGAAAAGCTGGAAATCTAAATTCAAAAAGCAAAAGGATTCAGGCGAATATACACTTTTCTTTTTTGAGAAAGGGGATCTTCTGCCCTTGGTGGATATGTGCGCCGGCGGCGCAATAGATGTGCTTTTTTTCCGGTCGGAATTTCGCGAGACCATCGAGGACGAAATGATCGTTCCCAAAATATTTTATATGATAGTTGGCAAAACCGGGCAGGCCGCTGTACTTAAAGATGATTCTATCACCCATTATTCTTCTGACAGCTACAAGAAATATCTCAATAAGCTGAAGTGGCGCATAATCGCCAACATTCATTACCGGGCGATCCCTGGGACCGGCTTTGCGAACAGGGATGATTTTCAGACTGCGGGATTTAGATTAAGAAAGTATTTTTTCATACCGTTTGCCCTGACTTTGATATTGCCATTGATTGTCTCGTTAACGTATGCGGCCAAAGAGAGAAAGTCGGTACTACTTTTGCACTGGCCTCTGACTGTATATACCGCTATTATCATTCTATACCAATATTTATTGAAAATAATTAAAGTAAAACCAAAGTTGAAGACATACGGTTCTGAAACCAAGGTATTAAAATTAGATTAAAGGAATTGCATGGACAAGACCATTTTTGACGACAAGACGATTTTCGTGACAGGCGGAACCGGCTCTTGGGGGCATGAGCTGATCAAACAATTCTTCGATAGATATCCAGGCGTTAAAGAGATCAGGATTTATACTCGCGGTGAGCACAAACAGGTAGAGATGAAAAGGGAATTTGGTTTCAACCCCAAGCTCAAATTTATAATTGGTGACATTAGAGATAAGAATATTCTCGGATTAGCGATGAAGGGCTCTGATTACGTTTTTCATCTGGCTGCTCTTAAACATGTTCCCGTTTGTGAGGAAAATTGTTGGGAGGCTGTCCTTACTAATATCTATGGCACTCAAAATGTTATCGAGTGCGCTATCGCGAATAATGTCTCCAAGGTGGTCGATATCTCGACGGATAAGGCTGTTGATCCTTTCAATCACTACGGATGTACCAAAGCCTGCGGCGAAAAGATGATTATCAATGCAAATCAGAACTATATCTCAGATACAAAGTTTGTTTGTATTCGTGGGGGCAATGTAATGGGTACAAATGGTAGCGTCCTGCCGCTCTTCAAGAGACAGATAAGAGAGCAGAATCAGATTACTATTACAGATCTAGAGATGACTAGATATTTGATGAGTACCAAAGAGGCGATTAGCTTGGTATTCGAGGCAGTTGAGAATTCAATTGGAGGAGAAATCTTTGTGATGAGAATGGCGGCCACCAAGGTGCGGAACATCGCCAGTGTTATGACAACACTTTTCGGCAATCAAGATACCAAGCAACAAATTATTGGCATCAGGCCTGGTGAAAAATTGCACGAGGTTCTTGTCTCTAAAAATGAAGCACCTAGAACGAAGATATTTAATAGCAAATACTACGTCATTCTCCCGCAGTTCATGACAGACATGCCAGAAAAGTATGACAGCTTGCCGGACATAGAATACGAAGAGTTCAATTCCAACAACGCTGAGAGACTTGACGACGACGACTTCGTTTCCATCTTGAAGAAAGAAGAGTGGCTCTGGAAAGACTAGCTGAGCACGGCTGTTAATATTTAATATTTTTGATACCAGAAACCTTATTCTAGTGTCCGAGAAAGAAGACGTTGATCATCTAAAGGAAGGCAGTGGTGAATAAAGAAATTGACTCAAATAAATTGCGCATTTGTATTACTGGCTCTAGCGGTTTTATCGGCACTAATCTTTCAGATCATCTCAAAGATAGAGATGATCTTGAACTGATTCCTTTCGAGGGTGACTTGTTGGCCCCAAAGGATATAGACCTATTTTTTGAAAAGTACCCAAAAATTGATCTGATAATCCATATGGTTGGCTTGTTTCAGAGCGATTTTGACAAATTACTTCTTATCAATGTCGCTGCCTTGAATAATTTACTTGAGGCGGCAGTTCATAATAAGATCAAAAAAGTAATCTTTACATCGACAGGTGCTGTTTACGGGGAGCCGATTCAAGAGAAGTCTCTCGAGTCCGATCCTCTAAGACCGAATACACTTTATGGATTGTCTAAGAAATATGCTGAAGAGTGTGTATTGTTTTATGCCAAGAACTTTGGCCTGGAATACGTTATTTTGCGTCTTGCTAATGTTTATGGCGGCGGAAGCCGACAGGGCGTTGTTTACAACTTCATCGAAGGCGCTAAGAAGGACCACGAAATCACTATCTTTGGTGATGGAACTCAATCTCGGAACTTCTTACATGTTTTAGATGCTTGTCGTGGGATTGAGCGCGCGATATCTTATAAGAAGAGCGGAATCTTCAATATTTCCAATCCCAAGAAGATTACTCTAAACAATCTTGCGGAAATTCTAAAGAAGAAGTATCAGTTCGATGTGATCTATCAACCTTCCAATAATAATCTCAAGAACCTACTGTTAGATACATCCAAAGCCCAAAAGGAGCTTGGTTTCGAGTCTATGATCAAGGAAATAGAACTTAGTTAAGGAATAATATGATAGTAATGATTGATCATTGTAGCTTCATCAAAAAAGAGGAAAGGGTGCTAGAGTCACCGAATACTATTTATGAGGAATTAATTAAGCGTAAGCAAGATTTCATTTTCTTAAGGCATTCGCTTAAAGGCGACCATGACTCAATTCTAAAGACATTTGAAGCAAGCAAGCTATCTGAGGAAACTATTAGTCTTGGCCAAGCCATGCCGCCAATGCGATATTTCAAAGAGTATTTCTTAAACGTTCGTCTTTTAGCGAAAAAAATTGGTAAGAATCAGGACGTTACTTTTGTTGGTTTTGACCCTTTGAATGCATTGGTCGGCATTAATCTCAAGCGTAAGGGACTCGTCAAAAAATCAATCTACTTTACAGCAGATTATTCGATCAAACGCTTTGACAATAAAGTATTAAATTGGATTTATCACTTAATTGACCGTTTCTGTGTTCGGAAATCTGACGAAGTTTGGAATGTTTCTTCCCGCATCTGTGATGTCAGGCGCAAAATGGGATTACCAGAAAATAAAAATATTTTCCTGCCGAATCTTCCATCTGACGATTCAAAAAGATTCTTTGATAATAAACGAGATAAGAACGTGCTGATCACACTAGGCCTGATCGATAAACAGCTTGATTTCATCAATCTCTTTGATGCCATCAACCTTCTCGAGAGGGAGAATATGAGTATAAAACTGTTGATCGCTGGAGCGGGTCCAAAAGAAGAAGAGATTAGGAGATATGTCAAAGAGAACGGTTTGGACAAGGACGTCATTTTCTTGGGATACATTGATCATGACAGGGCGCTTGAGCATATCTCGAATTCGGGTATCGGAATGGCGCTTTACAACGGAGAGTGGGGCTTCAATTATTTCGGTGACAGTATGAAATGTCGCGAGTTTTTCAGCTTTGGTCTGCCGGTGATAACGACAGACACTCACTCGACTGTCGATGATATCAAGAAATTCAAGGCCGGTATTGTCACTGAGATGTCAGCTCAGTCGTACAAGAAAGCGATAAAGGAAATAATCGATAACTATGAAACCTACTCAGAGAACTCTTTGAGACTAGGACAAGAATATAAAAATAATTTCAAAGACAGGATTGATTCTCTATGCAAATAAAATTTTTTTTAATTAGCATCCTGAAAAGCCCACTCTTTTATTATCTACTAGCTATTTCTGGCTTTTTCTTGGCTTATTTCTTTTTTTATTGGCAAGAAGGCTTCGTGTTTTATGGCGATTTCAATCCTGCGGTACGTCTTAGTGATTTCCTTTATACCTGGTCGGGTAAGAATCTCGGATATGACTCCTCTTCGTTTTTAAACTCATTTTTCTACTCAATCTTCTCTTATAATTCCGTGAAATATTTTGGTTTGAATGCTGGAACGCAGATTGCTTATATCTTGCCTTTTATCTATTTTCTCTCAACTGTCTACTGGATTCTCGTCTCAGTTAAGATCAGGCCTGTTTATTCATGCATACTAACTCTCCTTGCGTTTTTTAACCCGATTACTTTGGGTTATATGTTTTTCGGAGGCGTCGACATCACATTTATTGGTTTTGCTAATTTTGTTCTAGTGATATATTTTCTTTTTCGGTATCTGAACGATTCCAAGAAATTTCAAACTAAATATTTTTTACTTTCTCTTCTTTTTTCGGCCATTATGATGTCTGTGGTCTACTTTTTCATCCTTGCTCTTTTCCTATTGGTTTACTTTCTTTATGAGTTTTTTCAAAGTGAGAACAAGAAGAAAGTTCTAACAATAGCATTACTTTATCTATGCGGGCTCCTATTAGTTAGTTCTTATTGGATCATCCCTTTTGTCTATTCAATGTTTTTCCAAAATGGTCAATCCGTGGTTCTCTCTAATAATGCAGGCGATCTCGTTCTCAATTCTTTGATGCCATTTTCTAAGTTGGCCGACGGCCTAGCTCTTCATTACTACGGGGTTTTGAGTGAAAGCTTGCATTTTACAAAAAATCTCGAGGTTCTAATCTTTACTATGCTGGCATTATTGCTTGGCCTTACCATCTTAAAAGATCAGTATCGGAAATACCGCAAAGTGACACTCTTTGTTTTGGTTGTTTTTGCGCTGTCAGCTTTTTTGGCTAAAGGGCCCAACCAGCCGTTTGGCGGACTATTCTCGTTTGCCTTTGAGCACGTTCCATTTTTTCAGGGGTTTAGAACATATATTCGTTTTTGCATTATTATAATGTTGTCTTATATAGGACTGTTCGCGCTGGCTTACCGACTTCATGACGGTTCGAGGATAAAGCAATATTTGGTTACTACCCTTGCCATAGTGATGACAGCTTATTTTGGTTATCATTTTATTTTCTTAAAGGAGAACAAGATTCAGCCGCAGGCTTTGCCGCAAAGCTATCAGGTCTTACTTAAAGAAAGTAATCCGAAAGATGTGTTGACCGTAGATATGCCATTTAATATATATAATCAAAAACATAATTGGGGCGAGACAGGCATATTAGATCGGATGTCTGATCGATATTTTTGGTATGGATATGTCGGCTATATCGAAGACATTGATATCCGAAACATTTTGATCAATGACTTGAACAATTTCCAGAACGATCGTCTAGGCGTGGAACGGTTCAAAAAGTTAGTTGGGATCGTTAATATCGGCCGCATTGTTTACCATAAGGACAAGGAGATTGTTAATCCAGAGGTCAAGGTCAACTCTCAGAAGCTGATTGATGATCTAGTTGGAGAGAAGATACTCTCTAAAGTTGATGAAAATGATCAATTTATCGTTTACGAGGTAGATAAAGCCAACCAAATTCCTCACTTTTATATACCTAGCAAATTACTCAATTCCAAAAATTCGATCCTGGAAACATTGGATAGCGCAAACTTTCAGGCAGGCATGGCGATTGTAAACGATTCGAATATAGCAGATACGTTTGAGGAGTCAGCTTCACTTTCCAAACTGTCCTTCGAGAAGCTAAATCCGACAAAATATATAATTAAGATCACTTCTAGTGTGAAGGAAATGCCTCTAATATTCAGCGAGTCTTTTAATAGTGAATGGAAAATTTACTCAACTAGCGGTGGCGATCTTGAGCAATATCATTTCGTAAGTAACGGTTTCTCGAATGGCTGGATTCTCAAATCTGATGAGATTTGCGGGAAGAGCGACTCTTGTAAAGTGGAAAATGGTTCGTACAATTATCAGGTCACCCTTGAGTATCAGCCGCAGAAGTTATTTTCGACCGGATTATGGATCACTGGCCTTGCTCTGTTTTCAATTATTTCCTCTATCTGCTATTTAGCAATCAGAAAAAACAGATGAAAAGAAGTTGGCGGATTATTGCTTATATTGCTATTGCTCTGATCGTACTATTGCCGACAGCGAAGGGTATTGGCAATTACTGGGATTGGAACTTTCCGTATTTCTCCGATCAGTGGAAATATTTCTTTTCTCATG
>Ga0172380_10004524_pt1 | contig 17781 bp, 16 predicted proteins | sample Leawe162metaG_FD_119747 | JGI IMG/M metagenome (GOLD analysis project Ga0172380, IMG submission 119747) | Leachate microbial communities from a municipal landfill in Southern Ontario, Canada - Leachate well 162 metaG | ecosystem: Engineered > Solid waste > Landfill > Unclassified | place... | reverse complement strand
CCTGTCTGTCTACTCGGCAGTTAACTAGGGACATTGTCATCCAAAAATTGTTAAAGCCCTGACAGATCAGGCCAAACAGCTGTGCCTGACCTCGCGTGCATTTTACAACGATTGCCTGGGACCTTACGAAGAATACGTAACCCGCTTTTTCGGATACGATAAGGTTTTGCCTATGAATTCCGGAGCCGAGGCCGTTGAAACCGCTCTGAAACTGGCCCGCCGCTGGGGGTATGACAAAAAGAACATTCCGGACAATGAAGCATTGATCGTTTGTTGTGAAGGCAATTTTCACGGCAGGACCATAACCATAGTTTCTCTGTCATCGGATCCCGATGCTTACGGCGGATACGGACCTTATACTCCCGGATTCGTTCGCATCCCCTATAACGATGTCCCGGCCCTGGAAAAGGTCCTGAAAGAACATGGTCCGCGCATTGCGGGATTTTTGGTAGAACCCATACAGGGCGAAGCCGGGGTTTTTGTTCCTGATGACGGATATGTAAAACGGTGTTATGATCTGTGTAAAGAACACAACGTCCTGTTTATGGCCGATGAGGTCCAGACAGGTATCGCGCGTACCGGAAAGCGCATATGCTGCGACCACGAAGGCGTTCACCCGGATATCCTGATCCTGGGCAAGGCCATCTCCGGGGGCGTGCTGCCCGTTTCGGCCGTTCTTTCCAACAATGACATCATGCTAACCATCAAGCCGGGAGAGCATGGATCTACATTCGGAGGATTCCCGCTGGCCTGCAAAGTCGCCCATGCGGCACTTAAAGTGGTGGAAGACGAGAAACTTGCCGAGAAGGCCGCCTACCTGGGACAAATTGTCCGCGATTTTTTGAAAGCCATTCCCTCCGACCGTATTCAGAGTGTACGGGGAAAAGGCCTTTTGAATGCCATTATCATCAATCCCAAAGAAGGCAAAGAAGCCTGGGATGTATGTTTGGCCCTGGCAAAAAACGGGGTACTGGCCAAACCCACCCACCGGCATATCATTCGCCTGGCACCACCATTGGTTATTAAAGAATCCCAGTTGATACACGCTCTTGAAATAATCCGTAAAACGATCCTGAGCCTGGATGAGTAAACTGCTTATGATCCGGCCCTGCTGTTTTGGCTTCAATCCCCAGACTGCAGTCAACAACGCCTACCAGGTTTCTACCGGGGAAGCTCCGTCTTTGATACAGGAAAAGGCGCTTGCCCAGTTTGACGGTTATGTGGCCCTGTTGCGCAAACATCATATAGATGTGGTAGTGGCGGAAGATACGCCCCTACCGCATACCCCGGATTCCATTTTTCCCAACAACTGGATCTCTTTTCATCCCGGTCAAATGGCCGTTTTATACCCTATGTATGCCCCCAACCGCCGGTTGGAAAGGAAAAAATCCGTTTTCCGGGTTATTCAGGAACACGCACCCCGTATCCGCTGGATTGATATGAGTCCCCGGGAACGGGAAAACCGTTTCCTGGAAGGTACCGGGAGCATGGTTTTTGACCGGGAAAAACGGCGCGCCTATGCCTGCCGTTCACCCCGGACCGATGAAGGTTTATTCCGGGAAGTCTGTGAGACCCTGGACTACCATGCCGTTTGTTTTGATGCTGCGGATAAAGGAACGCCGGTTTACCATACCAACGTATTGATGTGTATGGCCAAAGAATATGCGGTAATTTGCCTGGAAGCCGTTCCTTCAGAAGAACAAAGGCAAATGCTGTTGGATATTTTTCAAAAAGACAACAAAAAAGTAGTGGAAATAACGCGGGATCAAATGAACAATTTTGCCGGCAATATGTTCCAGGTTTTTTCGCGGGATAATGAACCTTTTTTGATCATGTCACGCCGGGCCCTTAAGGCACTTACTCCTTCACAACGAAAAATCCTCCGTTCATTTAATGAATTCATAACCCCCTCACTAGATACCATTGAGACTCATGGGGGCGGATCTGCCCGGTGTATGATCGCCGAGATCGTTTAAACCCGTTTTTCTACGCGGTACAATTTATCGGAACGCCTCAACTTTTGCCCTACCGGAACCGAACATACGGCACCCTGAGGTGCTGTCTGAACGGGCACATCGTCCAGGCGTATTTCCCTGACGGTATCTTTCACAACACCCGTGGTGGGTCCAATTATCACGATCTTGTCGCCCACATGCAGAGGAGCTGTTTCAATTTTTAACTCGGCAATCCCGGAACGGGAAAAATAGTTGGTAACACGGGCTATGTAGGTTTTCTTTTCAGTGGCCTGGTTGCCGTAGGCATCACTCCACTCTCCAAGCTTCATGCCCAGGTAATAACCGCCCCAGAATCCCCGGTTGAAAACGGTTCTTAATTGCATTTCAAGGTCTTTGGCCAGTTCCGGTGTATAAGTACCATCCAGCACGGCACGCACTCCCAGGGTGTATGCCCGGACGGTGGTTTTGACATATTCCGGGGAACGGGCCCTTCCTTCAATTTTCAGGACTTCTATGCCCGCCTCCAAGATCTTGTCCAGGAAGGTAATGGTGCACAAGTCTTTGGGAGACATAATGTATGGGTTATCTACCTCCAGTTCTGCCCCTGTCTCCTTGTCTTTTACCGTATAGGAACGCCTGCATATCTGGTAACACGATCCGCGGTTGGCGGATTTGTTGTACTCGTGGAGGCTCAGGTAACACTTCCCGGATACGGCCATACATAAAGCCCCGTGACAAAACAATTCCAGTTTAATGCGTTTCCCCGACGGACCGGTAATGTTTCGTTCCCTGACCCCGCGTGCAATTTCTCCTATCTGGTCCAGTGTCAGTTCCCTGGCCAGAACGATCACGTCTGCATAACGGGCATAAAAAGCCAGTGCTTCCATGTTGGAAACATTCAGCTGGGTGGAAATATGCACTTCTATGTCCAGGGACCTGGCTTCCAGGATGGCTGCCATGTCGGAAGCAATAACGGCCGTAATTCCGGCTTCTTTTGCAGCCCTGAGTAAAAGCTTCAGGTCCCGCAGGTCCTGATCATAAAATATGGTATTTACCGTCAGGTAAGTACGGATATTGTGTTTCCTGCAAAAGGCGACAATTTCCGGCAGCTCTTCGACTGAAAAATTATGGGCGGCGTGCGCTCTCATGTTCAGCTTTCCAACGCCCAGGTACACCGATCCCGCTCCTGCCTGAGCCGCAGCAGTAAGCGAAGCCCAGTTGCCGGCAGGGGCCATGATTTCAGGCTTATATTCTTTCAAAAAATGAGATGACATGTTCTACCGTAATTTTATCCATACATTCATACGTCCCTTTCCAACAGGGTTTTGCTCCGAATATTGAACAAGGCCGGCAGTCAAGTGATCCTTGTATGGCCCGTTGCGGATCCTGCCGCCATCCGTAAAAACCGGCTTTTGGGTGGGTGGCTCCCCATATGGAAATGACCGGGATTCCCAGAGCCGAGGCAAAATGCATATTTGCCGAATCCAGGCTGATCATCACATCCAGTTCCCTTATCGCAGACAATTCCCCGGCAAATCCCTTTTTGTTTTCTCCGGCGACGATAATGCGGGAATTGTTTTTTGCCCATTCATTCAGGATCAGTAGCTCTTCACTGCCTCCTCCGAATAAATAAACAATAGTGCCCTGTCCTGAAAGGTATTCCACTATGCGGTGCATACGTTCCAAAGGCCATTGCTTTCCCAGGTGCCGTGCAAACGGAGCTACTCCCGCTTTTTTCCAGGGACCTTTTTCCAGGGGAATGGTATTGGTTTCCTTTAATGAGGGTGTGGCAAAGCCCAATCTGGCAAGGGTTTGTGCATATTTTCTGTACATGGGAACCAACGGAGGTGTTTTCTCCGGATCTTTAAGCAAACGCTTTCGGGCCTTTCTTCCCTTATGCAAAAAAACTACGGGATATCCTGAAAAAAACAGGAAAGTACGCAAAACAAACGTACGGATGACACTGTGCAGATCGGCAATATGCGTGGGTTGCAAATGCATGAACTGTCTGAGCATACCAACCAGGGGTTGTTTTTTGTCTACGGGAAACAATTTCAGATTGGGAACCCCTTCGAATAACGGGGCAAGCAATCCGGGACCCGCCAGGGTAAATTGCACATACGGGTTATCCCGTGCACAGGCTTTCAACACGACAGAGGCAATGGCAACATCTCCAAGTGCCGAAAAACGAAAACACAATACATGCGGCGTTTTATTTCCCTTTTGCATACAAAACGGGATTAAGGAAAGGATCGTTGTACATTTTCATCTGTTTGTACAATTTCATGTATTTCCTTCCTGCTTTAAGGTCTGAGAGCAACTGATCAATGGCCAGCGAGAGATCTTTGCGCTGTATGGTGAGAATTTCCCATTTTTCTCTGCAGGACAGGGCCTTGGGAGAATTTTTTCTCTCTGCTTCAAGCTGCATATGGTAGATCTTCAGGGCCAAAATGGACAACCGGTCTATTGCCCACGCAGGTGTTTCGGTATTTAGAAGGGCTCCAGGCAACGGGGGGACTCCTGAAAACTCTCGGTAAAAGAAATCGTCCAGTTGTTCCACCAGATCCATTCGTTTCTGGTTGGAAGCATCTATACGGCGTTTCAACCGCAAAGCTTCGGCCGGATCAATTGCCGGATCGCGGATCAAATCTTCCAGATGCCATTGCACCGTGTCAATCCAGTTTTTTCTATACAACAAGCCATCCGGTGAAGGATCGGGCCATGGGTTTTTACACAACGCATCCACGTTGTTTTCTTTGTGATAATCCCTTATGACATTGTCAAAGAGCCGGTTGCAGTGATCGCTGAATGAAGAAGTGTTCATGGTTACCTGTTTCTGTTCATCAGGCTTTGAATGTATTCCGTCAATAATTCCGTTCTGCCTTTATGCGGGTTGATTGTGCTTAGGATTTTCAGGGCGTCTTCCATATAATGGCTTATGCGCTCTTCCGCCGCCTGTTTCATTCCCAGTTTATTGTAAATTTCCAGTATCCCGGCTATTCTTTCCGGTTGTTCATTATTATCAAGCAACCGGGTCAGTTCGGTAAGATACTGTCCCGAGGCATGATGCAACGCATACGTCAGGAGCCATGTTTTTTTGTTGTTGGCAATATCGGTCCCCGTGGATTTCCCAAATACGTTGGGATCTCCGTATACGTCCAGATAATCATCCTGTATCTGGAAGGCGATCCCCAGTGAAATACCTGCTTCATAAAGGTTTTCCACGGTTTTTTCCGGGACCCTTGCACACAATCCTCCCAACTGGAAAGAACAGGCAAGCAGAGCCCCTGTCTTTTTGGAGATCATGTCAATATATTCTTCTTCAGTGATATAAGTTTGGGATTCATATTCCATATCCAGTTGCTGTCCTTCGCAAACATCTTCTGCCGCTTTGTGGAATACCTTCAGCACAGAAGACAGAACATCTTTATGGGACCGGCTGATGTATTTATAAGCCAGCATACACAAAGCATCTCCTGACAAAATGGCTGTATTAAGATCCCATTTCTTATGAACTGTCATGCGGTTCCTCCTCATAACCGAATGGTCCATAACATCGTCATGTACCAATGTGAAATTATGGTATACTTCAAGACCGAGGGCCGGATAGAGGACCTCTGAAGGTAAATTGTCCGAAAAAACATTGTACGTCATAAGACACAGAACGGGACGCAGTCTTTTTCCTCCGGAAGAGAGGGCATATTCAACAGGCAAATGCAACCTGCTGTGTTCATAAGACTCTATCAGACTATGAATTCCCTGGTTTACAAAGCCTTGTATTTCGTTTACTGTAAACATATTACAAAGGTAGTCTTTTTTCAGCATTTTCGTACCTTTAAGCCCTTAAACCCGGGTCTGATGGAACAACAAGTCTTTCAAAACGCGACTGTCATAAAACAGACCGGATCCCTGTACCGGCTTACTTTTCTGCCTCAATGGGATCCGTTTACGGCCGTATTGAGCGGAAAGCTCAGGCTTAAGGGCGACAAGCTTACCAATCCGGTTGCCGTGGGAGATAAGGTGAACGGATACCGACAGCCGGCAGGCAACGGCAAAGAAAACCATGCGGTCATTTCAGAAATCCTGCCCAGAAAAAATTACCTGATCCGTAAATCCGTAAACCTGTCCCGGCAGGCACATATTATTGCCGCCAATATTGATTGGGCCTACATCCTGCTGAGTGCTACCGAACCGGAAACGCCGTTTCAGTTTATTGACCGTTTTTTGGTGACCTGTCAGGCTTACCGTGTCCCGGTCACCCTTATTATCAACAAAACAGACGAATTGCAATGGGCACGTGATTATGCCCCGCAAGCTGCACATATTAGGGACCTTTATCAAAAAGCCGGGTACACGGTCATGGAAGTTTCAGCCAAAACAGGAGAAGGGACCGATAAGCTTACCCACCAACTAAAAGATAAAATTTCACTTTTTTCGGGAATATCGGGCGTTGGAAAATCTTCTCTTGCCAACAAGCTGGATACTTCCCTGCATCTTAAAACAGCCCCAATATCACAAGCTCATCTTACCGGAAAACATACTACCACATTTTACGAAATGCACCCCTTGCAGAGCGGCGGGTATATTATTGACAGTCCCGGAATAAGAGGGTTCGGCCTTTTGGAAATAACCAAAGAGGAATTGTCTCATTATTTTCCGGAGATCTTTGCCGTTTCGGCCAATTGTCGTTTTAATGGATGTTTGCATGCAGAAGAGCCGGATTGTGCGGTACGGGATGCGGTTAAACAAGGTCTGATTCCTGCAGAGCGCTACGAAAGTTACCTGAAAATGCTGGAAGATCCCGATGGAGGAAAATACCGGACCTGATATCCCCTATGAAAATAAAAAGCATTAACCGGCAAATACTGGACCTGGCCCTGCCCAGCATTTTGGCAGGGATCACCATTCCCCTGGTAGGGATGGCAGATACAGCCATAGCCGGACGTTTGGGTTCTGCCACTGCCATTGGCGGTATAGCCATAGGGTCCACTTTGTTTGATTTGTTGTATTGGAATTTCGGCTTTTTGCGGATCGGTACCGCCGGTATTACAGCCCAGGCTTACGGAAAAGGAGACAGTCATGAAATCGTTCGTACAGGGTTACAAGGTCTTGCCGTTGCTTTAAGTTTTTCGTTGCTTTTGATCCTGATACAGTGGCCTTTTGCACGGATGATCCTGTGGCTGTCACCATCTTCTCCGCAGGTGGAAATGCTGGCCCGTGAATATTTTTTCATACGGATCTGGGCAGCTCCGGCTGTACTTATGCTCTTTGTTCTAAGGGGGTGGTTCATTGGCGTTCAAAATACGTTTGCATCCATGATCATGGATGTGATCATCAACGGGTCCAATATTGGACTGAGCATTTACCTGGCACTGTCTTGCAACATGGGCCTGAGGGGAGTCGCATTGGGAACCCTTTTTTCTCAATATATCGGAATCGTCTGTGCTGTTGTGCTTCTTGTTTTGTATTACAGGAAACTGGCCCCGTTTGTAAAATGGAAATCTATCTGGAGAAAAAACGGCTGGAAGCGGTATTTTACCCTTAGCGGAAATCTTTTTGTGAGATCAATTTGTATGTTGCTGGTATATACCGGTTTTACTTTTTTGGCGGCCAAGTATGGAGATACGCTTCTGGCAGTGGCAACCATCATGATGAAATTGTTGCTCCTGTTTGCCTATTTTGTGGACGGGTTTGCCTATGCCGGTGAAGCGTTGACCGGCAAGTTCATTGGCGCGCGGGACAAATTATCCCTGGTACGTTCGGTGAAAATACTTTTTATTTGGACAGCTGCCGTCGGCATCGTTTCTACTGTCTTTTATATAGTTGGAGATCAGTGGCTTCTAAGACTTATGACGTCTACCCCGGGAGTCATCAATGCCGCTCAGCCTTTCCTGCCCTGGCTGTACAGCATGCCATTGCTATCAAGTCTGACATTCATGTGGGACGGGATCTTTATAGGAGCAACGGCCAGCAAGGCATTGCGCAATACCATGATCATTTCCGTATTGGCATTTTATGCAAGTTACATTCTACTGGAACCCGGTCTGGGGATACAGGCACTATGGATAGGATATGCCGCACACCTGGTCGCACGTTCTCTTGTTCAGACCGTGTTGGCGCGAAAACATGTTTTCAAAATAATCTGACTCCCCTTATTTTTTCTCGGGTGTTCTTATATCAGGACTGCCTCCTGATGCGGGAGACGGCGGAGGTATGGGAACGGCTTTTTTATCCTCTTTTTTGGACAACTCGGGAGAAATGATCTGCCCGCTTATACGTACGGTAGGTTCTATGGATAGCTGATCCGAATGAAGTTCGCCGGTAAAAATGCATTTGTCTCGTAATGAAGCCAGTTCTGAAACTCTTAATATCCCGTCAAAACTGCCGCTGATATCCACACATTTGCATTCGGCCTCCCCGGTACATTTACCGGTTTCGCCAATTACCAGTTTTCCTTCGGTTTTAATCTGTCCTTCCAAATAACCGTCAATACGGATGTCGTGCTGGGTTGTAATACTGCCTTCAATTTTGGTATTGCCGCATATGCGGGTGACGTTGTTCAGTTGAGTTGAACCGTTTTCTTTATCCAGTGCCATAATCGTTTTTTTATTCGACAACAAATATAACATATTATTTATTGTGTCCCACTACTGACAATGCTTTATACAATTGAACATCATCCCGGTTCATGCTTCTGAACCTTCCTTCCTGAAGGTAGTACCGGCAGGCTATTTCTTCTTCCAGCAAAGGTTGGATCTCCTGGCGGTAATGGTGCAGGTCGCGGGCCTTATCCGCGGACAGGGCACTTTTTAATGCACTTATTTCTTTATCAATCAATTCGCTATATCCCTCAGATTTTGCAGTTTTGGAAAATGTTTCCAAAAGGATCTCCGTAGCACTGCGATCGTCAAATTCCTTTGCGGCCGTCACTTCTACAAAGTCATTGTAATCTTCATCGGATAAATAAAAAGCTTCTGCCGGGGGAATGGCATCGTGCCGGGTATAATAAAGCAATGAATATTCATGCAGGTAGTCCCTGGCTACCAGCTCCATGGCTATCCGGCTGTAGAAGGGTAAAGAAACCGTATGATCGGGAACAATGCCTCCTTCTTCATTCAGACCGGGTGTTCCGTCTCCGTTCCTGTGTTCGTAATCCAACGATTGCACACACCTACCGCTGGGAATGTAATATTTTGCCGTGGTAATTTTCAGGTTGGCGTTGTAACTCAGTGGTCTTATGGTCTGTACCAATCCTTTCCCAAAGGTTTTTTCTCCCACGATCACACCTCTTTTCAGGTCCTGAACGGCTCCTGCCACTATTTCGGAGGAAGATGCCGAATGGTTGTTTACCAAAACTGCCAGGGGCGTTTCCGTATCCAAAGGTTCTTCTTTTGTATAATGTTCCACATCAAACCGTTCAATCCTGCCTTTGGCAGATACCACCATAGTATTTCGGGGCAGGAAAACGGAAAGCAGTTTTACAGCTTCATCCATAAGACCGCCTCCGTTCCCTCTCAGATCCAGGACAATACCCTTAACGGGATGGTCCTCCTTCATCTTCCTGAGGGCTTTTCTTACGTCTGCGGCCCCGCCCTGGGTAAATCCGGTCATCCGTATATAGGCGATGCTATCCCGCATCATACAGGCAAGACCGACATCGGAAATATGGACTTTTTCGCGAGTTACCTTTATAGACAACGTGTCTCCGCCTTTGAGTTTTTTCACCAGAAACTCTACTTCGGTCCCGGGAGTCCCCTTCATAAGAGAACTGCATGTATCGGCACTCAGGTCTGCTACCGGACTGCCGTCTATGGCAAGAATAACGTCACCGGCAATCAGACCTGCTTTTACCGCAGGAGATCCGGCATACGGTTCGGATACCAACACGCCCTCACCGGGTCGTTTTTTGATCAATGCGCCTACGCCCCCGTAGCTTCCCGTGGTCATGATCTCAATGGATTCGTTTTCTTCTTCCGGAATGAATTCCGTGTAAGGATCCATAGTGGAGAGCATGGCCCGGATCCCTGTGTAAACCAGATCGTCCAACGCTACAGAGTCTACATAATAGAGCGATATTTCCCGCAACAGGGAATGAAAAATATCCAGGCTTTTGGAAGTGTTGAAATCGGCACTTTGGGCATTGGCCATCAGGGGCAAAATGAGTGCAAGAAGTATCGCTTTAAGCTTCATTGTTATAAATTATATATTTGACAAAATTACTACAATTCTTCTATCTTTGGGTATGGAATTGATTTTCGCCACCGGTAACGTACATAAATGTGAAGAAGCCCGAACCATACTCGGACCTTTGGTTTCAATAATTATGCCGTCATCACTCGGGTTTTCCGGAGAGATCCCGGAAACAGGTGCGACATTAAAAGAAAATGCCTTGCAAAAAGCGGCATTTATCCGGGAAAAATTCGGAATGCCCTGCTTTGCCGACGACACCGGGTTGGAAGTGGACGCTCTCAACGGGGCACCGGGGGTATACTCGGCTCGTTATGCCGGAGAAGCCTGTTCCCCTTCGGAGAACGTTAAAAAACTATTGCACCAATTGCAAAAGCAAGCGGTCAGGACGGCCCGTTTCCGTTGTGTCATTGCACTCATAAACGAAGGAAGAACGGAATTTTTTGAAGGGGTGGTTGAAGGAAAGATTATCCACACACCAAAAGGTACGGGAGGGTTCGGATACGACCCCGTATTTGTCCCGGAAGGGTATAACAAAACGTTCGCCGAATTAACGGCGACGGAGAAAAACCATATTTCGCACAGAAAACGCGCGCTCGAAAAAATGGCCCGGCAATTCAGATGATCACACCATTGACTCTTATTGTGCTCAACACCAGGGCGTACAGGGAAACAAGCCTGCTGGTGAATGCCTACACCGATATTTGGGGACGGGCCGATTTTGTGGTCAAAGGCATACGAACACCACGTCACAGGGCGGCAGCTTCCCTTTTTCATCCCCTGAGCATACTGGAGGCACAAACGTACTACAGAACGGGCAGGGAGTTGCATTCATTGAAAGAATTTCAGAAAAAATACCTTTTGGAAGGACTCTGCAGTGATGTGCGCAAAAGCAGCATAAGCCTGTTCATAGGGGAATTCTTATACAAAACGGTCAGGGAATCGGAGAAAAATCCGGCCTTGTTCCGGTTTATGGAAGAAACCGTTCTGAACCTGGACAGATCCGGTGAGGACCTGGCAGATATCCACCTGTATTTTGCAACACGTTTAGGCAGGTACCTGGGCTACGAACCCGCCCTGGAAACATATTCCCCGGAAAGGCCTTTTTTTCACATGAAAGATGCCTGCTTCCGGGAAAGTCCGGACACTTCGTTCGCGGCTTTTGACATAGAGGATTCTGCCCTGATGCAGAAGATCCTGTCTCGTACTTCGCGGGAAAAGGTACCGTTGTTTTGCTCCGGTACGCGCCGGAATCATTTCCTGAACAGCCTGATAGCCTATTACGGCTACCACATGGGGAAAAGCCCCGAGATTAAGTCCCTGGAGGTATTGCATCAGGTTTTTCTTTAGTATCTTTGTCAGCGCATGTCACTGATCAATACCGTCTATAAGCTCTATAACAAAAGACTCCTGACAGAACTGGATTATTCTTCCCAGGATCCGTTTCCCTTCCAGGAGGCTACGTTTCGTTACCTTACAGAACACGCCGTGAATACGGTATTCGGGAAAGATCACAAACTGGCTGAGATCAAAAATATTGAAACATTTCAGCAGCGCATCCCCCTTTACTCATACAACCGGATAGAACCTTATATTCAGCGCTGCCTGAAAGGAGAGGAGAATGTCCTGTGGGATAAACCCGTACAATGGTTTGCATTATCCAGCGGAACGTCTTCCGCAAAATCCAAGTTTATTCCCATGAACAGGGAAAACCTGCAGTTTTGCCATTACAAAGGCATGCTTACCATTCTTTCTTCATACGTCAGAACGTTCCCTAAATCACGACTTTTTCTGGGCAGATCTCTTACTTTGGGGGGAAACCGGCATATTGACAAAAGTATAAACACCTCCTGTTGCTACGGAGACCTCTCGGCTTTTCTGCTGATTAACACGCCGCTTTTAGCTCGTATGTTTACCACCCCCACCAAGAAGATCGGATTGATCCCGGATTTTGAATACAAAATTGAACTGGTAAGCAAGCTTATTGCACATCAAAACCTGGTCAGCTTTTCCGGAGTACCTTCATGGAATCTGATTTTAATGCGCAAAGTGCTGGAAATCACAGGGAAAGAAAACTTGAGTGAACTCTGGCCCAATATGGAACTTTTCATGCACGGCGGAATAAGTTTTGAGCCGTACCGGGTTCATTACAAAACGTTGTTCCCCGCTCCGAATATGCATTACCTGGAAACGTACAACGCCTCCGAAGGCTTTTTTGCTTTCCAGACAGATTTGAACGATCCCGGGCTGCAATTGCTTCCCAATGTGAGTGTGTTTTACGAATTCATCCCCCTGGATAAACTGGAAGCTGCACAAAACGGATCGTACACCCGGTTTCTTACGATGGACAACGTGGAAAAAGACAAACCTTACGCAATGGTTATTTCCACCAATTCGGGTTTGTGGCGCTACCTGATAGGAGACACCGTCCGTTTTACCGGTTTATACCCCCACAAGATCCGGATTACAGGCCGTACAAAACTGTTTATCAATGCGTTCGGTGAAGAATTAATGATAGAGAATGCAGAGCGTGCATTGGTACATACCTGTGAAGTCACGGGAGCCAGCGTCCACGAATATACGGTAGCTCCGGTATTTATGGATACTCAACAAAAAGGCACCCATCAATGGCTGATAGAATTTGAATCCATTCCGGCGGATCTGGAGGCATTTACCCGGATCCTGGACAGATCCCTGATGGATCAAAATTCCGATTATGAAGCCAAACGCCTGGATACCGGAACCATGGACATGCCGCGGGTAAATGTCATGAAAAAGGGTAGCTTTTACCGGTGGATGGCACTTAATGACAAGCTGGGCGGCCAGAACAAAGTCCCCCGGCTTTGGAGTACCCGCCAATACGCGGAAGATTTATTAAAGATCAATGAAGGATTGTGATATCATTGAAATGTTTCGTTTCCAGGCAAAGCACACCGGTGTGTATGCCCGTTACCTGGAGCTGCTTGGTATAGATCCCCTACAGGTACATTCAACTGCTGACATTCCGTTCCTTCCCATCCGTTTTTTTAAAACCCACGACGTATACAACGGTACGCAGCCTGCCCGGGAAGTTTTTACCAGTTCTGCAACTACCGGCATGATCCCTTCCCGTCACCCGGTAGACAGTCTGGAACGGTACGCGAAAAATGTACTGGAGATCTTCCGTTATTTTTACGGAGATCCTTCACAATATACCATCCTGGCACTGCTCCCTTCCTACCTGGAAAGAAAAGGCTCTTCCCTGGTATATATGATGCAGGTTCTCATGGAACATGCCAATGCGTCAAAAGACGGTTTTTATCTTTACAACCGGCAGTCCCTGTATGAACGCCTTCTTAGCCTGGCAGACGAAAACAAACCCGTCTGGCTTCTGGGTGTCAGTTTTGCACTGCTGGATTTTGCCAAAGAATTTACCGTCAACCATCCCGGCCTGATTGTAGTGGAAACGGGAGGCATGAAAGGAAGGGGAACCGAGTTAACCCGACAGACACTGCATGGGCGCTTAAAGGAAGGGTTTCCCCTGAGTCCCGTGCACAGCGAATATGGAATGGCCGAGTTGTTTTCCCAGGCATATTCCTGCGGTGAAGATCATTTTTTTCTTTGTCCTCCGGGTATGCAGGTCAGGATCCGGAACCTGCAGGATCCTTTCATGGAAGAATCAGACGGTCGGCGCGGCGGCATCAACATCATTGATCTGGCGAACCGGCATTCCTGCTCTTTTATAGAAACGGAAGACCTGGGGTTCCGCCTCGCCGACGGACGCTTCCAGGTCCTGGGAAGGATCCCCGACGCCGAACGCCGGGGATGCAATATGCTTATTGATACTTACTGAACAAGTCTTCTATCAGGGCAGTATAGTCATCTGCCAGTTCCTGATCCTTGTTTACTTTAAGAATATCATTCACATGCACAAAGGTGCTGATGGCCGATTCGGCATCCGTTGAGGACAGGAACCCTCCTTTGAACGGACTCAGGAAGTACTCTATGGCCAAATAGGTTTCATCCAGGAATGGGACCGCAAGAGCCCTGGCTTTATCCGGTTTTTCCAGGAAATAATACAACTCTATGGCCTCCATTACCCCGACTTCGTTCAGGGATGGCTGCACAACATAATTCAACGGATACTGTTTCATAACCTCTATCCCTTTATCAAGCAAAGCTTCCGCCTTTTCCGGCTTCCCTTCCAGGATCAAAGCTTTGGCTACCTGTGTATACATCTGCCTTACGGCCTGCTGCACCAGGTATAAGTAAGTAACGTGGTAATCCAGCAATACATCCGGCTGGTCCATCCTTCCCCAACGGTATACGTCCATAAGTAACGTGTAGAGTTTGTCGGTATCCATATAAGGCACATCCCCGCTTAATGTATCCACTTTAAAAGGCATCAGTTTATAGGCCATCCCGTCAAAACGCAAATAATCCCTTATCCCTATGTTCAGGTCCCCCCCCCTGGAAACCATGTATATAGGTCTGTCCCATTGGTAGTTGGCCAGCAGGTCCAGGAACATCATTTCCACTTTCATAAGTGTATGTTTGTTTTCGGGAATATCCAGATCCATATATTCGGGAATCAGATGTGCGTCTCTGGGCGCAACGATACCGTTGGCCAGGACATTCTCTTTATTGACCGGAATACGCAATTTACGCGCCGGCAGGTAATTGATCATCGTGCCGTCTGCCAATTGAATTTTCGCCTTGGGATTGCCCATTACGCTAACGGCCTGTTTGGCAGAAACCCGGTCGGTAACGCGCTCGTACACCGGCAAGATCTCGTTGGTCCCGTACAGATACGATTCACGTGGAATGGAAAATACCAGCGGGGCCGATTTGTAGGTCCTCCATTGCATTTGATCAATATACCAGTCGGTTCCCAACAAAGAGGTGTTCAGCACCCTTACATCTGTGCGGATCCCTTCCACCTCCTGCGCATACCACAACGGGAAAGTATCGTTATCCCCGTGGGTCACGATGATGGCATTCTGATCTTCATCACAGGTATTCAAAAAATTGTAGGCAAAATCACGGGCCGTATAACGGCCGCTGCGGTCGTGATCGTCCCAGTTCTGCGCCAGCATCTGGAAAGGAACGAACAGGCACAGTGCTGAAGCCAGCCCTCCGGCAATGGTCTGAGGCAGTTTTTTCCGTAAAACATGGAACAACGCCATTACACCCAGACCGACCCATATTGAAAATGCGTAAAAAGACCCGGCGTAAGCATAATCGCGTTCACGGGGCTGGTATGGTGGCTGGTTCAGGTATACGACAACGGCCAGTCCTGTCAGAAAAAACAACAAGAAGGTGATCCAGGCATTCCGTTTGTCTTTGGATACCTGGTATACCAAACCCATTATGCCCAGTAACAAAGGCAATAAGTAATAATGGTTTTTCCCTTTGTTGTTCTTAAGCATATCCGGAGCCATATTCTGATCCCCCAGACGCGCCTTGTCCAGGAACCCGATGCCGCTCTCCCAGTTACCCCGTATGGGGTCTCCCGGAATGGTTCCCTGTATATCGTTCTGGCGACCGGCGAAATTCCACATGAAATAGCGCCAATACATGTAATTTACCTGGTAATCAAAGAAAAAGAGCAGGTTGTCCCCGAAGGAAGGCATGTTTTTCCCGTCCGAGTTGAGTTTTCCGCTGCCCGAGTTGTACGAGTCGTAAAACGAGGCATGCGTTTCCCGTTTGCTCCACATACGGGGAAAGAACATTTTATCCGAGTCTTTGTATACAGGCACTTCCGGACCTTTTACCCGTGCATAGCGGCCATCCAGTTTTACCGTTTGTTTTGTGGCTTTCCACGTATCGTAAGGAGAGTTATAAATCCCATCATATACCAGAGGCGAAGATCCGTACTGCTCCCGTGCCAGGTAACGTCCCAGGGCAAAAGGATTGTCCGGCTGGTTTTCGTTAGTGGGTGTGTTGGCGCTTGAACGGATCACCACCATGGCAAAAGACGAATACCCTATGATGATCACTGCCAGACAAAGCAGTATGGTGTTCCATAGCACTTTGCCTTTTTTATGCGTGGCCAGTACTCCCCAGAATACAGCAGCCGTCAGCAACAGCACAAAAAACAACATCCCGGTATTGAAAGGCAACCCGAAGACATTGACAAACAACATGTCAAACCACCCGGACACCTTGGGAAGCCAGGGGATGACCCCGTAAAGTATAAGCACAATGATCACGACGGAAACAAGGAGCGTTTTAATGGCCCCTTTCCAGGTAAATGGGTACTTTTTGTAAAAATAGATAAAGACCAAAGCCGGGATGGTTAGCAGGTTCAGCAGGTGAACTCCAATGGAAAGTCCCATCAAATAAGCGATCAGCACTATCCACCGGTTAGCGTGGGGTCGGTCGGCGTTTTCTTCCCATTTAAGCATGGCCCAGAAAACAGCAGCCGTAAAAAGGGAAGACATTCCGTATACCTCGGCTTCAACGGCTGAAAACCAGGCTGTATCGGAAAAAGAATAAACCAGCGATCCTACAGCGGCAGCCCCCCATATTGCAACAGCGCTCCCTGTTTTCAAAGGAATCCCCTGTACTTCCAGCAACCTTCTTCCAAGGTGGGAGATGGTCCAGAACAGGAACAGTACGCAGAAAGCAGAGGCCAACGCACTCATGGCATTGATCAGCATGGCAGCCTGCTGGTCGCTCCCGAACATGGAAAACAACCGGCCAAACAACTGGTACGTGGGGTTTCCGGGGGGGTGCCCTACTTCCAGTTTATAGGAAGAAGCTATAAATTCACCGCAATCCCAGAAACTGGCTGTCGGTTCTATGGTCGCCAGATATACGGCGGCTGATAGGGCAAAGACCACCCATCCAATCAGGAGGTCAGTTCTTTTGAATGTCCTTGTTTCCATACCACAAATGTATGGTATTTTTTTTACCTTTACCGTTGATTTTGCCTGAAAATTATGGATTACATTGTATTGGGACTCGTTGTTTGTTTTTGTTTTATCCTCATTTATACACGAACACCCCTTGCATTGTTGTTGACGGGGTGTTTCCGGTACAATATTTCCACGGAAAACGAAGAACAGGGAAACATCCGTTTTTCCCGTAACATTCTTTGTTTTTTCATTATGGCCGTTCTCTCTTTTTTTATTTCCTTCCATGATCAGTTGCTCATCCCGTTGCCCGTCCCTTTACAAGGCCTGTCAGGGCCCCTTGTATTTGGGGCAGTTATGGGCCTGTTTTGCATTTGGTTTTTATTTAAAGTATTTATTATAAGAATCATAGGATGGACTATAGATGCCCCGGCTTTTATGAATTTTTTAGGTCGTACGGGACAGGATTTTTGTATCCTTACAGGATTTGTATTTCTTCCGTTCCTGATACTTTTTGGTTCCTTTAACGATCTGTCTGGCAAGGCGGTAATTATTACGGCGGCCGTGATCATCTCCGCCGGCTATATTATCTATGCCTTACGTTGTATAAGGATTTTTCTTGCAGCCGGTTATTCGCTTTTTTTCTGGATTTTGTATCTTTGCATCCTTGAACTGGTACCCTTCGGAGTATTAATTCATTATGTTGCGGGGATATGAAAATGAAAATCAAGAACATACTAATTTCACAACCAACACCAAACGGATGTTCCCCCTACGTAGAAGTCATTGACAAATTTGGTCTG
>Ga0172380_10004522_pt1 | contig 17782 bp, 13 predicted proteins | sample Leawe162metaG_FD_119747 | JGI IMG/M metagenome (GOLD analysis project Ga0172380, IMG submission 119747) | Leachate microbial communities from a municipal landfill in Southern Ontario, Canada - Leachate well 162 metaG | ecosystem: Engineered > Solid waste > Landfill > Unclassified | place... | reverse complement strand
AGTTTTGTTATTAATTGCGGTAATTCCCCTTAATTTATCAGCTTGGGGAGATAAAGGACATAAATTAATTACGGCGCACTCATTAGAATTCTTAAAAACTAAGATAAATCTTCCTGATTCAATAATAAAAGAAATCATCACTCGTTCGGTGGATCCCGATAATAGAAAGAAAGATGACCCAACTGAGTACCCAAAACATTTTATCGATATAGATTTCTTCCCGGAATATTTGAAAGGTCAAATAGTTCTTAACCGTGAAGAATTAAAATCACGTTATCCCGATAGCGTTCTTGTAAAGCAAGGTTACTTACCTTGGGCTACTTTGGATACATATGAAAAATTAGTCGATGCGTTTAAATCCGGTGAGAAAGAAAAAATAGTTCTCTATCTTGCTGATTTATCTCATTATGTAGCCGATGGTCATCAAGCAATGCATGCAACTATCAATTACAATGGTCAATTAACGGGTCAGAAGGGAATTCATTTTAGGTATGAAATCGAAATGGTGGATTATTATTTGGATGAGATTATAAAGGGTTTAGTAAAATTTGATGTTGGTACCGTGCAAAAAGAAGATTTAGAATATAAAATTTTCGATTATATTAATGAATCGAATACTTACGTGGAATTGGTCCTAAGTGGTGATAAATTCGCATCTAAAGAGAAAGATAAGTATTATGAATTGCTTTGGAATAGAACAAAGTATATAACAATTGAATCGATAAATAGTGCGGCAAAAGCATTGGCAGATATTATAAATAGCGCCTATATAGAAGCCGGAAACCCCGAATTGAAATTTTAATATTTCATTAAGAGAATTTTCTTTGCAGCATTTGTGAAGCTTTATTATAAACAGTATCGACATTCAATTCTTTTATACATTTGAATTGAATGTCGGTACGGCTGCAAGTCAATGGTCGTGGTGAATAGAAAAAGCAGGGGGAGCATTCTAATTCCAAACTCGCAATTTCATAATTTGTTTTCCACGGATATATATAATTTTTGTTGGTTGGTCCTATAATAGCAACAACGTCTCTCTTCATTGAGGCGGCTGTGTGCATAAGACTCGAATCATTAGTAATAAATAAATCTACTTTTTCTATTACTGCGGCTGTTTGAGTGAAAGTATTTGTATCTACCGAAAAGGCATACCCCGATTTAATTTTATCTATTACACCATTCTTCAGTTCCATCTCATCAGGTCCGCCAAATAATAATATTTTAGCATCGAAATTTTCAATCAATCGATTGCCAAGTTCAGCAAATTTTTCAATCTCCCACCTTCTTTTTTCATGATTCTTAAGTGTATTGCATCCCGGATGAAAACCGATTAATAATTGATTCTCTTTCTCTTTTATTTTTGAAACAAATTGATTTGCGAATTCAATCTCATCGGAATTAAGAATAATTTTCAATCCTTCTATCTCGTTCTCTTTCGCTCGCGTTAATCTCTCAATAAGTTTTACATTCTCTTCAACGTTATGAACCGAATCATCCTCTTTGACGGTAACATTATTTAAAAATCCAAGTTCTTTAAAATTACTTCTTAGATATTTTATCCCTGCTCGTTTAGGTGCGCCGATTAAAAGGCTAATTAAATTATATTCCATCCTATTTGAAGGATAAACATTAATAATGGCATCGTAATTATTTTTGCGAAGCTGCATTACAAATTTGATGGAATCTAATTTGGGATTCTTAAGAAAATCAAAATAATGAATTGTGTTTATTTCAGGAAGGCGTTCATAGATATCTTTTACGCCTTTAAACATGATAAGAGCATCTATTTGAGCAGATGGAATAGTTTTTTTTAGGAATGATAATGCGGGAGTGAACATTAAAGCATCCCCAATTCCTGATAGAGCGATTACTAGGATTTTTTTCATTAGTAGTAATAAAAAGCATCCCGCTTGTGCGGGATGCTTTCGAGATTATTTATTCTTGTTTTCTAAATATTTCGTGTTTTGTGATTTTTCGTTTTCATATTTCTGAATAAGCATCTTTATGTTTTGTGATTCATGTGGAGCAATAGTCATTAAAGAATTTAATAACTTTGTTGCCTCATCATACATTTTTAAATTCTCATAATGAGTAAGCAATAAATCATATGGATTATACCAGCTAGAATAATCAGAAGGATTAACTTCCAATTTTTGTTTTGCTTCTTCTATTACTTCTTTGGCATATGATTCATACTGAGCATTAGCATGAGCACTAAACAATATCTTAGCAACGTCATGTTTAATCCTATAATCCATCGGAATTATAGCACGAGGAATTTTTTGTTCCATCTTATCTAATACATTCACTGCTTCTTGATTATTCTGCTGTTGATTAATGTAATTGAGTGCTAATCTAATGAATCCATTTCTATAATTTTGAGTTAAGCGGACATGGTTCTCATCATAGAAAATATCAGGATTATTAAGACCACGGAACTTAAATCCTGGTTGATAAGTTTTACTGTAGTCTTTTGGTTCATCTAAGAATTGTTTTCTCATTATATCTACATCAATATATTCCATTCCTGAACGAGAGACTAATTTCTTAGGAGTTACACGCATCGCCATACCTTCCATTTGAAGATAATCATCAAGTCCAAGCTTGCTATCATCAGAAACAGTTACAGCATAATAAACTGGACGCTTCCATTGAGCATTAAGCAAAATATCTAGAACAACAATATCTTGCGTTCTGATAGCTTTTATATCTCCGAATTGAATTGTATTATTCATCTTCCATTTCATAAATCCGGTAGCGGTAGTAAGTGAATCTTTGATGTCCCAATTTTTAATGGTCTCTGCATCGATAGGTATCTTCATATCTTGCGGAGAGAAACGTTCAGGTCCGATATTATCAATCTGTTCATCAGTCAGCGATAGTTCCACTTTAGCAGCACCATAAGGAGAAGTGTTTTTGAGTTGTTTTATATACCACGGTGTATTTAATAAACTTAAGTTTGCCACCCTAACATCACGTCTTACACCCTCAACATCTTGTAGATACCAAAGTGGGAATGTATCATTATCTCCATTTGTAAAAAGGATAGCATTTGGTGCGGCACTTTGGAGCATGTTATATGCGTAATCCCATGGTACGAAATTATCAGATCTATTATGCTCGAAAAAATTCACTGCAAGCATATTAACCGGAATTAAAATTACGCCAAGAGAAAGGGCTGAAATCTGCAACCATTTCACTGCTGGTTTATTGGCGAATGATTCTGTAATTAGTTCAAAAATTCCCCTTGTACCAAGTGCGATCCAGATTGAGAATACAAAGAATGCACCGACATAAAAATAATCTCTTTCGCGCGGCTGCGGCTCCTGTTGGTTCTGATAGAAAGCCGTCAGATAACCGAGGAAGACAAACATCGTCAGGAATACTGCCCCCATTTTCCAATCTTTTTTGAATTGATAATAAACCCCAAAGAGTGCTATTAAAAATGGTATTGCCCAATATTTAGTTATGTCAACTCCTACATCCTGGTATGTCGAAACTCTACCGATATAATTCCACATTAGGTAACGGTTAAACATATGGTCCATCTGATAATTCCAAGCGAAATCTAAATCACTAGAGTAATTGGTGAATACACCTTGTTGATGAGGTTCCATCGTAAATCTTCTTTTGAAGGTAGGGAAATCACCGTACTGCTCACGATTAATATAAGACTCTAGTTCAGAGAAAGTCTTGGGGCTATTCATATTAATTGGCGGCTCTTGATTGGCGCGAATGATAATCATTGCCACAGAAGTAACTCCGAGCAACGCAAAGAAGAATGCCTTAAAAACAAAATTGAAAGTCGGTTTTTCTTTCTTCTTACTCCAATAAATTCCAAATCCAAGAAGCGCAAACATAATTACGATAACCATTGTATCTACTACGGTATTATTACCACCGATAGAAGAGATAAATTTAGGAACATATTTTACCATTCCGGGATAAACGGCAACAAGAGAAATTCCACCAATTACAATGGGAATGTAAAATGAATTTCTTTGGAAAATCTTTTTATAAAATGCGCCCATATAAAGAGCGGATACCGCAATAAATATTAATAAATATTTTTGGTCTATCTGTTTAAACATATCCTGCGAAGGAGCAGCAGCATCTGTTTCAGACATCCACATTAACATTGCAACTACAATTATTAATCCTACATGCCCAAGGAAAATAAATCCTGTTTTCTTTAATGTTTCTTCATCTGTTAAATATTTTCTAAAGATAACAACCATTGCAACAGGTACACTTGCTAAAACTGCCATTAAATGGACGCCTGTGGAGAGACCTAACAAATATGCAATTAATAATAAATATTTTTCATTATCAGGTTCGTCAGCATTTTCATTCCATTTAACCATAAGCCAAACAACGAATGCAATAAAGAATGTAGAAAGAGCATAAACTTCTGCTTCAACTGCATTAAACCAGAATGTATCACTGAAACCTAATGAAAGAGCACCAATTGCAGCAGCTATAAAAGTACCTAATGCATCCATTAAATTATTATATACTTTTCCTTTATAGTTTTCAATTAGCTTGATCGCTATTAGATAAAGGAAGAGTACAGCAAAAGCCGATGATAAAACAGAGATTGCATTTATTCTTGAACCGATATTTTCTGTGAATGGAATCATCGAAAATATTCTTCCAAGAATAATGAAGAAAGGTGTTCCGGGAGGGTGAGGTACTTGCATCGAATATGAAGACGCTATAAACTCACCACAATCCCAAAATGAAACTGACGGCTGAACTGTCATAAAATATACAGCCGCCGCTACTGTAAATACTGCTAATCCAATAAAATTCTGGAGTCTCTTAAAATTCATTATACCACCGGGAATTGATTTAATTTATTATTAATTATCTGTTTCTGGTTTTTTGAAAAGATGATCGAAATTCATTTTAGCCCTATTAACGTGATACTTCTCGTATAAATTCATTAGTCTTTCAAAAGATAATTTATCTAAATCCTCATCATCCTTATGTCTTTTAACTAACATTTTATAGTCGTCAAGCTCTTTCTTCTCAAATTTCTTTTCATACTTTTTAAGAATTTCGAAATATCTCTTTTGATCGAAAAAAGTCATTTGTGTTATTCTCTGAAAATATATATCCCAAAAGTTAATTAATTTTTGTTATAATATATAGTATAAAAAAAGGGAATATCAATGCAGTTATACAAAAGCTACAAACCGATTGTTTCTATCGTCTTACCAACTTACAATAGAGGCAAATTAATCGAGAGACCGATTGACTCAGTTCTTAAACAAACTTTTGAAAATTGGGAGCTAATTATCGTTGATGACGGGAGCGATGATGATACATATTCATTGGTTAATCGATATCTTATGAAAAACGAGAAGATACGTTACTTAAAGCAAACGAACCGTAAGCCACCTTTAGCTTTTAATACCGGTATACAAGCCTCAATCGGCGAATATGTTACTTTTATCGGAAGCGATGATGAATATAAATCAAATCATTTGGAAACTCGCTTAAATTATTTTAAAGAAGATAAATCATTAGATTTTGTTCATGGCGGATTGGAAGTAATCGGACGACCCTTCGTAAAAGATAAAAATGATCTTAGCCGTGAGATTGCAATTTCTGATTGCGTCGCAGGGGGAACTTTCTTCGGGAAAAGAGAATTATTTTTAAGTCTGGGCGGATTTCAAGATATAAAATATAGCGATGATTCAGATTTTTATGAAAGATTACTCAAAACCGATTATAAGATTAAGAAAGTTGATGACCCAACTTATATCTATTATAGAGATACAGAGGATAGTATCTGTAATACAATAACATAATGTTAGATTGTATATTTCTCTAATATATCCTGTGGGATTCTGACCGGTTTGCCTGACTCGATTGATACTAAGGAAAAATTTGCTTTACCTTCGGCTGCAATTTTCTTAGTGTCTTTTCTTATTATCCAATAATTAATTCTTACTTGTGCTCCACTGATCTCTAAAATTTGAGTTTGGATAATTACATGGTCGCCCAAAAAGAGCGACCGTTTATAATCTATTGAAATTGAAGTAGCAACCCAAGTATAACCACGCTTTAAGAATTCATCCATTGGTAATTTATAATCTTTTGCCATCTGATCGAATCGAGCGAATAAAAGGTAATCAAGATATTTAGTCATATGAACATGATTATTCATATCAATATCGTCAGGGCGTACTAATAATTCTGATTCAAATTTTGAATAAAGCTTTTCTTTATTTGTCATCTATTCTTTATTAAGTTTTGTGTATAGGAAATAGAAAGCCGCTGTTAATAAAACTATAGAAATCACTTGAGCTATTATAGGTGTAGAAATAAGCTCACCATTTATCCAGCCCATATTCAGAAACAATCCCTTTGCAGAATAATAAAATGCTTTACTTATTAAAATACTTCCGAAAGCGGCAAAAAGAATATTCTTCATTACTTTTGCCAAAATGAAAAAAGCAAATATATTTATTGCAAGTTCACTTGCAATGAGTATCGATTTTAGTAGATAGGGGTGCGATGATACTACTAGCGAAATAAATGGAAGAAGTAAAGCTAAGACAATAGAATTATTTCGATTTGTATATAAAATTGATAAAAGTACAATAATTCGCATCGGCTCTGCATAATAAAGAGGAACAGAGAACATGTGAGAAATTGAAGGTACTAATAAAAATAGACCCACCATGAGAAAATCAATGACAGCAAATCTAGCTAAATTAAATTTTCTGTCAATTATTAATGAATTTTGCATATAAATCTCCGATATTTCTTGAATGCAATATAATATATTAATATCTTATTTAAAATAAATTTTCAATATTGGTGCAAATATGAAAAGAAGAGACTTTATAAGCAAGGGAATTGTTGGCGGAATCGCTGCAGGTTCACTTTTATCGATACCCGGATTTTATTCTAAAGCAATTGCAAGACCTTCGGGGGTGCAAAAAACTGATTACGATTTGGTGGCAATTAAAAATGGTGAACCGGAAGTTATGTTCGATGCTGCTATTAAAGAGCTCGGGGGAATTGGAAAATTCGTTAAAAAAGGGCAATCTGTTGTTATAAAGCCGAATATAGGATGGGACGTAGTTCCCGAAAAGGCTGCTAATACTAATCCTAAATTAATAAAGAGAATTATTGAACATTGTTTTAATGCTGGTGCTAAAGATGTTTATGTTTTTGATCACACTTGCGATGATTGGAAAAGATGTTATTCATCGTCCGAAATAGAGAAATATGCAAAAGATGCAGGAGCAAAAGTCGTACCCGGTAATACAGAATCCTATTATCAGGAAGTAGCAATACCGAAAGGTAAATCGCTTAAGAAAGATAAGGTTCATGAATTAATTCTAAGTTCGGATGTTTTTATAAATGTACCTGTTCTAAAGAGTCACGGCTCTGCTCGTCTAACCATGTCAATGAAAAATCTAATGGGAATTGTTTGGGATAGAGGCTATTGGCATAGAAATGATTTACATCAATGTATTGCTGATTTTCCAACGTTCCGAAAACCTGACTTAAACATAATTGATGCTTATGCGGTAATGAAACAGAATGGTCCTCGTGGTGTTTCGCTTGCAGATGTTGTTGTAATGAAATCACAAATTATATCTACTGATATCGTGGCAGCTGATGCTGCAGGAGCAAAATTATTTGGTCTCGAACCGACAGATATTCTTCATATTAAATATGCTTCTCAATTAGGATTAGGGAATATCGATTTAACTAAACTCAATATTAAGAGACTTGTCGTATAAAAATTGAAAAAGTTAAATTCTCTAAAAATATTTCGGATAATTCTTTCGGTAGTTTTTTTCGTGCCAATACTAATTGCATTTCTCGATCTGGCTGATCTTGTGCCGCATGATATGAAATTGGTGTTTACCAACATTCAATTTATTCCTGCGTTCTTGAATTTTGTTCAGAATCCTATTACAGCTTCTGTAATATTTTTATCATTGATCGGAATTACTTTTTTATTCGGTCGTATTTATTGCTCTAGTATCTGTCCTCTCGGTATCTTACAAGATATTGTTTATTATTTCGTTCTCAAGATCAATAAGCGAAAAAGATTTCTTTACGAAGACCCCAAAAATATTTTTAGATATTCTATTCTTATTGTTTCAGTAGTGCTTTTTTTCGCGGGTAGTATTCTTTTACTAAATCTCTTAGACCCATACAGCTTATTTGGGAAGATAAGTGCAAATTTATTGCGCCCTGTGGCGATGATTATAAATAATGGTGCTGCGTCAGTATTAACTTCATTCGATATTTATATGCTTTATCCTGTTGATATATTCTTTCATCTACCTGTATTTCTTTTCTCACTTTCTATGCTTGCTTTTATCATTTGGCTCGTTACAAAAAAGGGAAGATTATATTGTAATATGATTTGCCCTGTTGGCACTTTTCTTGGGTTAATTTCACGCTTCTCGATTTTCAAAATTAGAATTGTAGAAGATGACTGTACAAGTTGTAAAGTTTGCGAGAAAAAATGCAGAGCGATGTGCATCGATAGTAAAGGGCAATTAATTGATTATTCAAGATGTGTAGATTGTTTTGATTGTATTTCTGCTTGTTCTTCTAAAGCAATTATTTTTTCAGCAGGGAATCCGTTTGCTAAAGAGACCGTTGCTAAAACTGATAGTAATGAAATGAAAAGCTCAGAATCTTCTAGTGTTGCAGTAGATATTTCTAAACGCGATTTCGTAAAAACAGTAATCGCGAGTTTTACGATTCCGTCATTGATTCTAAGAGCAGGTGAAACTCCGAAAGTTTATAAAAATTCTACCATTGCGGAAGATAAAAATTATTTAGTAACACCTCCCGGTTCGAGAAGTATAGAACATTTCAATGATTATTGTACTGCATGCAATCTTTGTGTTACAGCTTGTCCGACTAAAGTTTTACAGCCTACTTTTATTGAATATGGAATTTTTAATGTATTTCAACCAAAGATGGATTATCATAAAGGGTTCTGTAATTTTGAATGCAAAATTTGCAGCGATATCTGTCCGACTGATGCTATAATAAAAATTAATTCACTTAATGAAAAGAAATTAGTACAAGTTGGCATAGCGCATTTTATTAGAGAAAATTGTGTAGTAATTACGCAAGGAACAGATTGCGGAGCATGTAATGAACATTGCCCAACAAAGGCAGTGAAGATGGTTCCTGAAGATAAATTATTAGTGCCAAAAATGGAAGAAGATTTATGCATCGGGTGCGGTGCTTGCGAACATGCCTGCCCAACAAAACCTTATAAAGCAATATATGTAGATGGAAATCCTTTCCATAAAGTTGCAAAAAAACCGGTTGTTGAAAAACAGAAAGTAATTGATACTACCGAAGATTTTCCATTCTAATTAACCAACTTAATATGTTAGGGAACTTATTCCTGTAATTAATGGTATTATTTTTTGAAAATACTTGCGATAAATATTCGTAAATTAATTTTCTTATTTGTAAAAATTAATTAATTGTTTCATAAATCATGCAGATCAGCAGGAGTTGCAATGAAATTCTTTAAAATATTTGTTGTTATTTTACTAATGACAATCACATTAAATGCTCAAACAAAAAAGGAACAAAAAATGAAGTTAGTTTCAGAACAAGATAGTATTAGTTATAGTATTGGTCAGAGTATCGGTAAAAATCTTTCAGATCCAAGTTTTGATTTAAATTATGAGGCAGTTGTTGAGGGTATTAAAGATGCTATGGTAAACCATACTTCGATTATGGCAGAAGAAGATATGAATAAAGTGATGACCACTTTTAATAATAAAATTATGTCTAAAAGAAATGCAGTAGTAAATGAATTAAAAGAGAAAAATGCAGCACTTAGCCAAGCATTTTTAGAAGCAAATAAACAAAAGGAAGGTGTAACAGTTCTTCCTGACGGTCTTCAGTATAAAGTGATTACTACTGGTACCGGTGTCTCTCCTCTTGCAACCGATAAAGTAAAAGTACACTATAAAGGAACATTAATTACAGGTGAAGAATTTGATAGCTCATATAAAAGAGGCGAACCAACTGAATTTGGTGTAAACCAAGTAATTAAAGGATGGACAGAAGCTCTTCAATTAATGAAAGTGGGCGATAAATGGGAATTATTTATTCCTGCTGAATTAGCTTATGGCGAAAACGGTGCCGGTCAAATGATTGGACCAAACTCAGCATTAGTTTTTGAAGTAGAATTATTAGAGATAGTAAAATAATTATTATTAATTCCTCCCCTGACTGATAGGTAAGGGGAGGAGTTTAATTGTGATTATATTTTAACCTTCACAACAATTTTTCTTACATCAGTTTTTTCGTCTGCATCAATTCCAGGCATATGAGAATCGCCCGGAAAAACCATCACAAAATAACCCGCTGTTAATTCAAGGAAATTTCCTCTTCCTTCAAAAAACATTATATCATTTTCAACTGAATATTCGGCTGTCACAGCAGTCATCTCTTTTAAATTAGAAAATCCAAATTTTTCTTTTCCCTTTAGAATCAATTGAATATCGAGATAATTTTTATGAGCTTCCCATCGTCCATTCAATAAATCCTTTGATTTATATTCACTTACTAATGCAAAAGAATTTTCTCCATCGATTTCATGCTTGCCAATTTCTAAAGCAAAAAGATCTTTTTTACGTAAAAAATCAAATGCCTTTTCAAGGTTCGGATTAATCGCTAAATAAAGATCGCTATTATTAATTAAGTCGTAAATCATATTATCCTCTTAGTTTGCGTAAAAATTAATTGATGATGGATATTTTTTAGAAAAATAAACACGATTATTTACTTTTTGAAAATCTTCTTCATTTGCTTCTCTGACGTTCATAAATTTATTTGGATTCCGATCAAAGAATGGAAAGAAACTGCTTTGTATCTGCACTTTTAATTTATGCCCCGCTTTGAAAGTATGATTAACATCATTCAAATTAATTTTTACAAGTGTAGGTTCATTTGGTTTGAACGGTTCAGGGTTCTCTTTATTGTTCCGGAATTTACCACGCATCATTTCATAGCGGACTAACTGATTGTAATTACCAAACTCAACCGTTACACCTTCGATTTTTTTCGAACTGCTAGTATCTGGATAAACATCAATGATTTTGACTAACCAATCCGAATCTGTTCCTGAAGTCGATACAAATAGGTTTGCTGTAATAGGACCTGCTAATTCTAAATCGTTTCCTAAAATATCAGTTTCAAACTCAACTACATCGGGACGAGTAGATGCAAATCTCTGATCTTCGATCATAAAAGTACGATTATAAAATCCTCTTGAATCTTGGAATGTTGCTGTATAAGGAACAGGATTAGCCGGATCATTAACATATTCTACAAAACCCTTTTTATCTTTAGTTACACCGGATAATTTTGGAAGTAGCTTTTCATTGCCTGCGAAAAACAGAGTATCAACTTTTGTAGTGGCTGGATATTTATCAAATTTATACCACTTATTTTCACCTGTGCGGAATACTGTGGCTTCTGCAATTTTGTTTTCGCCGATTCCTTTTAGATAATAATTAAAAAATGGATAAATAATACTATCGTTATAATAAGCACCTGTTTTGGAATCGAAAGAAATATCACCAAGCTTTTCTCCGTCTCCTCTCGACCAACCGCCATGCACCCAAGGACCCATAATGATTGAACTGTTTGCATTGGGATCATTTTTTTCTATTGTCTTATAAATATTAAGGGGTCCGTACAGATCTTCTGCATCGAACCAGCCGCCCACGATTAAAACTGCAGGTTTAATATTCTTTAGATGTGGTAAAATGTTTCTTGATTGCCAAAATGAATTATAAACTTCATTCTGCATTACCTGATTCCAAAATGGTCTTATATTATTATAATATTTAGCATTTATATTTTTCAATGGTCCGAGATTCATAAAAAATTTATATGCATCAGGGGAATCATAACTAACGCCTCTCTGCCAATCTTGTGAAGGTACAGTCCTTGGAAGATCAAAAGAATTGAAAAAATTAAACGCCATCAGCAAACTGAACGCTCCATTATGATGCATATCATCGCCCACGAACCAATCAGAAATTGGAGCTTGCGGAGAGACTGCTTTCAATGCAGGATGGGCATCAATTGCAGACATAATTGCATAAAATCCGGGATATGAAATGCCCCATATACCAACGTTACCATTATTATTTGCAACGTTCTTTACTAACCAATCGATAGAATCGTAAGTATCTGTATTCTCGTCAATATCGGTTTTATTTTTTTTATTTGGAATGTAGGGACGCATATTTACGTATTCGCCTTCGGACATAAATTTACCTCTAACATCTTGAAAAACAAAAATAAATCCATCCTTATCAAATTGTGAAGATGGACCAAATTGGTTCGGGAATTTGTCTTCCCCATAAGGACCGGCTCGATATGGTGTTCGTTGCATAATCATTGGATATTTCTTAGATTGATCTTTTGGTGAATAAACAGCAGTAAATAATTTTACTCCGTCTCTCATCTCTATCATATATTCTTTTTTAGAATAGTTATCTTTTAAGAATGTGCTACCTTGCGGGTAGCAGGAAGATATAGCAACAACAAAGACAATTAGAAAAACGAGTTTTCTCATTTTACTCCCCCTTATGTTTTAGATAATTTTCTGCTTCATTTAATTTATTTATATCCCCAATATCGAACCAATAATTCTGTGAATGATTGTAGCCGATAATTTTTTTAATTTTTATAACTTCGAGATAAGTAGTAATTAAAGAGAAAACATCACTACAAGGTAAATAATTAAAAATATCAGGGGATAGAATTTGTATTCCACTGAATGCGTACTGCTTTAAATTTCCTTCGATGGGAATAATTTTTTCGCCGGTTTTAATATTCTCCCATCCGCATAGATAAAGCTCTTCATTAAATAGTAGATAACGTGATGAACTTCTTTCTAATATGGCTAAAGTGGCTATTGCACTTTTACTATTATGGTATTCGAGCATATCATTAAAATTAATATCAGTAATAATATCAACATTCTGCACTATGAACGGTTTCTCATCATCAAAGAACGAAGCGACTTTTTTTAGTCCTCCGCCTGTATCTAAAGGGCGATTTACCTCGTGCGAAATCTCAATTCTAATACCAAAATTATTCTTTGCCTTTAAAAAACTAATTATTTGTTCAGCAAAATGATGAACATTGATTATTATCTCTGAAACGTCATTATTTATTAAATGCTGGATTATGCGCTCTAAGTTCACTATTCCATTTACCTTAACTAAAGCTTTTGGAATTTTATCAGTAATAGGTTTTAACCTCGTACCATATCCGGCAGAGAGAATTAGGGCTTTCATTGCGGAAGATTTGTATGAGTTAATTCAGAAGCAAACCCATATTTTTCTAATAAATGTGCTTTAGTTTTCTCTGCGAAATAAACCGAACGATGTTGACCGCCTGTGCAACCAAAATTTATCATCAGGTGATCAAATCCTCTTTCAATATAATTATCAACTGCTTGATCTATAATTGAGAATACGTTTGATTTGAATCGTTCCACTTTTGGATCACTTTCTAAAAAATCAATTACCGGTTGGTCTTTACCACAAAGCATTTTAAATTCTTCTTGTCTCCCCGGATTATAGAGGCATCTGCAATCGAAAACAAATCCGCCTCCATTTTCAGATTCATCTACAGGAATACCTTTCTTATAGGAAAAACTTGTTAATTGTATTTTCAATTTTGTCTCTTTTTTTTCTTTAAATAAAAATTTAGCTACATCTTCTGAATCTTTCATTTTACTTATAACCGATATCAAATAAGAAATCGGATTATCACTCGGAAGTTTTGATATAATAAAATCCAGATTATTAAGCGCATAAGGAATGCTTTTTAAGAAATGTTCCTTCCTTTCAAAATAACCTCTATAACCATAAGCCCCGAATGCCTGAAGTAATCTGATTAAAGCAACATAATAATAATCTGATTTAAATTGTTCATTATCGATGGTCTCATAACTAGCCGCCACAGATAAATAATATTCTAATAAATATGATTTAGTTCCATTTGTTAGATTTGCCTTAGCATCGAATAAAAGTGAAGCAACATCATACTGAAGAGGTCCGCGTCTTCCACCTTGATAATCAATAAAATATAATTCACTATCCTTAACCATTATATTGCGTGATTGAAAATCTCGGAACATAAAATAATCATTCTTTATACTCATGATAATATTAATCAGGGTATTAAAATCATTTTCCAATAATTGTTCGTCAAAAGAAACGTTCACTAATTTCAGGAAATAATACTTAAAATAATTCAAGTCCCATAATATAGATTGATAGTCGAAAGATTCTCTTGGATAACATTTCTCAAAATCGATTTTTTCTGTATCAAGCAATTGGAATTGAATTAATTTATTAAGAGCAATTTTATAATTGCGTAGAATAAATTCCGGCTCGAAATTAGTTTTAACTACCGATGAATAAAGAGTATCGTTCCCTAAATCCTCAATAATATATATAGTTTTATCTTCGCTTATATGAAATAGCTGCGGGACGTTTAACTTATTAAAAAAGAATAATTTTGTAAAATAAAAAAAAGCATCATTCTCTCTTATATCATTATTATAAGCTGCGAGATAATTTTTCTTATCGACATATATACGATAATATCTGCGTGCAGAGGCGGATAATGGGAGCGAAGAAATCTTATCGAATTTTTTACCAAAAAATGCAATGCATTCTTTATTTATTTTTTCTAGTAAATCCGCTATTAATAATTCAGAACCGGTGATAGCCATCTTTCAGCCTCGTCAATTGATAATCCTTTTCTTTTTGCATAGTCTTCCACTTGATCTTTATTTATTTTTCCCGTTGCAATATATTTTGCATCAGGATGAGCAAAGTATAAACCTGAAACAGAAGATGCAGGGAACATAGCAAGACTTTCGGTCAATCTGATTCCTGTCTGGTTCTCAATATCCAAGATACTCCACATAATTAATTTTTCTGTATGATCCGGTTGTGATGGATATCCCGGTGCCGGTCTTATACCCTGATATTTCTCTTCTATCAATTCATCATTACTTAAATTATCTTTTGCATAACCATAAATTTCATTTCGATATTTTGCATGTAATAATTCAGCAAATGCTTCTGCCAATCGATCTGCAATCGCCTTAACCATAATAATATTATAGTCATCATTATCGAGAGTAAACTCCTCAATTAATTTTTCAATTCCAATGCCGGCGGTAACTGCAAAGAAACCGAGATAATCCTTTTTACTTGATTCCTTAGGAGCGATATAATCTGATAAAGCATAATTCGGAACGCTTTCAGGTTTATTCTTCTGCTGTCTGATTGTATGAAAAATCGCTTTTATTTCAGAACGAGATTCATCTGTATATATTTCTATATCATCATCAATCGAATTGGCAGGGAATATTGCAGCCATTCCATTCGCTGTTAATAATTTTTCATTAATTATTCTATCGAGTAAAGTATTCGCATTATCAAATAATTTCTGCGGTTCATCGCCATATTTTTCGTTTTTAAGAATGGCAGGATATTTTCCTTTCAATTCCCATACATGAAAGAATGGAGACCAATCGATATATTTTTCTATCTCTTCCAAAGGATAACTATTGAAATTAAAAACACCAATAGAATTAGGCTTAGGCGGTGAATAATTATCCCAATCGATTACTAATTTATTATTCCGCGCTGCTTCTAAGGATAGATAATCTCTATTAATATTTTTCTTATAATGTTCTTCTCTTAGTTTTTCGTAATCTTCTGCGATTACTTTAGAAAATTCTTTGTTCGTTTTTGCATTTAAGAGATTACTAATTACGCCTACACTCCTTGAAGCATCTAATACGTGAACTGCTGTATTGGAATATTTAGGAGCTATTTTTACTGCAGTATGAACCCGTGAAGTAGTGGCACCTCCAATTAAAAGTGGGATAGTAAAACCTTCGCGCTCCATCTCTTGAGCCACGTGAACCATTTCATCTAATGATGGAGTAATAAGACCGCTTAAACCGATAGCATCAACATTGTTTTCGCGAGCGGCTTCCAATATTTTATTAGAATTAACCATTACACCAAGATCGATAATCTTGAATCCATTACAACTTAAGACTACACCAACAATATTTTTACCTATATCATGAACATCGCCTTTAACTGTTGCAAGTAGAATAGTACCTGCAGAAGTTGTTTTAGAATCTTTATCCAATTCAATAAATGGAGTAATAATGGCGACAGCTTTTTTCATTACTCGTGCGGACTTTACCACTTGCGGAAGAAACATCTTCCCCGCACCAAAAAGATCACCCACTACGCTCATACCCGCCATTAAAGGTCCTTCGATAATTTCGAGCGGCTTAGGATATTTTTTAATTGCCTCATTGATATCAGTGTCGATATATTCGGTAATACCTTTTACTAATGAATGAGAAATTCTTTCTTCGAGAGGAAGAGAACGCCATTCTAATTCCTCAGCTTTTGTTTTTTCGCTCGATAAATTTTGATTAGCATATTCAGTTAGCTTTTCCGTGGCATCATCACATCTATTTAGAATTACATCTTCAACGAGTTTTAATAAATCTTTTTTAATCTCTGCATAAACTGCCAACTGTCCTGCATTAACAATACCCATATCCATACCGGCTTTTACTGCATAATAAAGAAAGGCGGAATGCATTGCTTCGCGCACATCATCATTTCCTCTGAATGAAAATGAAAGGTTGCTCACACCGCCTGAAACCTTTGCATAAGGAAGATTCTTTTTAATCCATTCAGTTGCATTCAGATAATCAAGTGCATAATTATTATGTTCTTCAATACCGGTTGCGATTGCAAAAATATTTGGATCGAATATAATATCCTGTGGAGGGAAATTTAGTTCTTCCGTTAAAATAGTATATGCTCTTTTGCAGATATTTATTTTTCTTTCGTAAGTATCAGCCTGTCCTTTTTCATCAAATGCCATTACAATGACAGCCGCACCATATTTTCTTACTAAAGCGGCGTGTTCTTTAAATTGTTCTTCTCCCTCTTTCATACTAATGGAATTTACAATTCCTTTCCCTTGAAGGCATTTAAGTCCTGCTTCTAATACGCTCCATTTAGATGAATCGAGCATAATCGGTACTCTTGATATATCAGGCTCGGAAGCAATTAAATTAAGGAAGCGAACCATCACTTCTTCCGAATTAATCATTCCTTCATCCATATTTATATCAATTACTTGTGCTCCGTTTTCCACTTGTTCACGTGCAATAGAAAGTGCTTCGTCAAATTGTCCGGTTTTTATTAATCGAGCAAATTTTTTCGATCCGGTTACGTTTGTCCTTTCACCGATATTTACAAAATTCATATCACTTCGGAAAATCAATGGCTCTAAGCCGCTTAGTCTCAATGTGGGAGCTATATAGGGAATTATTCGTGGTGGAAATTTTGCAGGTATCTTTGCAAAGGCTTTTATATGTTCAGGCGTTGTACCACAACATCCGCCGATTATATTAACGAAGCCACTTTCTGCATATTCTTCCAATACCACCTGCATATCGGTAGGGGATTCATCATATCCGCCAAATGCATTTGGAAGTCCCGCATTTGGATAAAGACTAACGAAAACATCGGCAATATTAGAAAGTTCTTCCACATAAGCACGCATCTGCTTAGGACCGAGGGCGCAATTAAGTCCGATGCTTAATAAATTTTTTGTGTGAGCTAATGAAATCCAAAATGCTTCGGTCGTCTGTCCCGAAAGAGTTCTTCCGCTTAAGTCT
>Ga0172380_10004521_pt1 | contig 17787 bp, 21 predicted proteins | sample Leawe162metaG_FD_119747 | JGI IMG/M metagenome (GOLD analysis project Ga0172380, IMG submission 119747) | Leachate microbial communities from a municipal landfill in Southern Ontario, Canada - Leachate well 162 metaG | ecosystem: Engineered > Solid waste > Landfill > Unclassified | place... | reverse complement strand
GTAGAACGTTATATATGCCATTCCGACTCTCCGACGCCGCCTCCGCCCCGCCGCCGAAAGGTCGCGGGGCGGAGGCGGGCGTAAGCTAGACTGCGACGGTCCAGGTCTCGCTACCCACGGTGATGCGAGATACATCCCACGTCTCCTGGCTCTTGCGACGGAACCCGTCCGAGCAACCAACCACCCAGCGGCCAGCTGTATACACGCGATACCCCCCATCCTCGCGCTCGCCCCACGTGGCAGCGTCGCCCACGCCCTGCCTGCACCACCCTCGCCCCCGAGAAAGCTTTTCCAGGCGGCCGGCTGGGAGCCGGATTGACTCCTTCCGGCTGACGCATACTGCGTCAGCCAAGGTGACTACGAGCTCGTCGCTGGCACCGAGCTCGATGGCGGTCTGGATCATCGCGACGCGGGCGGTGGATAGTTCTTGAGCCACTGCAATTTCAGCTAAACGCTCTGGTGTCATGGTGGGTCTCCTCTGGGGTGGCATCTCGTCGCCACCCCCTGTATATGCACCCGGCCCTGGCGAGGCGCAACACCTATCGCAGTCGGCCCGCAGATAGGTGGGACACGTGCTGCCACGTGTGGGACAATGCGCACATGTCCGTCGCCGTCGGCCGTGTGTATCCCGCCCGCGTGGTGCTCGCCGCAGACCGTCTGATCACGTCCCCAGATCCAGCTGGCGACCTCGCATGGACGTACGCAAACAAGCTCGCCCGGATGCCCTGGGGACTCGTCGCGTGGGTGGGGAGAGTGTCCGCGGCGCAGTCCCTCGTCGAGCTCCTGGGGGATTGTCGCGCGCTGGACGAGGCCATCACGGAGGCGCGGCTGCAGACCACGGGGGTGGCCGCGCTGCTCACGGATGGGCGTCGGCTGGTCGTGGTGGACGAGGGCTGTGCTACGGTGGCATGCAGAGGACTCGCGGCCGTGGGCACGGGGGCGAGCGTCGCACTCGGGGCGCTGTATGCCGGGGCCAGCCTGGCGCGATCGGTGGAGATTGCATCCGCGATCGTGCCGGGCGTGGGCGGTGGTGTGGACGTCGCTACTAGAGGGCATGCGGGTAATCCTGCAAGGTGAGGCAGCATCGCGCCAGCATAGTGATCTTACGGTTAGCCAGATCTGGGATATAACCGCGCGACGCGGGGCCAGGGGTATCAGCGGGGAGAAGCGAGGCTGCAGCATCACGCGCCTCCTAGCAACCCGCACGTCCTCATAACGGCAGGCAAGGGGAGCCACCTCTGCAAGGGGCGCCCCGGTGAACGGAGATCAAGCACCCGGACGCGCCCGACCCGGACGCGCCCGCCAGCTTCCGGGATGCGCTGGCCGTGCTCCGCAATTGATATGATATGGCCCGAGCAGACTGGCGCGACGACCACTATCACATGAGCGTTGTTCGGATCTCGTGCGGGCCACTGAATGAGCACGTCGCCAGCGTCGAGCAGCGGCCATTCACTCTCGAATGGGGCGCGCCGCGCCGCCCCTGCCCACCCTGCGAGCAGCGACACGTTGAATCCAACTCGCCACTCATTGGCGGACGTGGCTGGGTTGTCGCGGTTGATGTTCGGGTGCTGGAAGCCGAGCGCCTCGTACATTGCAGGCGGGAGGTCTCCGCACCCGCTGTAATGATTGTCCGCGCGGACGCGCCCTTGGCTTACGAGGAGCGCGTTCGCGTCGCCGATGACGGCGGGGACGTGGGCGTCGAGCCACTCGCTGGCGCGATGGCGGTACTCTGTGACGATCACTGGTTCGTTGTTCATCTGTCTAATCCCAGTAGATAAAGCGCGAGAATCACGCCGTCGGCAGGGGTCAACTCAGCGCCTCCCTCGGAGCGGCAGGCGCAAAGCCCTTGTTCCGGAACTGAAGGGCAAGCTCGATGCCTTTAGCTGTCCCCGCCTCGTTGCTGCTCTGAATCAGCTCGAGATCGAGATCGCATGCGGCATCTCCCCCGAAAGCCTCGACGAGCAGGCGCACCGCCTGCGCGACCGACTCGCTTTGCTCCTCACTGATGGATCCGTACATCGCCTCATCCAGTATTCGGTCTGCTAGCTCGCTCATATTGTCCTCGTAATGCGGGAGATCCTCCCGCGGTCCTTGTGCCATGTATCAGCGTGCATCCCGCGAGCAGCTTCGTAGCCATTGCTCGCGGCGAACGCATCCTTCGGAGGGATGATTCGGACAGCCTCGACGGTCCCACCCGGGAAGTCCTCGGAGCGATCGTGATGCACGTGCCCGGAGTATACGTGCACGTGCTTTGCATCTCCCCACAACTGGCGATACCGCGCGGCTACTATCTCAAGTACCCGCCGCGGAGCCATGGTGTGGCCGTGCGTGGCGGCCAGGAGGCATCGCCCGTGGAGCGTGACGTCGAGGATTCCTGGCTCCTGCGAGACAATGACGCGCGGATCGTTTGCGTAGATTGCGCTGAAAGCCGCGCTCAGCATGAGGGCCATCGTCGGGTCGTGGTTGCCTGGGCGAACCCACAGCTCCACATGGTCATGCTTCGCGAGCGCGAGATCGACGAGCGTCCGGAGTAGTTGAGTGCCTACGCTCGCGATCTTGCCGACCCGGCTGTCAACGTCCAGCGTGTGTCCGCTGGCGGGGGTCCGGTTCGTGGCATTGTCAACGTGAAAGTAGTCGCCGAGGACGGCGATCAGCCCCCGCTCCGCCGCGGGGGCGGACGCCACGAGGGCAGCCATCGTTTCCGCGACGTGTGCGAGCGCCTTGCTCGTGTTCCAATCCTCGCCGCACTCCTTACCCCACGCCAGCATGCCGAGGTGGACGTCGCCCACCGGATAGACGTTGAGCAGCGCGGCATCGGTGCGCGTGGGCACCGCGGGGGCGATGCCTGCGATCCCTCGGTAGCCAGTCAGCATATCGCCGAGAGCGTCCTGCAAGAGGGCAAGGCGGTCGGCGTCCTCCTGGCGGGTCTTCACCCACGTGAGAGCGGGCTCGGCTTCGCCATGCTTATACAGCTTGCTCGTGCCGCGCACCACGAACCCCGGCGCGACGGGCTTGTTATCATCGCTGGCGGGATGGTAGCCCGCCAGCGATGCGCGGCGCTCAAGGGCTGCGATGCTCCGGCGAATATTGGAGGACTCAACACCGAGGACGGCCGCGGCGCCGCGGATGCTGCCTGCCTTGAGGAAGGCCTCTGCCACACGCCTCTGTGGGGTCGTGGCAAAAGGGAGGAGGGGCGTTAGGTCACTCATGCCAGTAGGTCTCCAGACGATTGGTGAGCATACGCGCCGCGTCTTGCGGGTGCCACTCTTGTATAATCACGCCGACGAGGGGACGGTCTTGATACATCCGCTCCCACGCGTGCTGCGGCCAGAAGTGCGCGAGCTCGGTCACAAGCATCCGGCGATCGAGCCCCGCGACGAGGGCACGATCGTCCTCGTGGGGCGCGACAAGGTGCGCCAGGATGGCGCGCTCAGCTCGGACCTCGTAGGGGCGGAATGACGGGAGGCGCTTCTTAAGTGGTCCGTGGATGTCACCCACGTAGGCTTCCGCGAGATCGTGCGCAAGCGCGGCGAGGGCGAGTTTACGATCGTCGAACGTGTTAAGGACGTAGTCATGCATCAGCACGAGATGCTCCGCGACCGTGTAGCTCCTCGGGAATGTCTGTGACCCGAAGCGCTGGATGGTGAGCCCTGCGACAACGTCCTCGAGGGCGACGTCCTCCGGAGCGATGGTTTCGAGATCGACAATGCGGCCGGATCTCAATACTTTAGGTGTCATATATTCTCTCACGGTTCAATCAGCCCTTCCGCCGCGGGCCACGTGATAGACAGTGCCTGCCCGAGCAGACCCGGGCGCGTATCCACTTTACACCCAAGCGCGACCAGCCTGCCTGTTATCGACTGAAGAGAAACATCTACGTCAGAATCGTACACGAGCGCTGAGGAAAACCCGTGCCGCCTCGCGCTAGCCAGCACACTATCCACGAATTGTTCCGCTCTTTTCTCAGGCGAGACATTATCTGGGGCCGTCTCGGTCAGACCTTTGGCGCTTATCAATTTGCCAACCTTTCCGCCCGGCGCTCGGCCCGGGCCTGTATCCTCCAAGCAACCTTATACGCCAGCGAGATCGCGCGGCGTTCCTCTGCCATCATGCTGCCCCCACGAAGAGCGACCCAAGCCTCGCTCGCGCCAACGCGCACGCTTCGCTGTCCACGTCGCATCCAGCGAAGCTCCGTCCCAGTTTCAGGGCGGCGCCCCCGATCGAACCAGACCCGACGAACGGGTCGATCACCAGTTCGCCGGGCTCCGTGCTCTGCTTGATGAGCAGTGACGACACCGCCTCGGGTTTCTCGGTCGGGTATCCACCGATCACGGGTCTGCACTGGATAACGTCGCCGATCCCGAGGTCCCGAAGCTTGCGCCGCCTACTGGCCTTCTCCTTGGCAAGGAACAGCACCACCTCATGGGAGTGCCGGTAGTGATATCCCATGCCGATCCGCTGCTTATCCCAGACGAGCGCGTTCCAGAACTTGAATCCAGCTGCTTCTGCAGCTGGCTTCGCGACGAACATTGTCTCGACGTCGCAGAATACGTAGCAGTGACGGCCCCACTTCAGCACGCGGAACAGCTCACTGAAGAGCACGCCGAACCGCCCATTCGAGAAGATGGGAAACCACCGCACTAGCCGCGGAACCCTTCCTCTATGACGGGTGACTCCCTGCGCGTCGACCCGGATCCGGTGCCGCTGCAGCGACTCGTATGCAGGGTCTGTCACCACTAGATCGACGCTCTCAGATCGCAGGCCGATCAGCCACTGAACAGCATCCCCGCAGTCGATCCCGAACGCTGCAGTTTCACCGCTCATCAGATCCTCCCTAATTGAACGAGGCCCATCGCCACGGCGTCGAGCAGATTGTGCTCGGGAAAACTGCGGGGATAGTACGCGGCGCCTGGGCGCTTCCAGCGTTCGAGGGCGCCCTTGCTTACCGCCTTCGAGATTGCGCCGGCCACGTTTTCCGGCTGCGCAAAACACTCTCGCTCCTGATTAGTCAACGCACGCCAAACCGCCGCGTGCTGCACCGGCTTCGGCTTCGATCCTTTCCAGGCGTGCGGCGTGACGGACTCGACGCGGCCACCGCACACGACGGCGTAAGCCGCCGCAAGCGAAGCGCCCTCGGATGCCAACCGAATCAGCACGTCGCCGTCCGCATTGCGGCCGTCGGCCTGCGGCTGCTCCCACTGGACGACGCTTAGCTTGACGTTGCATCGCTTGGCTGGAGACTGCTCGCTGAACCGCTCGAACCAGACGGCCTCGAGCGCATCCCAGTAGAACATCGCGAGCGCGCAGCCCCTGCCGCTCCGCGAATAACCTGGGTCGATGAACAGCTGCCAAAACGGCTTCACGACGCGGCTCCCTTAGCGCCGAGGCCCATTGCCTGTCGGCACTTGCGCGCATACTCGAGCGAGTTCCTGATATCCCCAAGCGCGCGGTGGGCACTCGACAAGCGCTCGATTGGCGTGCCCCAGTTCTCGCACGCACTGAGCAGCGTGGTTACGTCAAGCACGCGATGGCTCATGAACCGCGCGAACCTCGGGCAGTGGACGCGAAGGAAGCTTGCATCGAAGTGGACGCTATTGCCTGCGAGCATGATGCTTCGCGGAGAGGCGCCCACGCACAGCTCGCAGAGCAGGGCGTCGAGGTCCGCCGCGGTGGCATCCGTGGTGGCGCATTCACTCCATAGGCCGTTGTCCTTGTGCATCCTCAGGACGTAAGGGTCGATCGTGCCGTCCGTGATCCGGGCCTCCTGCTCTGCAGCACTCACGGCGAGCACACCCTGGTACTCCTCGACGATCGACATGTCGCCCTCGCAATCATCTGCTGCGAGAATGATCGCGAACTCGAGGATCCGATGCTTGCGGGGATCGAGGCCCTCGGTTTCAAGGTCGATCCAGACGTATGAGTGTCGGCGTTCGCTCACTTGCAATACCTCCGATTGGTTGCGCCGTGCGCGGCGATCGGAAAGCCCGTCGCCCACGTGGGTAGTTCCATCATTATCCTCATATGCTCGGCATGTGCAAGGTCTTTTTGCGCGGCGCGAATTCGACACACCGACTCATCGTGCACATGGAGCACAGGCTCAAGGCCCGCATCCTCGAGGCGCACGAGGGCTGTGGCAAGCAGATCGCGGCAGTCTGCCTGAATTATGTTCTCGACGATCTTCCCGCCGTAGGTGTGCTCCTCGCCGTGGATCCCCTCGACCATCAGCCCGCGCCCGTCGCTCGCGATGCGAGGGCTGCGATATACGATGGGCCGCCCCGCAGGGGTGAGGATGATCACGTCGTTGCCCGCCGGGCAGAACTCGAAGCCCGTCAGCTCAGATGGGTAGCCCCGCATCGCATCGCGGAACGCATCCTCGACGGCCCGCCAGAGACTTACGATCGGCGCGTGCTTGCGGCGCCACGCCGTGACCACGGTCTGCGGATTGATCCCCGCCGCTTGCAGGTTGACCCCGAAGTTCGCGGCAGTTTGCTCGAACTTGCCGGCTCCCATTCCGTACCCACACGCAAGCTCTGCGATCTTCCCGACGGTCCGCTCAAGCCCGTCCTTTCCGATCGACTCGAGGGGCTTCGAAAAGATGAGCGCGGCCATGATGCGATAGACGTCATCGCCCCGCACGAACACGTTCACGGCCTCCGTGTCGCCGGCGCGGAACGCGAGGTCACGGGCCTCCACCCCACTGAAGTCCACGATCGAGTAGCAGTAATAATCGTCCGCCTCCGTGAGCGTCGCCCGCAGCAGCATGTTGATCTCATCCTGCTCCGGCAAGTATTCACCCGCGATCACGCGCTGCGCCATCGCGTCGATCTCCTCAGGCGTCAGTTTCTCCAGGCGCTTCGTCGGCCGCGGAAGGTTATGCAGTTGCATGCCGCGCTGACTCCACCTCCCAGTGTGCGCCCCATAGTAGACGTGAGCGTCGCGGAGGCGGCCGTCAGGAGACACGCGCGTGAGCCCGGCTTCGAGCTTGCCGCGGGCGATCGACGCAAGCGCCTGTCGGGCTTTGGCGAGCGGATGGTCGAGACCGGCGACCGTCTGCTTTCGCGCGTCTGGCGTCCCGACCGCCGCGCAGAACTGCTTCGGGCTGCTCGCCATGCGGCGCACTTCCTCTGTCGCGGCCTGGAGGGCGCTCGCGGCCTTCCGGAGGGCGAGCTCGCAGCGCACCTCGTCGGCCTCCAGGAGGGCGTGCGCGAGCTCGGCGTCAAAGCCCACGCCTCGGTCATTGATGGTGCGATGCACCGCCAACACGTCGGGCTCGACGTCGGAGAATTGATCGAGGTAATCCCACGCGCCGGTCATGATCGAGACGTCGCTCCTGCAGTAATGCGAGATGCGATCGAGGTCGGTGAGGCCAGGCGTGGGCAGCTCGCCGAGCTCGGTGCGACGCTCGGGATCAAGGCCGCGCCAGACCTTGGCGTCCACGTTCCCGGGGCGCGCCAGTCGCGAGAAGCGCTTCGTGAACGCCGAGCCTTCCTTGTCCTTTGGCAGCCCCAGCAGCCGCGTGCCAAGCTCATCGAGGCTACCGGGCAGCCCCGCCCGACGGGCAAGCTCGGATGTGTCGATCCATTCAACGCCCGGATCATAACCAAACGCGCGCGCGATCGCGAAGCGATCGAATCCCGTCGCGTTGTGCGCGGCCAACCTAAACCTTGGCTTGCATACCCACCTCGGCGGATACTGCCCTGGCCGCCACTCTCCGTCAAGGCCGCTGTCCGTGTCATGCCAGCATACGGTCAGCACTCGCGACGATGGGTGCTCCCAGTAGTTCCGGCCTCCGACCTTGCCGAGGTCCGCCTTCGACTGCGACTCAACGTCAAGAAGGATTGTCACACCGCAAAAGCCCCCGGACCTTTCGGCGCGGGGGCGTTCGCTGGCGTGTTCGGTAGCGTCAGGCCTGCGGCTTTGCGGGCCTCGAGGGCGTGACGTTCTCTCGATAGAACGACTCCGCCTTACTCATGTCATACCCCGGCGGGTAGTACCGTCGGCCCCGCGTGCTTCCGAAGTAAAGCAGCGCGCCTGCAGTCACGAGCCCACGGAGGAGTGCGCTAAGCGGCTTCGCCGGGCAGTCGAAAGTGGCCGCCAGATCCTGGCAACGAAGGCCGGGCTGCGCGGTGATTGCTTTGATGATGGTGTCTCGATCGATGTTTCTCATTGTGCCTGGTCCTCATCTGCGACTGGCTTCCAATCCCAGTCGCGAAAGTAGTCGCCGTCCGGCGTGTCCTTACCACGGCGGACGTCAGCGTCTACGTAGCGTCCGATGAGCGTGGTGCGCTCCTCATCAGGGAGGTCGCAGTACGCAGTCTCATGACCGAACATGAAGTCGATGAAGTCCCCGTTTGGATCGAATTCGTCATAGTCCGCGTCGCGATCGAACCCGGCGCCTGCTACGAAAGCGGCCTTCACGCGACTTACTCCGGCATCGGATACGATGTTCTGCATGCAGGTCACCGTGTCACCGACCTGAACGCCGGTGCCATCGCGGAAGATCTCGCGGACGATGAGGTCAATGAACACGTACCGAACCGGGCTTCGCCCCTCGCGGAATGCCGTGACCTCAAACCGGTAGCGGCCCACTGGGGGCTGAGGGGTCTGTGGCTTGCTGGACTTGACGCCCGCGAACCTGCTCGCGGTGCGTCGCGGTTGAGCCGCGGGGGCTGTCGAGGTGCTATCCTCCGGGCGTTTTATGTTGCCAATCGCCATGCTTTACGTGCTCCTATTCCGTGCTTTCGTTTGAGCGACGTGCCCACCGAAAGCGGTTCGACTTGGTAAAGGCTGGTATACCCCAAACTACATTCGCGCGCAATACCTTCTGCGTCATTCGCAAAGTGTCTCTCACATACTCGGCTTCACGGATCGATGACGCTATAGCATCGAGTGCACCGCCACTTCCCGCCATGAGATCAACCGCGACGCGATCGAACTGCAGTTGGCGATGACTCCTGCCGATGATCTGCTCGAGGTACTTAGCAGATGACGGGGGCTGCATGATCAGCATTCGCTTGAAGCGCTGCAGATTGAAGCCCCGTTTGTTCGCGTTCCAGCTGACGATGACGTTTCCTGGCGGCGCAACGTGCAGCCCTCGCCCCTGCTGATCCTTCCCGCCCGGGCCGAAGCGCGGAAGCCCGGTGCGCCTCATGAGCGCATCACCGAACTCAACCACGCCATACCAAACAACCCCGGGCGCGTCGCTCTCCGCAAGCCACGCCTCCGCGGCCTCGAGGAGGGACTCCGTCAGCCAGACTGGCCGCGTATGCGGCGTGAACGTAGGCTCGATGCGGATCCAGTTCGTGACCTCGGGGCGAGCGCGGTAGCGCCGCACCACCTGTGCCTCGGTCTCGATCGGATTGCTTGAGTTCCGCGAATGCAGAATCGCGGCACGCACGAACTTCGCGAACGTCCTCCGCGCATCCGCCCAAGGCTTCGGGGGCGGAGGATCCATCAGCAGATACATGCCAGCCCCGCCCATCTGTTGATCCATCCGGAAGCGAGACAGCGGGTCTGTGACATCGAAGCCGTCCGGGTTCGTGAACTCCGTGAGAAACGTCTTATAATACCCGTCGAGAATCTTATCCTCCGGCGCGATCCGAACGCGAACGTCGAGCGGCGCGGAGCACGAGTCCTCGTCGACGAGGATCACGCCAGGCGTCTCTGCCGTGCGCGACGCAAACCACGCGCGAGCTTCCTCGACGGTTGCGCCAAGCGGGCCAGGGTGCGGGCGCTGGCCGCGGATACCCTCATCGATCGCCTTGGCCCAGTCCTTCGCTTCAGTGCGATCGAGCGGAACTGGTGCGGCGCTGCCAAGGCACAGCAGCAGTAGGTGCCAGTATCCCATGATCGACTTACGTGCGAGACTCCCCGTCATAGCCAGAACGACGCAGTCCTCGCCGGCCTCGGTGCGGTAGCGACTGATGCGGGTTGGCACGCTCGCTTCACTGTTCGCGAGATCGTCGGCCTCATCGACCGTGATCAGATCGGGCTTGATCTGCCAGAGAAGGAGAGCGTTCGTCTCAGTCTGTAGCTCCTCCCTGGTGAGGATCCGCGGAAACGGCGAGGGCAGCCGCCACTTCCCGCGGAGCGCGGCGAAGTCGCTGTATGTTTTTTCTTTGAGCGCCGCGGGGATGATCAACACGGCCCGCTTCGAGCCGAGCACGACCGGGGCGAGGGCGCTGATCAAAGTCTTCCCGAGCCCCACAGGATATCCGAGGAGCGCGCCGCGGTAGGCTTCCAGCTCCTCGAAGGCCATCGCCTGCCACGGCTTGAGAATCCCGCCAGAGCCCGGGACCGCCAGACGCTGCGTCCACTTCGACACGAGGGATTCGGCGAGCTTACGCGTGACGACGCGCCGCGGCAGAGCCTCGATGCGCCGGAAGTCGGCGGTGCGCCTGACGGCCCGGGCGAAACGCACTACTCCGACGCCTCCGCCTCAGCGCGAATGAGCGCGAGGAGCTCGGACTGCTCCGCCTTGAGCACGCGAATCTGGTCAGTGATCTGGCCTAGCTTGGCACAGAGGTCGACAAGCAGCGCGATGCCCGAGGGCGGCGCGGCCTCCGCGGCTTCCGCGGCTGCGGCGAGCTCGCCCTTCGCGGCGGAGGCCGCGACTTCTGCAGGCGTGCGCCTGAGATCATCATCATCATCATCAGACGGATCATCATGAGGATCCTCCACCTTTATACCCGCTGGGGGCGCGGCCTTCCGCGTCCGGGGCTTGCGAATCTTTGGCAAGCCGGGCATAGCCTCGCGCACTTCCTCGTGGGCGGCCGCGGGCGCGGCTTCCTGCGGAGCGGCAGGAGGCGCAGCTGCAGGCGCCTCGGCTGGCGCTTGCACGGGCGCATCCTGAGCTGCGAGTGTTCGAGCGAATCTGTTCTTGACCGAGTTGATTGCCATGGTTCTCCCTTGAACGGCCGCTCCAATTGAGCGCCGGCCTGTGCATAGGCCTGTGTTACGCAAACTATAATAGCACCCGCCGTATTTCTCACAAGCGGAAAAGTTGCAAGGCGCGTCGTCCGAACGCTCTATTAGGTCGAGGTGCTTCGCATGCTCGGCGAGCTCCAGGACGATCGCCTCCGAGCGTTCGTAAGAGGCTCTCATGTCGGAGGGCACCGACATCCCAATTCGCCTGGTGCTCCCGTAGATCCAGCGGCAGTCAAGCTCGGTCTGCCACCAGCGCTTCATCGCTGACAGGGCATATAGGTTCGCCTGAGGATCGTCCTCGAGGTCCGCGCCGAACTTGCCCCAACGCTTGGGGTCGCTTGACGTTTTGTAATCGACGAGCGTCAGCTCGCCGTCCTCGACGAGCAGGAGGTCACGCGAGCCCCGCCACGCGACCCCCCCGAACTGGAGCACCTCTAGATCGTCATCGCCCACGCGGATTTTATCCGTGCCAAGCGGCGACTCGGTGAACGCGGCGATACGCCCCCAATCACGCTGCGGCAGATGATCGAGCATGGCCCGGTAGATCCGCCCCGGCAGGGACGTCCAGTCGATCTCGTCGTCGCGGCTGCGCCTCTGCCAGTACAGCTCGCCGACCTTGTGAGTCGCGGTGCCTAGCGCGGCGCTCCTCTGCTTCGTGCGCAAGTCCTTTGCGGCGCCAGACTCGATGTCCGCCCAGAGCACCTCCGGCTCGCGAAGTTTGTCGATGTAGCACAATGCCCAAGCGCGCTCGCATTCCAGCCCGAGCGCGATCGATGACGCGGAGTGATAGGGTCTCATACGGTTTTAACGCGCAAAAGCCCGGAACACCCGGCGGAGAGACCCACTCACTCCGCCGGGCGACACGGGCGCATGACAACCAGGCCAACCCTTACACGCCACGCGGTCGCGCGCAAGCAGTTGCGTGCGCGGGCAAACCGGACCAAGCTCGGAGCCGCATGCAGCCCATCTACCTGACGGCGTTCCGCGGCGTGACGACCCCAGCCCCTGCAGCTCGCGAGGAATTCGCATCCTGGCCGGAACTATGCCAGGACTTGAAACTAGCGCTTAAAAACGAGGCGCCAGAAAAAGAAGGCCTGGTGTTGCTCGGGCCGTACCGGCTCCGCGAGGGCGGCCAGCGGTGCAAGGAGGACGTCGAGGCTATCACGCTCGGCGTGCTGGATGTCGATCACGGCTCGTCTATCTCAGCTGTCTTCACGCGCCTCACCGACCCGGACCTCGAGGGCTTCGGGGCCGCTATATATACGTCGCCCTCCGACGGACTCGAAGCCGGGGCGGACGATCGCTTCCGCGTGCTGCTCCCCTTGAGCCGGGAGATCAAGCCAGGCGAGTGCGCTCACGTTCGATGTGTCATCGCGGAGATCCTCGGGCTCAAGCGAGGGTGCGGTGTGGAACAGACGCTTGCCGTGGCTCAGGGGTTCTTCATCGGGCGCATCAGGGGCACGCCAGCGCGCGAGTGGTGGTCGCAAGACGGCCAGCCATGGGACGTTGACGCCCTCGTGGCGAGGCCACTCGCGCAGCCATGGGGCGGTGCGCAAGCCACGCGCCGAGCCGTGCGTCAGCCTGACCCATCATACCGTGCGAGCGAGGAGCAGATCGCGCAAGCGGCCGCGGTTGCCGAGAGCCTGCCCCCGTCTATCGCAGGACATGGCGGCGATGCTGCGCTGTTCGCGGCCGCCTGCCGCATCGCGCGCGAGGTCGGTGAGGATACGGACGCGGTCCTCGGAATCCTTCGAGACGTGTTCAATCCAAGGTGCGCTCCTGAGTGGAGCGACGCGAAACTGGTCTATGAGGCTGAGCGTGCAACATCACGCCAGGCCTCGCCAGAGGCACGGGCGATCCGCAGGATGCAGGCGCGGTCGGTAGCAGCGTCCACGCCATCGCGGATGTTCGCCCCCGCCAATCTTGAGGAGCTCGTCCTCGATCTCAAAAAAAGCGGCGAGCCAAAGTGCACGCACGCGAACGGCGTGCGAATGCTGGCTCACGTCTTCGGCGATCGCCTATACTGGGATGAGCTTCGCGGTCGCGTGCACGTCGAGGGCGTGAGCCCCGAAGTAGGCCACTTCCCGGACGGCGACTGGACGGACCAGCATACGACATCGTTCGTGATGATGTGCGAGGACTCGAACATGCCACTGTCGCAGGCGATCGCGCACGCGAGCGTCCTGAAGTACGCGCGGGAGAAGGGGCGCAATCTGTTGCGCGAGCAGTTCCTTTCGTTCGCCGAGCAGTGGGATGGCAAGCGCCGCCTCGAGGGCGCGATGGCCACGTACTGGGGCACGGAGGACACACCCCTCTCTCGAGCCGCGGGGCGTCTGTTCCTCACGTCCCTCGCCGCACGGGCACTGCATCCTGGGTGCAAGCAGGACTTGTGCATGGTGATGACCGGGGCGCAAGGGACTAAGAAGTCCACGAGCTTTGCGGTCCTCGCTGGGCAAGAGTGGTTCGCAGACTCGCCACTGGCCATCGGGGAGAAAGAAGGCCTTCAGGACACGCGAGGGTGGCTGATCCGCGAGCTCGCTGAGAATGTGAGTCTCAGTCGCAAGGATGCCGCCACGGTCAAGGCGTTTCTCTCATCAAGCAAAGATGTTTATAGGGCGTCCTATGGCCGCATGACAGAGACCGTGCCACGACTCACCTGTTACGTGGCGACGTCCAACGACTATGAGGTCCTAAACGATCCGACCGGAGCGCGGCGCTTCATTCCAATTCAGGCTGCGACGGTCCGGGCGATCGACATCGACGCCCTGCGGCGCGACCGGGAACAGCTCCTCGGCGAGGCTGCCGCGCGAGTCCTGCGGGGCGAGCAGCACTGGCCGACGGACGCTGAGGTCCTCGCTCTCCGCCCGGCACAGGAGGCCGCGAGCGCTGGCGAGGTCGATCCATGGGACGAGCTCATCGAAACCTGGATAGCCAAGCAACCCGCGAAAAAGCCAGTGCTGTCGCTCGGGATCCTCGGAGAGATCGGCGGGGCGATCCAGATCCCCGCGGCGCGCATCGGGAGCAGGGATTACAGACGCCTCGCACAATGCATGCGGCGGCTGGGGTACGAGCCGAGGCAGTTCTCATTTGATGGATCGAGGCAACGCGGATGGATACGAACCAACACCTGATCACGATCGAAGTCCTGGCCACCCTCGAGGAGATGCACCGCTCGGGGGTTGGCGTGCACGGATGCTTCGCAGCTATCGGCGACAGCCTCGGAGACGCCCTGCCGCGCATCCTGCTGGAGCTCCGTGTTTGCGGCGTGCAAGCGCTCTACGACGTGAATCGCGGAGACCTACACTTCCGAGCCACATGACGCACGAAGGCCCCGCGGCGCTGTGGTGCGCGGCGGGGCGAGAATCGTAGCAGGGTACTGTCACGGCCGCGGACAGTCTTGGGCGGTGTTATAGCCAGACCCGTACGGCGTGAGCCCAATACGGTAGCCCTCGCCACCAGGACTGTCTGCCGTCCAGCTCCCATCGCACGGTGCGTGAGTCGAGGTCGCCGTGTCCTGGGTTGATCCCACTGGCCTCGCACACCCAGTGCGAGGCCAAAGCAGTAGCTAGTCGCTGCTGGTCCGCTGCCTCTCGACGCAGTGCGATCGCCCGACGTCGAGCTCGTCCACCGCTGCGCCCACTAGCAGTCATTGACGCCTCAGACATCAGCCCGTCATGTCGGGCGATCGCACTGCGTAGGCGTGCCTCGATGTCAGCGAGCCGCGCGGCACGCCGCTCCTGGCACTCGCGCCCAGCTCTCCTAGCGCAAAACAGCGTCATCAGATGGGCTCTGCGTTCTACTCGCCATTTTTTGAGATCCGCCGTGTGGGTGCGCGAGTGGCCACCGCCTGGGTACCACCACTCTTCGATCTCTACCGACGATCCAGCCGGTAGATATACCAGTGATGACCCCCACGAGGCGAACCCATTGTCCCTGGCTAGTCTCGCAGTGCCAGGGACGACCGCGGCCCCGCCGCGGTAGCGTACGCGAAACACTACACATCCGCTGCCGAAGTATGCACTGGCCGACGTGATCAGCCTGTGCATGCCGGGGCGAACGAATCTACCTAGGACCATCACACCCTCCTCTCCTGGTCGGAGGAGGAGCGCCACGTCATAACTGCCGACAGCTCGCTGGGCGATAGCCTCGACCCAGCTACTGGGTCAGTGCACAAGCTGACTGCCTCAGAGAGCAGCTGACTCCGAGTCCACTCTGGCGCTGTCGGAGCCACGGCTGTGACGCGACCCCCTAACGTGGCGACTACGCGGTAGCCGCATACCGCCAGGATCCCCGCAACTCTCTCAGATGTGTATGCAACGAATTCGTACGTTGCCTCGCGGTGTCCCATTTTTCTTTTTTTTGCCATGCTGATTCTCCGACGCCGCGAGCCACGCGACCTTTCGGCGGCGGGGCGGAGGCGGGTCTCCTTGGGCGCGTTCTGCGCGCCACTCCTGCTATATGCGCCCCCGCGCGCGTGCGAGCAAGGGCCGATCGTCACGAGCCTTCATTTCAGTGGGGCCTTGTGGGTCATGGGAGCCTCGCTGGCGGGCGGATCGTCTCTGCCTCAGGACCCGCCGGGCGAAAGCCATCTGCTCGCGCGATGAGGCAGCCAAGCTGCTGGGACGGGTCGCCCACGTACTCAGGCACCGCGCAGTCGAGCGCGGCCACGAGGGAGCGGAGCTGGCGGAGCTCGGCGAGCTCGGAGCGGAGCGCCTCGGGGGACGCACCTAGGCCTCCGCCAGCCGCGAAGCGCGGCGTGAACCCATCGGACAGCCCACGCAGGCATAGTCCGCAGGGCTCGGCGTTGACTGGGGCCTCTGCGTGCTTGCAACTATCGCAATGATACACTATGACCTCCTATTAGACGGCGTCGCAGCGCCTATCTACACGGCCTGTCGCAGAGACAGCCAAGGGGGGCGCTGCAGTCTTGGTGGATACTGTCAGGCGCCGAGCGAGGTCAGCGCACAGCTCGCGCTGGACGGCCGAGAGGAGCCGACCTGTGATCTGGGACTCCTGTCGCGCTAGCGCCGTTAACTCGCAATACGCCTCGGCTGGATCGCGGACTAATCGATTCACCAAGCTAATCAGGCGGAACCGCTCACCAGCCGCGCCACAGGCCATACGCAGCGCGATGATGGGAGCCCCCGATGCGCAGCAGAGCGCCCAGAGACAGGCGTCCTCCGTGAGCTCGCGCGGGATTCCGCGCCCGATCATGGCGACGAGGCTCGCAGGCGTCCGCCCCTCCGCGGGGATCACGCCTGCGATCTCTGCATCGCTCCAGCAGGCCCGAGCAGCGCGAGCGGCTGCACGTGTAAGGATGTAGGTCAAGCCATCACCTCGCCCTCATCGCAATCCAGAAGGGTGGCGAGGTGGGCGCAGCAGTCAGTGAGATCCTCGATGATGCACGCACGCAGCATGATCACATCGTACGTGTGGCCGCCGACGCGCGAATCGCAGACATCCTCGATCGCACGCCGACCGAGGCCGCGCTCTCCACGGCCGTGGAGCAGCCCCGCGTGGTACTCGAGCACGCACTCGAGGTGCAGGCGGCGAGCGCCCGAGGCGCAGCAGAGTGCCCAGAGCGTATCGGCAGGGCTGATCTCGCAGCGCTGCATGCGCCCCACGAGCGCGAGCGGGGAGATGCCCCAGCGCCCGACAAAATCCTGCAGGCGCTGGGGCTCCCAGCACGCGGACGCGGCGGTGGCACGGGCAAACGTGATCTGATGTGGGTGCGTCACAGTGGCCTCCACTAGCATCGCGGCGAGCACACGTGTCTCGATCGCGTGCACCTCGGCGGCCACCGCCGCGCAATCCTCGAAGCCATCGACGTCCACGCAGGGTCGGCGCGCCTCGACGACGCTCACCAGCGCACATGGGTACTCGCCGATCAAGGTGCGAGCCAGGCGGGAGGAGTACTCCGTGATGGCTAGGTCGCCGACTGAGTCTCGACTAATGCGGACGGTGATAGTTGCGTCGTAGGTTGCCATGGGTCTTCTCCGCGGCGCTAGGTGCGGCGCCGATGACTATCTATACGGCGCGGGCGAGATCGACACAAGGGTGATGGCGCGTTCTAGCTCAGTTTTGTGGGGTGCTGTAGGAGCTGGTGCGATCCGGCCCGAAACTGCACAGATGTACCAGAGGGCCGGAGAGGAGGCGCCGACGAGCGAAACCGGCCGAAAAAGGCTGCGGCGCGAGCTACCAGGGGGCGTCCGGCCACGATCTGCACAGATGTACTAGCGGGCCGGGGACTGAGGGCGCTGCGCGGACTGATCTTTTCCTCGGCGAAAGGTGAGGCGCGATCGCAGATGCAGCCTGAAACAAGGATCGGCCAAAGTGCACAGATGCCTAAGTGCAGGTGAGCATTCAGGATTAAGCCTGGCGTACTCAGATGCGAACAGATAAAAACCCAGGAACAGATGAACAGATGATCCTGAAAGAGTACTGAAGACTACTATGTAGACGCTGCACGCACTGGTAGCACCCCCCGAGCGCGCCCTATATACGCTACTCGCCTGAGGTCTGTCGGATCGTGTCATTCATCTGTGCAGTCTGTGTTGCTTTGTATTTTCACGTAGTTAGCCCTGCACAGATGGTCTGAGGCATCTGAGTCATCTGTGCAGGGCGTGGCTGGGCACGGCTGGGGTGGCGCTCCATTGGGGTGGCGCTCCGGTGGGGTGGCGCTCCGGTGGGGCACTGCACGGCTACACCCACCCGAGCACACTGAACGCTCCCACTGACCGCGCAGCACCTGCACGACTAACGCGGCCGTTCGCCCAACGCACCGCCCGGCTCTCTCGGCCTCGCAGTCAAGCCGTTTTTGGCTCCGGCCGGGTATACGGGGCACCTCCTACCGACCAGAAG